>CEUS01055886.1_pt1 | contig 38075 bp, 33 predicted proteins | sample 427031 | NCBI WGS metagenome assembly CEUS01 (sample SAMEA2622837, study PRJEB7988) | marine metagenome | biome: marine biome (ENVO:00000447); feature: marine epipelagic mixed layer (ENVO:xxxxxxxxx); material: "saline water (ENVO:00002010), including plankton (ENVO:xxxxxxxx)" | depth 140 m | reverse complement strand
GAAGTATCTTCAAATTTCTCAGTAATTTTATTTACAAAAAAAACTGGGATTGCTCCTACTGAGGTAGCAATTCCAGCAAAGAAACTGGCAATAAAAGCAATTAGTACTATATCCATCCATAAAAACTACTGTAATTAGACTCAAAAAGCAATTAGTCTTAAAATTAAATTAGCTACAATACCTGCTCCAACATCATCAAGAGTTATCCCCAGACCGCCATGGAGATTTTCTAACTTATTAAGCGGAAAAGGTTTCCAAACATCGAACAATCTAAAAAGAACAAAACCACATAATAAGTTTCCTATTGTAAAGGGAACAAAAAGCAAGACAACAAAATAGCCGGCTACTTCGTCTATAACTACTTTTTTTGGATCGTCAGATTCAAATATTTTAATTGAGTAATGGGAGCTAATTATAGAAAGAATGATGATTATCAAAGTAGTTAATCCTAACTCTGAGAATCCAAAGTGGAACATCTTAACAAGAAGACAATAAAATAAAAGTGCACCAAATGTTCCAAATGTCCCTGGCATTTTAGGTAAATATCCAAGATAAAAAAAAGTAGAAACGACCTTAATTAAAGTATTCATTTAGGAAGATTATGTTTAATCATAAGAATTATTCAACCGTTTCATTAGAAATAGTAACGAATATGCCGTTTTTGTATTAAACAAACAAATCTTAATGCTATTTAGATTTGTTTGTTAATTTATTAGACTATATATCATGTTTAAAAATAATTTGATACTTTATCTAGTTTTATTTCTATCTACTCTATTAAGTATTTATTTTAGACTTTATGAAAAGATTGGAACTGATTTTTACTTATTTTGGGACTCAATGGTTCTATATTGTGGACCCTATTTCTTTTCTATAGATAGAAATCCTTATAGCCTTATTGACGAATGTTCCGAAAGAGTATCAAATTTCAAGTATGTGTATCTGCCAGTTTATCTTGAATGGTTTCAATTTTTTTTAAATATAAGTCAGAAAGTTTTTTTTCAATTTTGGGTTCTATTAGTGACGACATCTTTATTGTTAACAAATTTATTTCTCAACAAGATATTCGATTTTAGCAATTATTTTTTATCTTTATTTATTTTATTATTTAGTTTTAGCGGCATACCTTTTTATGGATTTCTTACAGGTAATGTTTCGATCTTTCTTTATATGATTTGCTCTCTTGGAATACTTTTAACTACAAATAAACAAAATAGTATTGTTTTGCTAGGATTAGTTCTTATAGCTCTAACAAGTATGTTTAAAATCTATATGCTGATATTCCTTTTAGTGCCTTATGTTTTCCTAGAAAGAAAGTATATAAAACATATTGTGATTTTAAGCATTTTTGTTTCTTCTTTTTTTATTTCGAATTATTTTATTTATAAATCATTATTTCAAGAATTTTTAAATAATCTAAGCATATTACCAATTGCTGGTGATATGGGTGTAGGCTTAATTAAAATTGTAAATCAAATAAACTATTATATTTTGAATATCTCTGAACTTTATAATACGGGTAAACACAATTGGAATATAGACCCATCTTTAAAATTTAATATGATTCCTGATTACATACTTTTACTCGTAATAGTTCTGTTGTTCTTTTATTTAGCAACAAAAATAAGAAATTATAAGTTTTCTGATTTAAAAGAAGAAAATATCAGAACCAAAATAGCTTTGGGTATAATAATTTCCTATCTTTGTTTACCAAGACTTAAACAATATGATTTTTTCCTTAATACACTTGCTAGTTTCTATATAATTAATTCTGATGTTTTTAAGAATCTTATAATTAAAAGGTTTAATTCAAGAATCTATTGGCATATATCATTTTCTTTAAACTTAGCTATTTTGGCTTTCTACAATATAAAGGGTGATAACTTTTTCATATATCCATTCACATTATTGCTACTTGTTTTATTTATGACTTTTTATGGTATAGAGAAGAAGAAAGCTTCTACTATTTCTTAATAGTTTTTTAAAAGGTTCGAGTTTGCAATGATATAATTTAGAGTTTAAATTAGAATAAGGTTTTAAGATGTTGAACGAAATATTTTTATTCTTGTCACAAAATTTTGTTTTTCCAAGAAATGTACTTACATCTACTTTTTTATTATTCCTTATTACTTTTTTTTATTTTTTATATAAAAATAAAAAGAATATTTATATCTTGTTTCTAATACCTCTTGTAACATCTTTTTATTCGGGTTTGTCATATGCATTTAGATTTACGAATGTTCATGAAACAGCTGCTCTTTATTGGGATGTCAGAGGTTTATGGTGTGCAAATTTAGCTCTAGATGCTGGACTTTCACCTTATAATGGAATGGCAGACTGTATGTTTCCAAATTTGCCCATGCTTGTTGCTTATCAACCAATTTTTCTGAATTTCTTTTGGAACATAGATTACTCTTCGTTTAAATTAATTTGGCTTTCATTAGCAATTATTTTTCTTATTGTAATTTATATAAGTTCAAAGCAGATTTTAAACTATAAATCGAATCTATTATTCTTTGTCCTTTTTCTTTTAGGTGCATATGAAGGCTCTTCCTGGATAACTTTTCAAAGTGGAAATATAGCAATCATAACTTACGGAATTTCTTTTTATTTTCTTTACAGATTAATTCAAAATGACAAAAGTCTTGGCTTCTTTGTTACAATTGGAATTTTAACAGCATTTAAATATCATTTTATATTATTACTTTTGTATCCTGTCCTAGTACAAAGAAGAATAGATATAAAATATCATGCTCTTACTTTTTTAGTATTCTTTGCGACTACGCTGACGAGCTATTACATGTACCCGCATTTATATAATGAATTATTTACTGAAGTCATAGGAAAACAATTAGATCAGGGCTTAAAGCCTTATCCTTCCCAGTTATTTATATATGATTATTTTAGAGATCATGTTGATGGATTAAAATTTAACACTTTCTTCAAAGGTTTTGTTTTTGTATCTATGTTTTTATTCTTCTATAACAGAATAAGAAAAAATTCTACATATTCTAAAGCCGATTTATTTATATTGGCAACTTTTATGATTAACCTTTGTCTTCCCAGGTTAAAGCTCTATGATTTATTACTAATCATTCCTTGCACAATAAAAATTCTTGAAGAAAGTTGGGTTTCTACTGATAAAAAAATTATATCTAGGCTTATTACTCTTATCATAGCCTGTACTTTCTTTTTTATATATCCTCAGTGGTGGTGGGATAATTGGTCCTATTATTATATAATCGTACTTTTTTTATTATATATATATCAGAAAGATTTCTTCAAAGAATCCCCGAACCATAAGGTAAATAATCAATGAAAATTGATGCCGATAATTTTGTTGCAAAATACCATAAATTTGTAATTTTTTTAATTTGTAATTTCTTATTCTTTTTTTCTACTTCTTATAAAATTTTAAATCCAGAATATATTGACTATCTTTCTCCTGGTGACATGGAAACCCATTGGCTTGGATGGTTATATTTTAGACATACACCTTTTTTGCAATTCCCCTTACTTTCAAATTTTTCATATGGCCTAGAGAATTGGTCTGCAACTATAATTCATACTGATTCTCTCCCGATTATGGCTTTAATTTTTCGACCATTCACATCTTACTTACCGCAATTATTTCAATATTTTGGTTTTTGGATATATCTCTGCTTCCTTTTTCAAGGTTTTAGTTCTTTTTATTTGATAAACTATTTTTTAAAAGATAAGACTAAAAGTGTAGTATCCACAATATTCTTTTTAATTGCTCCTATATTTTTATGGAGACTTTGGGGTCATTACGCTCTTCTTGCACAAGGGTTACTACTTATTTCTTTTTACTTGTTTTTCTCTGATTATAAAAAACTGACTTACTGGCTTATTTTACTTCTAGTGTCTTCTCTGATTAATGCTTATTTTTCTGGAATGATATTACTTCTATTCCTTTGTAATTTAATTAAAAAGAATAATTCCCTTAAAGAGATAACTATTAAGTTCTTCAAAATATTATTATCATTATTGTTTTTCATGTGGATTTTAGGATTTTTCCAATTAGGGACTTCTTTTATGGCAGGTGGGTATGGATTATATAGGATGAATATAAATTCCTTAATAAATCCAGTAGATGAAAGTTGGTCGACAATTCTTCCGCTCCTTCCTTCTGCAGATTACGATCATGATGGTTTTGCATTCCTTGGAATTGGCATATTGATACTTTTAGTATTTTCAATTTTTCTAATTGTAAAAAATCAGAATAAATTTATCTTTACAAAAGAAATAATAATAGTTCTATCATTGTGTCTATTTTGTTATATTTTTGCTTTATCTGATAATATCACACTCGGCAAAGAAATAATTTTCTCATATGAAACACCTACGTTTCTTAAAATATTTACGAAAACCTTTAGATCAAGCGCACGTTTTATATGGATACCTTTTTATATGATTATGATTTTTGTTATTTGGATGTTACATACTAACGTAAGTCGTAGAAACTTTTTAATAATTTTATTTTGTCTTGCAACTATCCAGATATACGACACAAGGAATGCTTTCACAAATTTTCACAAAAAACACGATAGACCAACAGAATTTTGGAAAGGAACAGTCGTAAACGAAAAAGGTTTGGTTAGAACAAGGTCCCTATTGGATAATCAACCATGGAAAAACGAGATTTGGGATAAAGTCGTAACTAAATATAAGAAATTTTACTATGTAATACCAAAGAATCGCCCAGGAGATTACTTCGAAATAGCATTTTTAGCTGTAAGAAATAATATACAAATCAATTTTGGTTACTTCTCCAGATACAGCAAGACTAATGAAAAAAAGGAAAAAATGAGATTAACCAAAGAAATAAAAAATGGTATCTTTGACAGAGAGGCAGCGTACTTCTTCTGGGATGAAGAACTTTACGAAATTGCCAAAACTACTAAAAAAGAAGGTGATTTGGTTTACGACATAGATGGATATAAAATTTTGCTTCCTGCATTCAATGAATAAAGAAAAAAGAGTTTTTGTATTTTTATGTTTAATACCTTTAGTATTATTTCTCGCAATTTTTGATTACAAAATATTAAATCCTAATTATCTTGATTGGTTTCAAGAAGACACTTACCAGCATTGGCTTGGTTGGAGTTTTTTTAGAGAAACGAGCTTTCTTCAGTTCCCTATTTTGAAAAATTATGCCTTTGGTATGGATTCAGCAGGCTCCTTGATATACTCTGATTCAATTCCTATTATTGCCTTACTACTAAGACCATTCTCGCATTTATTAGATTTTCATTTTCAATATTTTGGATGGTGGATCGCTTTATGTGTATTTCTACAATACATGACGGCATTCAAGATTATGAATCTAGTAAGCAGTAATAATATTTTTAATTTTATAGCATCATGTTTTTTTATTTTTTCCCCAGTCTTTTTATTTAGATACAACATTGGTCATGAATCTCTTATGGGACAATGGTTAGTTCTAATCGGATTATACTTCTTCCTAAAACCTAAAAGAGTTCCAGATAATTATTGGCTAATCTTAATATTAGGATCCCTACTTGTTCATGGATACTTCTTCGCAATGATTTCCATAATTTACTTCGTTGTTTTACTAAGACGCTATTATAAAGATTCTGAGGATATTAAAAAAATATTATTAAACCTTTTTCGTCTTATATCTTATTCCTTAATTTTAATGTATATAGTTGGCTATTTTACAATTGAAGATGTTTTCCATGGTGGATATGGTGGCTACAGGCTAAATATTTTGTCAATTTTTAATCCTTATGGGAGCGCATTTGGAGTAGAGTCACTTTTGCCTAGATTTTCACTCTTTAAAGCTACTAAAAATATAGGAGATTTTGAGGGTTTTAATTATCTAGGATTCGGAATGTTGATGATGTTATCAATTTTATTAATACATGGGATAATAAATTTTAAATACAAAAACTTCGTTGAAAAATTAAGAGATAATTCCTTTACCATAATTCTGATTTTTATAATCACATTGTATGCGCTCTCTAATAGAATCGCATTTGGTCCCTACGAATTGTTTCAATATAATATCCCAGAGATATTTAAACTATTCACTAGTCCTTTTCGTGCATCGGGGAGAATGTTTTGGCCAGCTTATTATATAATTTACATTTTGATACTTTTTCAAATATTCAAAAGATTTCAAATTAATTATGCTATATCAATAGTTCTACTTGCATTGACCTTAACCGTTTACGATATTAAAGATCATGTTCTATTGGCCAATGCCTCCAAAGGTATCAAGATAAGCAAAATAGAAAAGAATAATTTTAAGGACTTAAGATGGAAGAAGCTTGGCAATCAATATACAACCATAAATTATGTCTTTCCTGTTTATGCTCCAAATAATTGGCAAACAATCTCATATTTTGCAGCAAAAAATAAATTAAATATTAATGGCGGATACTGGGCACGTCATAACGAGATTGCAGAAAAGAGGTATGCAGAAGAAATCAAGATAAGAATCAAAAATAATACATATGATAAAAATGCTATATATTATTTTAATGATACAAAATATTGGAATTTGGCAAAAGATAAAAATAAATCAAAAAATGATCTTATTGAGGAAATTGATAATTTACGAATTTTAGCACCAGACTTTTTTAAGAATGATGAAAATGAACATAAAAAATAATAAATTATTTGAAATACTATTGGTTGTATTTATATCGTCAATCAGTTTTGTTTTAATAACTGGTGGAACAATAATTAATTTTAACAATATTGATTGGCTCTTTGGTGCATCAACAATAACTTTAGATTCTGAACAACACTATATTGCATGGCTTTTCTTTAAAAATTCTGAAATACTCCAATTTCCTTTTTTTAAAAATTATGCCTATGGAATGGAGATAAGTTCTAGCCTAATTCATGCTGATTCAGTTCCAATTATGGCTATGTTTTTTAAATTTTTTAAATCTTTTTTACCATTTCATTTTCAATATTTTGGTCTATGGATATATATCTCCTTTGTCTTGCAAGGTATTTTTTCTTATTTGTTGATAAGAAGATTTACAAAATCACTTATTGTAATATCAATTTGTGTAGGGTTTTTTATAATTTCACCAATCTTAACTTATAGACTCTTTTGGTCACATGAAGCTCTATTTGGTCAATGGATTTTACTATTTGCAATATACCTTTATTTTGAGAACTATAATTTAAAAAAATGGCTTTTAATTGTTTTAATTTCTTTATTAGTCCATCCATATTTCTTTGCTATGGCTAGTGGAATCTTTTTGGCTACATTAATTAAAGAATATAAGCTTAAAAGAAAAGGCTTGAATGATATACTTTTAAACTTTGCTTCATATGTATCACTCGCATTATTTCTACAGGCAATATTTGGATACTATGCAATAGGGTTCAATTTCTTAACTAGTGGTTATGATTTTTTCAAAGCAAATGCAAATACATTTATAGATCCAAGTCCTGGTTGGGGAATTGATGCATCTAGAATCTTACCAAATCTTTATACTCCCCCTCCTACTGAAAGTGGTGACTATGAAGGGTTTGCATTTTTAGGTATAGGTCCCATTTTAATACTTTCTTATTTATTTATCGCTTATCTCTTTAATAAAATAAAAATCAAAATTAATTTAGAGGCTAAGATTCTTGCTTACCTTGGTTTGTTATTTTTTATTTATGCTCTATCGAACAAAATTTCTTTTAGCGAATATAGACTAATTTCTTTTGGAATTCCACCAATCATAGACTTTATTACAGAAACATTTAGAGTCTCTGGTAGATTCACATGGCCAACTGTATATTTAATTTATCTAGCCATCTTTATAGCTCTTATAAAAAATACAAAAAAATCTACCACAATAGGAATACTCTCCATATGTTTTATTTTACAAATCTGGGACATGTATCCTTATCATAGCAACTTAAGAAACAAGTTAGAGAAGCCTTCTCTGTATTGGAAAGACTCTAATCGTAAATCGAAATATACATTAAAAGAACAAAGTTGGGACAATATAGGTAAACAATACAAAAAACTTTATTATATTTATCCCCATTATGCTCCTGAAAATTTTGTCAAACTTTCAATTTTTGCATCTAAATATAAGATGAACATAAATTTTGGTTATTTTGCAAGAATAGATAGAAATAAAGCATCTAGCATTAAAAAAGAACTTAGAGAAAGTATACTTAACAACACATTAGAAAAAGATGCTATTTATTACATAAATGACAAAGAAATCTTAGAATTAGTTCAGAAAAATCAATCTCAATATAATTTGATAACAATTGAAGATGACCTACAATTTATTCTTCCAAATAAAGAATAAAATAATTATTTTCTAGGAATTTTATGTCTGATATTGTAAAGTGGTTTTTTCTCAATATTTTGAAGAACTCGAACAAGGTACTCTCCTACTAATGAAATTCCAAGAATAATAATTCCGGAAAAGAAGAGTATTGATACAAAAATTGCAGTAGTACCAGGAACAATATAATTATCGGTAAATAACTTTATATATAAAATATAAAGACCAAAAAGAAAACTTGATATCGATAAAATAACTCCTGTTAATGCATAAATTCTCAGTAAAATAGAGGTATTGTTTATAAACAATGAACTGGCCAATCTAATTAGCATGCCAATTGTCCACTGTGATGATCCTTCGCTTCTAGTGCCTTGAGTGACCTCTGCAGAACCAATTTTTTTTGTTGCAACAACAGACATAATACTTATATTTGGATACAAAGTATTAAAGTTTAAAATTATTTCTCCAAGCTCTCTAGTCATAAGCCAAAAAGCGCTTCTTTTAGTCCCTTTGGGATACTTGAGAGCTAGCCTCTCAATATAAGAATAAATTGCACTAAAAATCCTTTTTATTAAACCATGTGTCTTTGTCTTGAACAAACCAAATACAATATCATTTTCTTTTAAGTTGTTTATTAGATTTGGTATATCTTCAGGCCTATGTTCAAGATCTCCATCTAAAGTAATTAAATATTTTCCTGTAGCATTTTTTATACCGCACAATATTGCACTTTGTTGTCCTGAATTAGTGAATAAAGAAATAATAGAAATTTTTGTTGGATAAACGGATTGAAGTTGTTTCATTTTTTCTAAAGTTTCAATATTTTCAGAGCCATCATCGACAAAAATAATTTCATAAGTCTGGTTCAGTGATGAAAAGGTTTGATCTATTCGTTTAACTAGCTCAGGCAAGGATGTTACTAAGTTATAAACAGGAATAATTAAGGAGTAATTTGCGCCCATATAAGTATATTATCATACAATATTTATTAATTGTGTTAAAATCATGTCTTATGGAAGGCCCTATACTAATTTATGGAGCAGGATCTTTATGTAGAGTAGTAGAGTCGATGATAAATGATTCTACTAATAATGAAATCTTTATATTTGATTCAAATATTAAATCATACGTACACCAAACAAATGGCACTTTTAGCAACAAACCAATAGATCTAAAGGATTTCATTTCTAAATCAAAATCTTTTGTTGTAGCTATTGGAAACGAATATGGTTTTGCAAGATATCAGATTGGAACAAGATTAGAGAATGATTATGGTCTAAAGCCTTTTAATTTAATAGCTGATAATAGTTTCATTGATAAGAGTGTTGAAATTGGTAACGGGAATATATTTATGCCAGGAGTATCTATAAATAAATTTGTTAAAATTGGCAATTACAATATTTTTGGACTAGGTTCTAATGTAGATCATGAAACTGAAATTTATAATGGAGTCCATATAATGGGTTCGTCGCTAATCAATGGTAGAGTCAAAATAATGAATTTTGCAACAATTGGATCAGGATCAGTTATCTTTCCCGATATAACTATAAAAGAAAATGTATTTGTTGGCTCTTGTTCAATGGTTAATAAAGAATTTGAAGAAGATTCAATTATTGTTGGATCACCAGCAAAGTTTTTAAAGAAAAACGAAAGAAGAGCTGACTTAAGCCCTTTCGAGAGCATAGAAAATACAAAAGGTTAAAAAATTGAATTTTTTAATAGACATCAAGAAGAAGATATTATCTTTTTTTTTAAATCTAAGTGAATATAATTTTATAAGAGATGGTATAAGATTTTTTAGCTTTACTGACAAACCTGCAGTAAATTTGATATTATTCTTAATTTTGAATTTAGTAGTTTTCTTCTTTCTGTTTCAAGATGCTATAAATTTAACAAATTTCTTTTTTACTCATACTTTAAGCTGGGATTCTTATGTTTACTATTGCGGCTCAAATATGTTAATGATGGGTGAAGACCCGTATGATTATGTTTTATTAAGAGAGTGCTTACCAGGAAGCTGGAACTTCTATTACAATATGCCCCCCACTCTTCTGTATATCTATTATTTCCCAGCAAAATTAAATATTGATACTTTTATCTTGTTTATAACAATATGTAATACTTTTCTTATAATTCTTACATTAAAAAGATTTTTTACAAAGTTTTCATTTGAAAATAATTTTCAAAAATTTATTTTTGTTATACTTGCTCTTACTGTATGGGATGGTTCAGCTTCCATAGCCTTCTATACAGGTAATATGGGATTTACAATATCCTTAATATATCTTTATCTAATATTAGATTTAAGAGAAAATAATCAAATAAAGTTTTTAACATTTGTTTTCTTCGCTACATTAATTAAGCCTATATATATAATATTTTTGGGTTCAATCTTCTTTTATAATAAGTCTATAATTGATTCTATCAAAAAGACATTAATTGTTAGTTGTTTTATCTTTTTCGCATATGTAGCTCAATATTTTCTTGATCAAAAAAACGCTATAGGATTTTTAGAAAACTTACAAAACTTAGCTAATTCTGCGGATATGGGTTTTGGCTACTTAAAAACTCTAGCATCACTTAAAACACTCGAACATTTAAATCTATCAAGAGCTACTTACTTAGAAGTTTCTTTGATTTTGTCAGTTATAACTTTTTTCGTATGCCTTTTCTTTTACAAAAAAAATGAAAATCAAATTAAGCCTTTAAGAAGTTTGTTGGTTCCGATAATAATACTAATTTGCTTTCCTAGAATTAAAGTTTATGACGCAGTTTTTGCTTTATGTAGTATTTGTTATTTGCCTATTTTGATGGACATTAAACTTCAAGCAGGAAAAGTACGAAAACCAAAGATTATATTGGCTGAAAAAATACTTATGTTTTTTGCAATCATCTACAATGTATTCATATATAGTCAGTGGGAAGCAGTACACTTCTTTATTTTGCCTATTTTATCAATATTTGTAATCTTTCATCTTTCTAAGCATTTAGATTACAACTTAAAAACTTTTAGCTGAATTATTTTTAATCGATTTATAATTAACAATACATAAATTATCGTCTTTGTTATCGACAAAAGATATTTTGTATTTTCCGCTTCCGAAGTCTAGAATCAAATCATCATCTCTCATCGAACTTTTTGTAGGCACAACATATAACAAATTAGATTTTAGAGCCTTACATGAACCACCGAAAAACATTTTTCCATCTTCTATGACGTAAACACTTTCGCTTTCGTAAAAATTGGCAACTAGATCATCCTCATCATACTCACAATTCCTAGGGTCTGATAGAGTTAGCTTTGAAGAATAAAAAGATCTCATTATAGAACAAAATAAGCTATATCTTGTTTTTTCTCTGCCCTTAAAATCAAGAAATGGGTTTGAGGAAAAATCTACTTTAAAACTTTTGAAGACTTCTTCAACTCTCTTTGATATGTAATTGTAATCAAAGTCCAACAATCTACTATTGTAAACTTTCGTTATTTTCGACTTTGAAGTAGGATAGTCAAGAGTAGATACATTTATATCCTTACAATGGCCCATCTTTGCAAAACCTGAAGTTTTAGTTGCATATATTTTTCTTTCATCAACTTTATATTTTCTCCAATCATACCAAGATGCATTGTATCGAGTTCCTACATCGTTGCAGTAAACATAAAAGTTTCTACTCTGAGCAAATTTCGAATTTAGAAACGTGTAATCGAATGCTAATGGCGTGGCAAAATTAAATAAAGATTTAAAGTTTCTTTCTTGCAGTTTTAATCCTAATGCTCTTAATTTGTATTGATGGTAAATTGGAGATGTCTTTTCTAATTCAGATTTATTGATTATAAAAGCCGGTTTAAAATATTCATTTATTAAATTCAAATTTGATTTATTGACTGTAAATAAAGATGGAATTGTATATATAAATAACCTTCTAGGTGTAACCTCTATTGCAACAGTATAATTATTTATTATCGATTCATCTAATTGTTCATTTAGTGGTAATGATACTTTTTTAATATTGCTTATTATTGGCTTAGTAGACATAATAAGCTCTTCAACATAAGCATGATCTTGTTCAGTAAATTCCTCAGAATTGATTAATACTAAATCTATATGAACTGGTATTTTTACTATTCTGTCTACGAATATAAATATAAAAGCAATAAATATAGCCGTAAACAAATTAATCAGTAAATCTGTATCTAGTTTCATTAATGTGTAATCTAAATTAAATACACTGTGATTTCAAATCGATTATTATTTAGAATTGAAAAATTCTAAATTCAAAATATCATATAGTGAATGGATAAAATATCAGTTATTACAACCTTGTATAAATCTGAAAACTACATAAGAGAGCTATATCAAAGGACAACCCAAACGCTAAACGAACTAGGTGTGCAGTATGAGATTATATTTGTAGATGACTGCTACAATGATAATGCATTAGAAATTGCAAAGAGTCTTTTGAAAAATGATCAAAATATCAAAATAATAAAATTATCTAGAAACTTTGGTCAACATGCGGCTATTAATGCTGGAATTAATAATGCGAATGGAGACTGGTTTGTCGTAATAGATTCTGATTTGCAAGATAGACCAGAAGAAATTAAAAGATTATATCAAAAATCAAAAGAAGGTTACGATATAGTTTTAGCAAAGAGAGTAAAAAGAAAAGATTCTCTCATGAAGAAACTTTCATCTTTTATTTTTTCAAAAGTTGCATCATATTTATCAGGTTTTGAAATCGACTATACTACTTCAAACTTTGGTATATACAGCAAACGAGTTATTGAAAATTATAAATCTCTACCTGAATCAAAATTATATTTTCCTTTTATAATTCAATGGCTTGGTTATTCTAAGACTGGAATTGAGGTTGAGCACTCTGTGAGAATGAAGGACAAATCATCCTACAATATTTCAAAACTTTTCTCTCTCGCATTTGATTCTATTTTATATTCTTCAACAAAACCACTTATAACTACTATTAAAATTGGTTTATCCATATCAGTATTAAGCTTTATTTATGCTGGGTATATAATTTTGAAGAAATTTTTATACAACATACCTGTTTCTGGATGGGCAAGCACAATAGCATCAATATGGTTTTTGTCAGGGCTAATTATTTCTGTTATTGGTATCGTGGGTGCTTACACAGGAAAAGCCTTTGAAGAATCAAAGAAAAGACCTATGTATATAATAGAAGATATATACAAGAATTAATTTATTACAAATACAAGTCTATATTTTTTGTCGAAATTATATGCTTATAAGGAATTCTAAGAAGAGAGTCCGTAATTTGAAAATTAAAACCTTTTAATATTTTTTTATAATCTTTTTCATATCTTACATAATGTCCACCATCATTTTTCATTAAAAAATAAGAAAAAGCGTCTTGATTTGACGTCATTACAGGATCCTTGCAAAATATTGAATGTCTATCAATATTATTAATTTTCAATAAAAGCTTTGCAACTTCTTCATTGCTTAAATGATGTATAACTCCATCTAAGATTATTAGAGTTTTTTTGTTTTCAAAAGTTAAATCATCAAAACTCATACAATGAAATTTAAATTGTGGGTACTTTTCTCTTGCATTATTGATATGATTTTCGTTCATATCTATCCCAATATAATCTGTTTGCTTGTCTAAATAATCGGCGAGTGGAGCATCTCCGCAACCCAAATCATAAATAGTATAAAAAGCGAATTCTTTCTTTATAGTTTTTGAAAGTTGTCTATAAAGCTCATAATAAGATTTTGGTATCAATATATTTTGAAAAAATCTATAGAAGAAAGTATTGCCTAGGATTAATTGTTTAATTTGTTCTAGCATTTATTTAAAAAAAGATTTAACACAATCTGCAACATATTTAATATCAGATTCTTTAATGCCATAAAAAATTGGCAATCTTAATGTACATGAATTAATCTTGTTTGCATTAATTATTTTAACTAAAGATTTTCCATATTTTTTTCCTGCTTTGCTGTTATGAAGAGGAACATAATGTGTTGCTGTAGAAATCCCTTTTTTCTCTAAGTATGTTTTTAACTTATCTCTTTCATTTCTGGTTTTAAGCATAAGTGAGTATATGTGTCCATTATGTTTCTGGATCTTATTTACGAAAGGTCTTCTTAGGAGTGCTTTTTTTTCTAAATCTTCTAGATAATCATGATAAAGCTTCCAGAGTTTTAGTCTATTTTTGTTTATTAAATTCATATTTTTCAATTGATAAAGCAAAAAAGCGGCTTGAAATTCGCTTGTTAAATAAGAACTACCTTTGTCTGTCCACATATATTTATCAACTTCTCCTCTTACAAATTGCCTTCTATTAGTGCCTTTTTCTCTAACAATATAAGATCTCTCAAGAAGTTTTTTATTGTTTATGCAGAGCATTCCACCTTCTCCACAAGTAATATTTTTTGTTTCATGGAAGCTAAAAACACTTAAATCACCAAAAGAACCTAACGGCTTATTTTTATAAGAACATCCAATAGCTTGAGCAGAGTCTTCAATTAAAATAATATTTCTTTCTTTAGCAAGTTTTTTGATTTGAATCATTTCACAGCCTTGACCACTATAATGCATCGGCATAATTACTTTTGTTTTTTTTGTTATAGATCTTTTAATATCTGCTATAGAAATATTGAAATCTTCAGTTGAACTATCAACAAAAACTGGAACTCCTCCATGTAGAACTATTGCAGTTGCACAAGATGAAAATGTATAGGACGGTAAGATGACTTCGTCTCCTGGGCCAATATCAGCTAAAATTAATGCCATTTCTAATGCGGAAGTGCAAGATGGTAATAAAAATGAGTCCAAACAATTTATTTTTTTATTAAACCAATCTGAGCATTTTTTATTAAAAGGACCTGAACCTGAATACCTATTTGACTTAATAGCCTGCTGTACGAACTTATATTCTTTTCCAAGATAAGTGGGTTTATTAAATGGTATAGATTTCATATTAAAACTCACTATATCATAAACTATAGAGATTTCTTTTATCAAGCTTATTTTTAAATGTATAATCTAATTCTAGAGATTAACATGCGGATTATAGTAACTGGTGGATTAGGATTTATTGGCTGTCATTTTATAGAGCTGCTTTTATCCAATAAAAACAATAAGAATTTATCAATTCTCAATATTGATAAAATAACATATGCAGCAAACATGTCCTTGATAGACGAATTTGATAAGTTTGATAATTATGAGCTAAAACGAGTTGATATTGCGGATAGAGAGAAGATTGATAATATATTTAATGAATTTGAACCTGATTCGCTTGTCCACTTTGCAGCTGAATCTCATGTAGACAATTCTATTAAAAGTTCTGATGAATTTATTAAAACAAATATTATTGGAACATATAATCTTTTGGAAGCAACTAGAAAATATTTGCATCTCAACAAGAAAGAAGAATCTTTTAGATTTTTACATGTTTCTACAGATGAAGTTTATGGTAGCTTAAGTAATGGAGACGAATCATTTATTGAAGAATCTTCATATAATCCCAATTCACCCTACTCTGCTTCAAAAGCATCTTCTAATCATTTAGTTAGAGCGTGGTATCAAACTTATGGGCTTCCCTGTATTACCACTAATTCTTCAAATAATTTTGGTCCATATCAAAATGAAGAAAAATTTATCCCGACTATAATAAAGAAATATATGCGGAACGAAAAAATCCCTCTTTACGGAAATGGGGAAAATATACGAGACTGGATTTTTGTTCAGGACAATGTAGAAGCTATAAGAAAAGTCCTTGATAAAGGGGAAATAGGTCAAGTTTATAATATTGGTGGTGATAATGAATTATCTAATATAGATTTAATTAATTTTATATGCCAAACAATAAGAGAAACTTATCCCGATAAAGACCTCAACTTAAAGGATTATTATAAATTTGTTGAAGATCGTCCAGGTCATGATTTCAGATATTCCTTAAGTTCTGATAAATTAAAGAAAGAGATAGGTTGGGACAATAAAAATAATTTTAAAGAATCCATTATCAAAACAATTAAATGGTATTCTGAATATAGCAAATGAAAGGAATAATAATGGCCGCAGGCCAAGGAACAAGATTGAAGCCTATAACAGATGTCATCAATAAACATCTATTGCCTATTTACGATAAACCTATGATTTTTTATCCTCTATCAGTATTGATGCTATGCAAAATTAAAGAAATAAATATAATTGTTAATCCCAATCAAACAGATAATTTTTATAAGCTTTTAGGCGATGGAACTCAGTATGGAATAAAAATAATATATACAACTCAAAAAGAATCTAATGGAATCGGTGAAGCTTTTTCTTTGAGTGAAAGCTTTATTGGTAACGACTCTTGTGCTTTAATACTGGGAGACAATATTTTTTATAGAGACTCTATGCAATCTTTTCTAAGCAAATCTATTGAGAATTTAAATGGAGCCACTATCTTTGCTTACCATGTCGGTGACCCTGAAAGATTTGGAGTTGTAAATTTCAAGGAAGATGGGTCTCCTGATTCTATTGAAGAGAAACCTAATAATCCTAAATCTTCGTTTGCTATACCTGGCCTTTATTTTTATGATAATTCTATAAAAGAAATATATAAAAAAGTTTCTCCATCTGCTCGTGGTGAAATAGAGATTACTGATATAAATAATGAATACTTAAAAATGAACAAATTAAACGTAGTAAAGCTTGGAAGAGGTGTCACATGGCTAGACGTTGGATTACCTGATAGCATAATAGAAGCTTCTTCGTTTATTAGAACAATAGAAAAAAGGCAGGGTTTAAAAATAGCCAATTTAGAGGAAATAGCCTTATCCCTTGGTTATATATAATCTATTTTTTATGAAAAATTGATAACTTCATATAAGGAAATGGGATACCTAAAATATTAAAAATAAAATCATCGACCCTAAGGTTGTAAAGTATCTTACACATGTATCCAATCATTCCATGTCTTTGTAAAAAATATTTATCTTCAGTAAGTCTTTTTAAAAGTCTTTTTGGTATCTGATTATCAAAATAGAAGTCAAAATCATTTTTTATATATTTTTTAACGTCTCTCGCTTTGATAAAATTTAGCGTTTCCCAATTTCCTGGTAAATTCAAATCAACTTCGTATTGTCTTATCTTTTTCTCGAACAATTTATAGGTTATATCTTTGTTTACTACAACTGGAATAATTGTATGATTTTCGTATGGTATATCATAAATTGGACACATAATCACATTTACTCCACCATCTTTAAGCAGTGTCATTGTTTTGTCGATATATCCCTTCCAATCATCTACATGTTCACAAACATTTACTGAAAAAATTAAGTCAAACTTTTTATCATAATTAAAATCTTTAATCCACTCATTGTGGACTTCAAGATTTGTTAAGGAATTATAAATTTTTTCAAATTTATTAAATGCTGATTGAAATGGTTCTACTCCAACAAATTTTTTTTCAGGGAATGAATTGCTTAGCTCGTTCATTAATAATCCGGGTCCTGACCCGACCTCTAATATATCTTTAACATCTGGCTTATCTATAAATTCGTAAATTTCACTATATCCAAATATAGCTTCTCTTAATAGATAAACATCACCTATCCCACCAGTAAAAAGACTTGAGTATTTATCATTTAATTTTTGAAAATCAAGATTCATTTAAATGTCATATTACTTTTAATGAATTAATATTTCAATATTTCTTTAATTATATTTTTATAATTCGTCTCTCTTAGTTTGACAATTTTCATAACTCTAGCTCCTGAATCTCTAGCTGCTCTAAGTCCTTCCTTAGAATCTTCGAGAATCAGCGCCTGCTTATTGGTAATTTTTAATCTATCTATAGCTTTTATATATATAATTGGATTAGGCTTCGGAGGACAGTCTTCGCCGCACAAATAGAATTCAATTTCCTTCATTAGTCCTAATTTATGAAGTACTTTTTCGACAGTGCTTCTGACACTGTTCGAGCAACAAGCTAGCTTAAAACCGTCTTTTTTAAGCTTTTGGAACAAATTTATTAGTCTTTTACTCCTTTTTAAACGAGAATTTAAAATTTTTTTTGTATATTTCTGTTTTCTTAAATTAACTATATCTGACTGTTTAAAATCAAAATTATGAGTTTTTCTTATAATCTCTAATTTTGATTTAGTAGGAAGGCTTCCTAGCTTATCATTGTAAAATTTCCTTGAAATATTAATATTAAAATCTGCCAGAGCTAAAATAAACGCTTCTTCATGCCATTTATCGCCGGGAATCAGAACGCCATCAATATCAAATATTATCGATTTTACAGTACCCATACTCTTCAATCTATATAGCCTCTGACATTTTATAAGACATAGATTTTAAAACAAACAAAGACACTAGAGCTTCTATATTCTCACCTAATTCGTAATCTTGGGATAAAATTTCATCATAATTTGGAACAGTTTCAAGTAAGATCTTTCTTGATTGCTCTGAGGATATATTTATTTCATCTAAACTAATTAGAAGTTTTGACAAATCTTCACTATAATCCCATTCAGTTTTAGGTACTACTTCTTTAATCTTTTCTAATAGATCTTCTACATCCAAGGAAGAATCTATTTCAACTTTTATTGAATTTACAGGTTCTGCATTTTTTCCATTATATGAGAAAACAATATCTGCATAATTTTTTTGAATTGAAATGAAATTCTTATAATCTTCTAATCTTTCTTCGATTTTCTTTTCTACAGATTCCGGATTGTAATTTCTTTCCTTTGAATCTCTATCTATTTTCCATTTGTATTTTAAATGGTCAGGAGTGTCAAGAAAGATTGTTAAATCTGATATATTCCTAGTTTTAGGAAGATAAAAAGAATGGAGCCCTGAAATAAAAATGAAATCCTTTGGATTAATAGTTTTACTAGAAGTAAATTTACCCGTATCGTGATTATACTCTCTTCTTTCAATAGGTTGTCCAGTCTTTAATTTTTTTAAATTTTCGTTTTGTGCGTACAAATAATTTGCTTTTGGATTTAAATGTGTGATATTTTCCCAATTCGAATCATTTCTTTCCCATTTGTGCTCTGCATCACCTTCAAGATAGACGCCTCCAGACTTAATAATTTTTTCAAAAACATTCATAAAATAAGTTTTTCCTGAACCACTATCTCCGGAAATACAAATTAAGAAATTTTGAGTTTTATTATAGATCTTATTACTTTTTACTCCTTCAGAATATATTACGTACATCATAGACAATAAGGCTACTTCGAGGAAAGTAAAAGTTATATCTTTTAAGATTGGTACATCAATCTTTGCATCTAGTACATTGTTTAAGAAAATAATATCAACTATTTCATTGTTTGAATGGAAGACGATAAAATAAATCAAATATAAGGTATTAAGTAAATAAAAAATAAGAGTGTATGCTGACTTCCTGCTAAAACTTATAGAAGAATATTTTATTGCTATAACCGAAACAAATGGGACAATCCATACATACCATCCTGGTCTTGGTGAAATAGTAAAAATCAATAATGAGAATGAAAGAGCTAAATAACTATCAAGTAAGTCTGTATTTATTTTTTGATAATAAGCAAATCGAATATATATAATCGACAATAAGAATAATGTTATAAAGATATTCAAGCCTTCGCTAAAAGATAATGATAGTGAAAAGAATAAAGACTGTGGTTGATTAAAGAAAACTAATGACTGGAATCCATCAGAGTGAATAAATGGACTATTTATCAATAAATAAGTACAAATAAAAACAAATAGATAGGTAAGAGTTTGTTCGATTCTGTAATTTTTCAACAAATAAATAATAATGAGTGGTAATACAACTAAAACATTTAGTTTTGTAGCACATGCTAAACCAGCCATTAGGGATGAATAACTAAGCTCTTGTTTCTTGATAAAATAAATAGATCCAAAAAGAAGCATTATTGGAAATAAATCTAATTGAGAATGTAAATAACAAGCATATAGAATAATTGGGGAACAGAAATATAAAAGAATTATCTCTTTTCTTCTGTTAGGCAATAATTTGTTTAAAAAATAAAAAATAAATAAATCGCTGATAAGTGTAGGAAGTTTAAAAAAAATATTTGATAAATAAAAATTATCAATATTAAGTAAATAAATAGGGAAATAAGCAACACTATACACATATAGCATTAATGAATGATATGGAAATTCTATACCAAGAGAATTTTCTACAACATAATCCCATGGATTACTTAAACTGCTAAGAAAAATTTCTAGAAACGGTACAAAAAAAGCTTCTTTGTATTCTGATGAAAATAAACTTAATAAAAGAATCTTTACTGATAATACAGATAGAAGGAGCAATCTCATAATTTTAGATAAATTCTACTCATAAATAATGGATTGATAAAGCTTTTTTCATACTTAAATTGGAAAAGTTAATACTTTTTTGATATCATCACACCTAATATGAATAAAAAAAATCTAATCAGAGATTTATCTTACATATCTAAGCTTTATGGCTCGATGCCTGAGATTGTCCAATCTGGTGGGGGTAACGTTTCTGTAAAATCTAATGGTATCATGCTAATTAAATCATCAGGAATCCATTTGTCTGATGTATCAAGTAGTAAACATTTAGCTAAAATTAATCTAAATGGATTACTAAGTACTTTTAAAAACAAAATTACAGACAGTGCTTTTCAAAAAAGAATAGAAAGAAAGATTATTAAAAACACTCTTAATTCTAAAGTTCCATCAATAGAAACTTCTATGCATATTTTTCTGAATGACTATGTTCTTCATACCCACCCTACTTCTGTTTTATCTATTGTATCAAATAAAAATGCGCAATCTACTATTGGTAAATTATTTAAGGATGTTCATCACTTAATAATAAAATATAAGAATCCCGGAACACTATTAGCTCAAGAAATATACAAAAAGATAGAATCTTACAAAAAGAGTAACAGAGCTGTCCCTAAAATTATATTTTTATTAAATCATGGTGTTATTGTGCATTCCGATGATCTCAATGAGATAATAGTCCTACAAGAAACGATTATAGATAGAACAAATGAATTTCTTAAAATCAAGGATGATGGTCGTTTAAATCAATTAACTTTATTTGGATTAATTAATAGCCAACTAACTAATGAAGATATAAACATAGTATACAAATCTATATTAAAATTATCAGACTATATTAAAAACAAAACAATTATAAAAAAGAACGAGAGAGCCTCATTCTTCCCAGACAAAGTAGTGTATTGTGATGATAGAATATTTGTTATCAACAAGAAAGAAGATATGATCCAATTGATTGACAATTATTTAGAGAATAAATCGTTTCCTCGCATAATTATAATCAAGGATTGGATATACATACTGGCTAGAAATTTATCTAAAGCAAGAGAAATTGAAGATGTCTTTAGAGTACATTTAGAAATATTACAGAGAAATCCTGAAAAATCTTTAGTTAAATTGACAACAAAAGAATCTAATTTCTTGAAATATTGGGATGCTGAAGAATATAGGAAAAAGATTTAATGCAAATTATAGTTCCAATGTCAGGAATAGGGAAAAGATTTAAGGATGCTGGTTACAAAACACCTAAATATCTTATTGAGATTGAAGGTAAAAAAATAATTGAACATATCATTGCTCTTTTTCCTAAAGAAGAAAATTTTATCTTTATATGTAACGAAGAAGATGTTCAAAAAACGGATATTAGAGAAATTTTAAGATTAAACGCCCCGAATCACATATTAAAGATTATCAAGAAACATAAGAGAGGTCCCGTCTTTGCAATTAAGCAAATATATGACGAAATTGATGATGAGAATGAAGTAATAGTTAATTATTGTGATTTCGGCACATATTGGGAATACAACTCTTTTCTTGGTCACACTAGAGATAGAAATGCTCATGGAGCTGTTGTTGCTTACAAAGGTTTCCATCCCCATATGATTAAAAGTCCAAACTATGCTTTCATAAAAGAAAATAAACAGTGGTTGTTAGACATAAAAGAAAAAGAACCTTTCACCGATAACAAGATGGAGGAATATGCTTCAAATGGGACTTATTATTTTAAAAAAGGTAAGTATGTTAAAAAATATTTCGATTTATTAATGAGTAAAGATTTAAATGTAAATGGTGAATATTATGTAAGCATGGTATATAGATTGATGGCTCAGGATAATTTGAATATATCAATTTACGAAATTGAGCATATGTTACAATGGGGGACGCCTGAAGATTTAGAAGATTACCTCAAATGGTCAAATATATTTGTAGATATAACAAAAAAGAATAAATTTAACGATATAAAAAATTGTGTAAAAATAATTCCTGCGGCAGGTGAAGGGAGAAGATTTTCTGAAAATAATTTTAAATTACCTAAACCATTAATAGATGTTTCCGGATATCCTATGGTACTGCAAGCTTCAAAAAGTTTGCCAAATTGTGAAGAAAATTGCTTAATTTTAAGATCTGATCATATTAAAAATTATACACTTAAAGAATTTAGTGGATTTAAAATAATCGAACTAGATCAACTCACTGAAGGTCAAGCTATAACATGCTCTCTTGGATTAGAGAAATACGATGCTCAAAAATCATGTTTAATAGCTTCTTGCGACAATATAGTGTTGTTCAATCAATCAAAACTCGACCATCTTATAAATAATAAAAAAGCTGACTGTATAGTTTTTACATCTAAGCCTAACAATAAGGCTTTAACCAATCCTGAAATGTTTGGTTGGGTTAACATAAAAGATGAAGACAGAATTTTTGAAGTAAAAGTTAAAGAAGAATTATCTAACAACCATAATCAAGGTCTAGTAATTTTAGGGATCTTCTATTTTAGAAATATTGAATTGTATTCAGAAATTTTAAATAAAATACAGAAAAACAAAATTAAAGTTAACAATGAATACTATATAGATACAATGGCATCAGTCTTAGTTGAAGATGAAATGAATGTATTCAGCTTAGAAATAGATAATCATATCTCTTTGGGAACACCTGATGAATATAAAACCTTTACATATTGGCAATCTTATTTCAATAAGAACCAGAACCATCCATACAAGATTGACTGTGATATTTTTTTTAACAATGAAAGAAAAGAAGAGTTTTTAAATAAACAAAAAATATTCAAGCAAGAACATATTGGTAAATCGGAATAGAATGAAAAGAAATAATCAAGAAAAAGATATTGGATTTTCAATTGTAGTACCATGCTATAACGAAGAAAAGAACATACCAATTCTTGTTCAGAGATTCAGCGAAACCATAAGTAGCAACAATATAAAAATAGTTTTAGTTAATAATGGATCTACTGATGAATCTGAAAATATAATTAAAGATTTAGAAAATCAAAATGATTTTTTAATGTCAGTCAATATCCCTAAGAATATCGGCTATGGTCATGGAATAATTACTGGATTAAAAGCATGCGATACAGAATTTATTGGATGGACACATGCTGATTTGCAATGTAAGCCTGAAGATGTAATGAAAGCAATTAAAATTATAGAAGAAAATAATTATAATCAAAAGCTTTATGTGAAAGGATTAAGAAGAGGCAGGCCTTTGATGGATACCTTTTTTACTCTTGGTATGAGTATGTTTGAAACATTCTATTTCCAAAAAATACTTTTTGATATAAATGCTCAACCAAACATATTTAGTAAAAAGTTTTTTCAAAACTGGATAAATCCACCAGATGATTTTTCACTAGATTTATATTCATTATATTTAGCAAAAATTAACAATATTTCTATTAGAAGATTCAATGTTACTTTTCCCCCGAGAATTCATGGTGAATCTAAATGGAATACTGGTTTTCAATCAAAGATAAAATTTATTAAAAGAACTTTATCTTATAGTGTTAATCTAAAAAAAGATTTAAGAAGATAGTTACTTCTTAAATACCCAGAACTTTTGACCTATGAAATTAACTACTGTTGAAGTACCAGTAGCTAAAATAAAAGCTATATGAATTTTATAATTATTTGAGGACAATAACTCCAAAGATAATTGATTCACGCTTACATTAAGAAAAAGTGTGAAAGCATAAAGAAAAGAAAATTTTATTAATCTAGTGGCTAGAAAATCAGAAACGGCGAATGTTAATTTTCTATTCATAAAAAAATTAAACGCGGCTCCTGAAATAAAACCGAGAATTTTAGAAATATTGATGGGAACAAAGGACAATAAAAAAAGATAGACCAGATAGTCTATTAATACACCAGTCGACCCTATAATAAGAAAATATATTATTTGTTTGTTCATTAGAACCTAATCGTAAATAATTTTAGATAGTATAGACTAATTAATTATATTATGAATACGTTATTGATTGCTCATAGGATTAATTCTTCCAAAGAATTAGCTCAAATACCTAAAGATTCAGGGATTGAAGTAGATTTAAGAGATTCAGAAAAAGGTTTAATATTAAGTCATGATCCTTTTTCCGATGGCGAATTATTTGAAAATTTTATACAGAATTATGAACATAAAAAAATAATTTTAAATATAAAATCAGAAAGAATAGAATATAAAGTTTTAGAAATATTAGAAAAATATCAAATTAATGATTACTTCTTCTTAGACTCATCTTTCCCCATGATAATCGATTTATCCAAAAAAGGTATTAAGAATATCGCGGCAAGAATATCAGAGTTTGAGAGTATAGGATCAATAAATCTTATTTCAGAAAGGGTTAATTGGATCTGGTTGGATTCATTTAATAGCTTCTACTTGTCTAAAAAAGAAGTAAAAGAAATAAAAGAATTGAATTTGAAAACTTGTTTAGTTTCGCCAGAACTACAAGGAAGAGAGCATGAAATTGAATCTTATTCAACCAAAATGAAAAGTTTAGGTCTAAAAGTAGATGCAATTTGTACTAAATTTCCTAATTTTCCTAGATGGATAGATTATATAAATTCTTAATTATAGAAGTTAGGAACAAAAATTCTATAGTTATCTATTACACCTAAATAATCATTAGGTTGACTATTTTTCTTTACAATTTCCCAAAGTTCGTCATCTTGAAAACAATAGATTGAATCTAAGTCAAAATCAGAATTTATCACTGATTCTTTGAGATTATTTTTAATCTCTAATTCTTTTTTTAAGTCTCTTCTAGAAAAATAACCAAAATTAGTAATCATATTATTGTTCGAAGCATACATAGCTAAAGGAAAGTAACGTTTTGGTTTGTTTTCTGGTAAAACATATATAATTTTCTTATATCTATTAGAAAAAGTTTTCCAAATATCATTTTTAATAGGATACGTCCATTTCTCTTCTCTTCCCCAATGTTGATCATAATTTACCATTCTATTCCTGATAGCATCAGTAGCTAAACTTGTATCGTAGACTTGTAAGACAAATAAAGCTATAAGCAGATATCTTAAGTTCTTGATAGACATGCTTTTGATAAGGACATAAAAAGTGCCTAAATACATTAAGTAATATACTGGCCAAATAAATCTTGCGGATGATCTTAACAAATCGGTAAACCATTCAAGGAAAAAAGGTATTGGATATTCAATCAAAACATTATTCCCTAATGATATTTTGTTAGAAACTGAAAAAATAAAAAGAAATATCGACATGATTAACAAAGGAAGAAGGAAGTTTTTTCTTGTTGATATATTGTTTCTAAAAATTAAAAATAATATCGCAATACATGATGAAATAAGAACCCCTATTCCTGGAAAAGCAAAGCCTTCATAGTCTCCATGTGTTTCAACTGATGGAGACGATAAATCTGGCAAAATTTTAGAATGTAGTTCATACAAAGCTTTGGGATCAAAAAAAGAATTTAAATTCATTTTATAGAACCCAAAACCCCCTTCTTGTAGACCCATGCCAACTGAAAAATAACCTAGCAGCCACATTAGAGAAAATAAAATTGTTACCGCTACTATAAAGACCTTTGAAATATCTAAGAAACTAACTAATTTCTCCAAATAAATCCTTAAAAGAAATATTGTAAAAAATAAGAAAACCATAATAAAAAGATATACATTTATTAATACACTTAGGACTAGAAATATTATCCATTCTTTATAATTAATTTTATTCAATGAATAAAGAAATATTGCTCCAAGGATTAACCATTGTGATCCAATTGCTGGCTGAGCAAATATTCTCATATAGAATATTGGTGCAAATAAGAAAAATAATGTAATAAGTGAACATATTACTAAATCTTTGGAATATAAACGTGTTAGCTTAAAAGCAAATATTGAATGGAGAATGTTGGATATCAAAATCCATAATCCAAAATACTGAAAGTTCTTTGGTAAATATTCTGCAAATGGTTTAAATATTAATCCTAATAATGGAATAGAGTCTGTGTGAACTAGTGAAATATCTAGTCCTTGACCATATGTATAATTAGCTAAAAGAGGAAATTGCATCAATGGTGAATTTCTAAAAAAATTCCAGCCTAGCCAATGTGTCTCTAAATCACTATCCGAAACACCGGAAATAAACCAATCAATGTTTGTAAACCCGAGATAATAGAAACCCGTACCGCCAATATAAGACATTGAAAACAAGCCTAATACCAAAGGTATAATCAATTCAGAATTTAAAAAAAACTTTTTCACAGGACAACCAAATAAATATTTTTTATAATATTAACCTAATTTCGTATAGAATATAGATTAAACAACAGGCTCCCTAATTATGAAAATAATTAATAAAAAGTGGCAAAATACCAATTTGTTTAATGCTTTTGTTCTTTCCAGTTTATCTTTACTAGTTAGTTTTCTTTATCCAATAATATTCTATGAGACTACAGATGACCCACTTTACAGAATGATTTCTACGGGTGACTTTAACTCTTATATTGGCCCAGATTCTCATGTAAATTTTACCTCTTATTTGTATTTAGAATTTCTAATTTTTCTAAAGAAACTAATTGGTTTTAATTATTTTTGGGACCTATGCAATTACCTCATAACTTTCCTTGCTATTTTTTTGTTGTCATACAACCTTCTCAAGCTCAATAACAAATATATAAAATACTTCATAATTATTTTATCAATATTACATTTCCCTAGTTATTTCGTAAGCTTTCATTTAACTAAAGTTTCTGGACTTTTAGTATGCACATCTTTTTTATTAGCAATTAATCTTTGTAAATCAGGAATAAAACTTAATAAAAGTCTATATCTTAATATGGGGGTCATTTTATTAGTTATATTTCTTGCGTCAATAACTAGACTTAAAGCATCACTACTGTACGTACCTACTTTAATTTTTTGCTTAATACCTATATTGTTTTCATATAATTTTTCAAATTTAAAGAAAAGTTCAAAATTAATATTTATATTTATTTTCATAGGAACAATGTCCTTATTCTCAATTCTTTTGTGGAATGCAAATGTGTCTTACTATTCAAGAAGTGAAATTTGGAAAGATTTTTATAGCTATAACGATAATAGATATCAACTGATGGAATATAATAATTTTAGAGACACAAAGAAATATGTGAATATATTTTCTAAAACTATTCAACCAACAAAAAATATAAAAAAAGATAAAAAGATAGAGCGTATCTTAAACGCTTACAAAGAAAGCCAATTGATATACTATGGGCAAGATAAATTAATAGAAATTTGTAAGAAGTTAGACGCCAGTAAAAATGATTGTTTTTTCCATAAGGATGATGGCAATGAAGCTATCATCTCGAAAATACTCACCCTTAAAGAAAAGACATTAAATAACAGTAAAAAGAATCTCGAAAAAGAATTTCTAAAATACAACTACCTTGAAAAAATTGACAAGAAAATGAATGAGGTAGGATTTACCTTTAACGACTATATCGTAATGGAACATTGGTATTTCTTTGACAACAATGTTTACTCAAAAAAACAATTAAATGATATTGTTAATCATCTTAATATAAATAATTTTAGCAAACAATTTGGTGAAAGATTAAAATTTTCTTTTAGAAATTTAGACAATAGCTTAAAAAAACAGTTCCCACTTGGTTCAACTAATCTATATCTGATCTTGTCTATTTTCTGTTTAGGAATTATTGGATTCTTTATAACTTCAAATTTAAAGAATTTATCATATTCTCTATATCTAGGGATTTCATTGTTGCTGTATTGCGCATTTATTGAAAACTTCATCAAACCTCTTCCTAATTGGATTTACTTTCCAATGATTACTATTCTTATTTCATCTCAAATTATTTATTTTTCATTAAATCAATCAGATTCTGTCTCTATTAGAAAGAAATGGATTGCATATTCATTTTCAATACTTTTTATATTACTAACTAGTCAAGTATTGATTCAAGACTATAAGAGGTCTACGTCGCATTTATACAATAATAAGGTTTTAAATTCATTCTTCTTAAATAAGAATAATGAATTAAAAAATAAAATTATAGTTAATGTTGGAGCACATATACCAGCAGGCGACTGGTGTTTCCCTTTTAAAAACTGCACTTTAAGAAAAGAGTTCAAATTTACTGGTTTAGGATGGACAACTCAAATGGGTCATGATTTAATTTTTTATAAAGAAAACAATATAGATAATTTAGCTTTAAAATTAGTAAATAATGATAGTTTTATAGTAGCCATTGACCTTTATCCTCTAATTAAAAATAGACTAGCTAAGTATTACAAGGATCATTATTCATGTTCAATATATTTCCAAGATTTTGCTATTCTACCTAGATCTGATAACTGGAACTATAAGATATATTCGATTAAGAGTAGAGATGCATGTACTGCAAACTAATTTGTTTTTAAATTATTTTTATAAAGTGCCAGAAAGAAATAAAAAATACAATGCAATATCAAAATATAAATAAAAATATTAGAAACAAAAAAACAACCATATAAAAGCAATGGAATGTAAAAAAATGCTCTACGAGTAACTAGTGCATTTAGTACTATTAGCGCCCTTAAGCCATGAAGAACTAGACTGAAAAAGTTCATTCTACTTTCACCCTTATATCTTTGACCCCTATCAATCTTTAATGATGAATATTTAATTTCTGACTTAATCACAGAGCCAGCAATATGAATATTTAAATCTTTCACACTTAATAATTCTAACAACCCCTTTCTATTCATTATCATATAATTTCCAAAATCTAATTTATAGCCAACTAAATAATAAAAGAAGATTTTATATACATAATAAAAAGACTTAAAGCTAATACTATTTTGTCTTGTCTTTCGTGTAGCTACTACTAAATTAATATCATTAGATTCTATTTCTTTCTTTAATAAAGAAATAGACTCAGGTGTATCTTCTCCATCTGAGTCCATTATTACTATATTCGTATAATTACCATAATTTAGATTAATGTAATTTAGACCGAAACAAATTGCGCCCTGATGACCTAAATTCTTTTCCAAATTAATTATTTCGCCTGATGAATTTCCAAAAGATAAAGTATCTAATGTTATCTTGTTTTCTACAGAACAGTCATCAACTATTATAAAAAATATATTCTCATATAAATTATCTATTTTATTAATCAGAAGACTTAGAGACTCTAAGTCTTCATAAACTGGTGTAAGAATAATCGTTAGATTAGACAAGTCTTTCATTTAAATCACGGATTTGAAATATTCAATCGTTTTTATCAAACCCGACTCTAATTCAATTTTAGGTTTCCACTTTATAATTTCTTCTGCCAATGTTAAATCAGGTCTTCTTTGCTGCGGATCATCTATGACTGGTTCAAGAAATTCAATTTGTGATTCTGTTTTAGTTATATTTATTATTTCATTTGCTATTTCTAAAATTGTCATTTCTTTATTGCTCCCTATATTTACAGGTCCGGTTATTTCCTTAGGTGTATTCATTAAATCCATCATTCCTTTTACTAAATCATCAACGTAGCAAAAACATCTTGTTTGAGTTCCATCACCGAATATTGTTAGATTCTCACCTCTTAATGCTTGAACAATAAAATTACTTATCACTCTTCCGTCATCAATGTCCATATTAGGCCCATAGGTATTAAATATTCTCATTATTTTTATTTCAATATTTTCTTGTCTTGAATAATCATTAAAAAGAGTTTCCGCACATCTTTTCCCTTCATCATAACAACTTCTTGGTCCTACTGGATTTACATTCCCCCAATAATCTTCCTTTTGAGGGCTTATAGTTGGATCGCCATAAACTTCTGAAGTTGAAGCTTGAAGTATTCTAGCATTAGTTTTTTTTGCTAGTTCTAGAAGGTGTATCGAACCATAAACGGATGTTTTTACAGTTTCAATAGGGTTTTTCTCATATTGCTTCGGTGAAGCTGGACATGCTAAATTGTATATTCTATCTACTTCAATATTTAAGGGTTCATTAATGTCATGTCTGATAATCTCAAAAAAAGGGTTTTTAAATAAATCAACAATATTTTCTTTTCTTCCGGTATAAAAATTGTCGACACAAACAACGCTATCACCCTGTTCCAACAATTTTCTACATAAATGGGACCCTATAAATCCAGCACCACCTGCTACTAGATTAATCATTTACTAATTATGAGCAATGTTTAAATAAAATCCACTAAAAGTGGGCGTTTTTGTAATTCTCACAAAATCTTTTACTATTGATTTAAATATGAAGAAAGAATCTATATACATTGCTTTTCTTTCAATTTTATTATTTTTTATTATCACTGGTGGTAATCTTTTAAATCCTAATAATATTGAATGGCTAATATTAGGCAAAGATCAAATATCCGACAATGAATCTTATTTAATTGGATGGTTTTTTTTTAGAGAAGCACCTTTCTTCCAATATCCTTTTTTGTTGATGCCAAAACTAGGTGAAGGTGCTCTTGTAACTCTTGCTTATACTGACTCAATTCCATTGATGGCTATATTCTTTAAAATATTTAAGAATTTCATTTTTTTTGATTTTCAATACTTTGGAATGTGGATTTGTTTATGTTTTCTTTTGCAAGGTTACTTTTCTTATTTGATTCTGAGAAAATTTATAACTAATAATATCAACATAATACTTGCTACTACATTATTTCTAATTGCTCCTGTATTTCTCTTTAGATTTCAACTTGGACACTTTGCGCTTCTAGGGCAATGGATAATATTGGCAAGTATATTCCTTTACTGTGAAAAAGATTTCTCAATTAAAAAATGGGTCATTTCAATAATTACCTCATTACTTATACATCCATATATTTTTATCATGGTATTAGGATTATTTGCTGCTGATTTATTTCAAAAAATTATAAATAAGAATAAAAATCTTAAATTTCTTGTAATTAATGTACTTATTTCGATTCCTATAATTATATTTTCTCTTTTTATATTTGGTCATACAAGCACTGGAAATGTAAACAACCTAGAATTATTTGGTGGATACGGACATTTCAAAATGAATCTTTTATCGATTATAGACCCAGAATATGATTTACTCGGTAATCAGACTAGCTGGTCTAAAATACTACCTAATCAAAATAATCAACATTGGTCTGATACTTTTGCTGACTATGAAGGCTTTAACTTTCTAGGATCAGGGATATTCATACTAACATTACTTGTTCTTGCAAAAGGTGCATCTTTGAATCTTTCTCGACTAATAAAAGAAAATAAGTATTTCTTTATTCCATTAGTATTAATTAGCATTTTTTTTAGTATCTTTGCGATTTCGAATAATGTTACATTCGGTAAAGAAATAATTTTTCAATATAATCTCAATCCTGACATATTGCCTTATGTTAATGTTTTTAGAGCATCCGGTAGATTTTTTTGGCCTGTCTATTATTTAATTTATTTTTTAATTATTATAATTTTTATAAGAAAATATACATCAAAACAAGTTACTATAATTCTTTCTTTAGTAATATGTTTTCAATTGTATGATAGTTCGGAAGCAATTATGAATATACATAATACACTTAATAAAAAGAACGTCCCTAATGAAGAAAAATGGTCATCTAAATTAAAAGATGATTTTTGGATAACAGCTTCAAAGCGATACAAAAGAATAAATTATGTTTTTCCTTATACGCAACCACATCATTCCTTCGAATTACTTTATTATGCTGCAAAAAATAATCTTTCTACTAATTTTGGTTATTGGTTTAAAGATACGCAAGCATTTTACAAAAATGAAAAGAATAAATTAAGCCGAGAAATAGAAGAAAACAATTATGATAAATTTTCAATTTACTATATCAATGACAAAGAAATATGGGAAATAATCCAAAAAAACAAAAAACCTAGGGACTTGGTAAAAGTGATTGATGGTTACAATATACTTGCACCAAATTATTATCCTGAGAGCTAGAACAATGAAGGAAAGAGAGAACTTAATTTATACATGTATTGATGATTATGGTTTAGGTTATAAACATAACGAAAAAATAAGAAAAATAGTTAAAACAGGCTTAATTTCGGGAGTTACTACTTTTGTTGGAATGAAAAATTTCCATAAAGAAGCTTCTGCTCTTTTAGAAATATCTAATATAACTAATTTCCAAATAGGTCTGCATTTAGATTTTACTAATTTTTTTCCATTTATTCAGAAGCCTAGCCTACTAGATTCAGATTCATTTTGTGCTTTATTTATAGCTTTCAATGATTTAAATATTTTAAAAGGTGCTTCAATGAGAGATACAATTTTTTATCAATTAGAGATATTCAGTAAATCATTTGGAAGACCACCTGATTTCATTGATGGTCATTATCATCTCCATCAAACAAGCTTACCTATCAAATCATTGTTGAGCATTTTAGAAGAAAAGAATTTTCAAGGATGGGTTAGAACAACTTGTATGGACTCATACTTAAATCATTTGTCTTCGAATATATCTTTAGTGAACAAAATTAAAATTAGATATCTGAATAGGCTTGGCAGAAAAGCCAAAAAAGCAATTTCGAATAAATTTCGAACAAATGATAATTTTATTGGATATACGGATCTAAATTCTAACAATGCATACTTAAAAAAACTCTCACAACAGCTTGAGCTTGTAAAATCCCCTACCTTGTTTATGCTCCATCCAGGATCTTCAGAAGATGAGGTCCAAATAGATAGTCATGACAGCAAAACTAGAGACTTAGAAACAGAATGGCTACTTGGTGATTTTGAAAGAAAATGCTCAATTTTGAATTTGAATATAATAAAGGATTTTAATTATCTATGGATAAAAGGCTAAAAGTTCTTGTAAGTATATTTATAATTCCAATCATAATATTTATTTATGTTACTGGGGGTTTTGTTTTATTTACCGAAAATACAAATTGGATTTTATATACTTACTCGATAGATTACAAACAACATTGGATTACATGGCTGTTTTTTCAAGATGCGCCTCTCATGCAAATACCTATAACTGACAACTTTAATTACGGAATGACAAACTCAACAACATTATCAGTAAATGATTCTATACCAATAATGGCATTAATATTTAAGTTGATAAAGCCTATTTTTAATCTACCTAGTCAGTACTTTGGTATTTGGATATTTATCTCAATATGTCTTCAGTTCTTTTTTTCTTTTAAGATATTAAAAATATTTATTAAAGATAATTATTTAACAGTTATTTTTAGTATATTTTTTATAATTTCTCCTATTCTTCTTCATAGATTATCTTTGGGCCACACTGCAATGTTTGCACACTGGTTAATACTTGCTGGATTCTATCTTTACTTTCTAAAATCAAAGAAAATATATTTTTGGCTAATAATCATATTCGTATCACTTTTAGTTAATTCTTATATTGCTTCCATGGTTTTACTTATTTTTATTGCTAATTTTTACAAAATAATTTTAAAAAAGAGGGACAAAATTGGGATACGTCAATATTTGGTTTTCCTTCTAATTATATTTGCGTTCTTCGGTTCTTTGCCGATAATTGGACTTGATATAAACGTATCAGATTATTATAAGGGAGGGTTTGGTAATTATAGATTTAACCTTGTATCTTTCTTCGATCCTGTTGCAACCAATTGGTATCATATTAATTCTTGGTCAATTCTTTTACCCGATTTACAAGGAGAAAAAAGTCCACTATCTGGTGATTATGAGGGCTTTGCCTTCTTAGGTATTACAGCTACAACTTTGCTACCTTTCTGTATAATTTATGGACTTAAGAATTACAGCAAAAAAATTAATTTAGAATATCTACCATTAATACTTATAGCTATAATATGCTTTATCTACTCTCTTTCTAATAGCATAATCTTTGCTGAGCATAATTTATTTGAGTATAACGTACCAAACATAATTGATAGCTATACCCATTCACTTAGAGCATCAGGCAGGTTTATATGGCCTACATATTATTTACTATATTTTTTAATTTTTATAATCTCTTACAAATTTATAAATAATAAAATTTTAAGAATTCTATTACCAGTACTCCTTTTGATTCAATTGTATGATTCTTCTAATGCAATTAAAACAATTAGGAATTCTTTTATCTCTTCTTCTGAAGTTGTTAAGCCAGAATGGAAGCATTTCATGAAGGATCCTGCTTGGATAGAAATCTCAAAGAAATACAAGAATGTTAGAATTGTAATGCCCAACGGTTTTCCTTCGAAACAGTATTTTCCAATTTCTTTATTTGCTGCAAAAAATTCTATGAAAATTGATTCGGGTTATCATGCCCGTTTTGATATTAATAAAATGGAAGAATATCAATCTTTGATTGAAGAACGACTAAAAATGAATTTGCTATCAGATACAGATATATATTTCTTTGTTAAATATGACAATCAAAATCTTGATTTAAAAGCAGAAAATATATGGAAGATTCTAAATCAGAACAAGGGAATTAATGATTTTTCTGGCGAAATAGATGGTTTTAGAATATTTGCACCAAATTTCTTTTTAAAGTAAATTTAAAATTATGAGAGTATTACTGTTAGATGTTTACAGACAAGATGTTGACTACAGAATATCTAAGGATACTAATGGGTCATATGGTACCGGTAATGATTATGGTGACAGTCTGCTTGCAAAATTTCTTAAAAAGATTTCAAAAAGAACTAATTTCTGGCCACCCTTATATTTAATGTATGCTGGATCAGTTCTAAGGGATAAAGGTCATCATGTAGAATACAGTAATAGTTTTCAGGAAATTAATGATTATGATGTGATTATAATGTCAAGCTCCATAGTTTGTCACGAAACAGAAATAGAAACCATTAGGGATATTGAGGACAAAAAGAAGATTGTTGTTATTGGTTCTTTTGCAACAAATAACCCAAAAAAATATTTAGATGAAGGTGTAAAAATAGTCAAAGGAGAATCCGAGTTTTATTTTGCTGAAAATAACTTAGAGGAGTTGATGAATTCAGAAGAAAAAGAATTCAACACTATTAGTAACTACATAGATGATTTAGATTCCTTACCCTTCCCTTGCTGGGACTTAGTAATTGATTACTTAGCATTTAGTGGATCAATAAAAAAAAGAAAATGTATACCAATTTTAGCTGAAAGGGGTTGTCCTTATTCTTGCTTTAATTATTGTACCTACCCATTAGAACAAGGAAGAAAGCCTAGATCAAGGTCAAATAAGAACATAGTAGAAGAAATGACTTACTGGATTGAGAAATTGAATATAAATGAATTTATTTTTAGAGATCCTGTATTTTCAATTAACAGAGAAAAAACTCTCGAATTAGCAGAAATGATTATAGAGGCCAAGATAGATGTTAAGTTTACAATTGAAACTCATTTGAACAACTTAGATTATGAACTTGTAAAAAAACTAAAACAAGCTGGAATGTTCTTCATCCAATGTGGTGTTGAGTCAGTTGATGAAGAAGTCATGAAAGACGCAAAAAGATTCTCTCTTAAAAAGGGGGCCGAGATAGAAAAAGTTAACATGTTGCGTGCAGCTGGTGTGAAAGTTATGGGAATGTATATCTTGGGTTATGAGTCTGACACAAAGGAATCGTGTCTAGCTACAATTAATTATGCGAAAGAATTAAATACCAATATTGCTGTATTTAGTATTTTTACCCCTTATCCTGGTACTCCGGTTTATATCTCTTTCAAAGATAAAATTACTGCTAAGAAATACGAAGATTACAATCAGTGGAATCCAGTATTCGAACATAAAAATTTAACAAAGAAAGAGATACGAAAATTATTAACATTTGCATTTGATTCATACTATTTGAATCCAAAGTGGTTTATAAAAAATCTTTTTCAACAATTAATCTAGATTATCTTCTTTAACTTCTCTTGAATAGTGGTTGGAATCATTTTATAAATATTAATAATTAATTTCCATATTGATGGAATATATTGTTCATCATCACCATTGATTCCTTGAATAATATTTTTTGTTATTTCAGATTTACTAGATGCTACTAATCTAAAAATCCCACTACTTGGTCCCATTTTTGTATCATAAACTGGACCTATTTTCATATTAATAATCTTAATTTCTAATTTGGATACTTTGGTTCTAAAAGACTCTAAATATTCATTCAAAAGCCGTTTTGATTCATAATAATCAAACAGTCTTTTATAGAATAAGTCTGCACCTACGGATGAACTAAAATGAATTGACTCTATATTTTCTAAGTAATTCTTTTGATATAGAGAATCAAAAAGATTTGATAGATAATTCACATTAACATTAAAAATCTTTTTAATATCTTCTTCTGAATTAAGACCTTCTCTATTACCAAGATATCCAACCATGACAAACATTCTTTGTGGTGGGAAATTGTCTCTCAAATCTAAAAGCTTTTCTACAGTTTCCTCTGTATTAGATAAATCGTAATCAACAACATTGATTTGATTAGATTCCTTGTTAACTTGCAATTCATCAAGAAAAACATTTAATCTAGAAGAGTTTGTACTTAATAGACAGAGGCTGGTATCTCCTGTTTCAAAATATTGCTTTATTAATTCTCTCGCTATCTCGGAGTTTGCTCCTATTATATAAGTATAACTTTTCACTATTCTGTATCCGACTTTGCAATAATTATAGAATATCTAGTTTTGAACAAATAAAAATTTCTCATAATTTTTATATCTAAATCTTTTATTGATTCAAAAAAATCAGGCTTATGAATAAAGAAATCTAATTCTTTGTAATCTTTTTTCAAAATATTTTCTATTATATCTTTATATATAGTAATAATATCTTTAGTATTAGTAAAAAGAAGATATAAGAATTCTAAAAATCTATTATGTTTAGGAATATCAGAGATTATTATTTTAATAGAAGGAAATTGTTTAATAAAAAAATATATTATTTTGGCTAAATCATCCTTTCTGATGTATTGTATGACGCTATTAAATAAAACAATATCAATATTTAATCCTTGTTTTTTTAATTCATCCAAAGATGAAATAATAATTACATCTGAACTTTTTTCGTTCCTATGAAATTCTAATGCTTGTTCGTTTTGATCATAAAGTATAAATTTTTTATAATTAAGCTTCTTATATAATGAGGCTAGTCCACATCCAAAATCCATAATATTCAATTTATCTTTATTGATAACCACCTTGTCGATATTGGATAGAAGTTCTTCCTCGTTAATTTCACTAAATCTACTATGATTAAATATCATGATTTTAATCTAAATTTTTTATATCTATTGTCAAACAAAGAAAAAATTGACTATAATCAGATACATAATGAGCTCAAACAATAATCAGAATAAGAGTGCTACTTCTTATTTAGCTATAATCTCATATATTTTGCTCATTTTCAGTGTCAGCCTAACTCTATATGGTTTCTTCTCAAACTTTGGCATAACTGATGACGAAGGTTTTTATTTGTATCTCTTAATTCATGGAATATCAGAAACTTCATTTACATTCTTTCATACA
>CEUS01052758.1_pt1 | contig 38226 bp, 51 predicted proteins | sample 427031 | NCBI WGS metagenome assembly CEUS01 (sample SAMEA2622837, study PRJEB7988) | marine metagenome | biome: marine biome (ENVO:00000447); feature: marine epipelagic mixed layer (ENVO:xxxxxxxxx); material: "saline water (ENVO:00002010), including plankton (ENVO:xxxxxxxx)" | depth 140 m | reverse complement strand
CCATCGGGAATATCCCTCTGGAACAACTAACGCGTGAACTAGCTAAATCTATTCAGGAATATGGAAAAAGCGACATTGGAGTGGCACTTTATGCCGTGCTGGAGAAAGATGAAAGCAATACCGTTCAAAATTTGGGTAAGGGACAAACCTACATAGCCGTCACTGACGGTTCACACTACAAACAAAAAACCTATCCCTTTGCCGGTCGAGGCGCGCCTGACCAGAACAGAATGAGCTTCAATGCGATGGATCTGCTCAGGGTAGCTTTATTGGAAGGTTTCCAGTCTTCATAGTCGCTCTATGTCACAAAAGCGACAAATATTTCGCGGGCGAACCAGGCTCGAAAAATCAAATTCGATTATGCAACCACAAAAGCTAACTACCATCGGCAGCAACCAAGAAATTGTTATCAAAAATGTACAGGGCTTTGAGGCAAGTAGCCTCAAAGCCCTGTTTTAAAGAGGCGTTCCAAGGAACACCTACTCGGACCGCCTCCTATTACTACTATCCAACGGGCAGCCTCCTTTCTAGAGACCCTCAGTCAAGCTATCAGCCCACCACAATATGTCTCTGCCACGATTATAATAAAATTTATGAATATTTGTAATCCTGGTCGTGCCTGAACATATTGAACATCTAGAATATTAATTAAGGAATTGAGAATGATAGAAAGTATCGCTGGCATAACAATTTGGTCTGAAAACTCTAAAAGCCTGTCTGAATTCTACAAAAATGTCTTAGAACTACCAATTCATTCCGTAAGGCCTGATTTTGTGTCTTTCAAATTTGGCCCTATCCGATTGAACATAGGGTCCCACTCTAAAGTAAGATCCAGAGCTCCGGATCCTTTCAGGATAATGCTTAATTTAAGTGTCAATGACATTAATAATACTTATGAAATATTGTTGACCAAAAAGGTGAAGTTCATACGTCCGCCTGAAAAAGAACACTGGGGAGGTTGGGTAGCCACTCTTTTCGACACCGATGGGAATATTTTACAGTTACTACAGCAACCAAAATAGACATGAATACAAATTTCAATATCCTGACCATCACAGATTTCGCTTTATAGCGAGTCTTGATGTTTCATAGTCATTAAAAAACCCTTGACATGATTTCCGGGAATATGATAATTTTCACTGGTTATTGAATGAATGAAACATCGCGCTCCTAATAGGAGGCGATGGGGTAGGCAATAGAGATTTGGATCCGTCTTTCATAGGCGTAAACGAGTGGAACGAAATCGGCAGCGTCCTCACGTATTTGGGGCTTGCAGTGTTGTTCATTGTGATATTCGCTTCTAACATGCTCTTGGGACTTAGCTTTATCCCATCACATATAATTACGGGAGAAATACCTCCCTCAGCGCACAAGCTACGGCCTGTTTTCTATTTGGTTGGTATCGTGGCTTTCGTAGTGGCCGTATTCTGCCTTATTCAGGCTTTCAATGGAGTAAGTGTCCTAGACCGTATCTGGAACGACTACTGGATATAAATGTATGAACAGTAAGGTAAAATCCTCTAACAACTACATGGATTGCACAAATTGATACCTGGGGACTTCCGCATACCTGATAGACCCAGTAATAAGCGTATGGTACTTCTAGGATTCACTGGCATCATAGGCTTAGCTGTGATTGCGGGTGCTATATTAGCTGCAACTTACGTTTTATCAGCTTGGTTAGGGCGGCCTGTGATATTTGCTTATGACGAAGGGCCAACGCAGCCTATAGCCTTTCCGCACACTGTTCATGCCGGATCCGATATACTCCTAGACCCACATGGGAATCCTAGGCTCGATTCGAATGGTCAGCCAATTACAGGCCTCGGTCTAGATTGCACTTTCTGCCACAGGAACGTTGCGCGAGAAGCGGCTGCATCTATTCCAGCGGTAGACTTTTGCATGTCCTGCCACAAAACTGTTGGGGATGATAACCAAGAGATTTCGAAATTACGAAACATTCATTCCCAAGGCCAGCCTATCAACTGGATACGTGTGCACAGGGTGCCCGACCACGTGCACTTCGTCCACGAAGCTCACATTAGATATTTTTCTGAGAAGGAGGGTAAAGCACCTTCCGAAGTATGCTCTACCTGCCATGGTGACGTGAAATCAATGTCGGTGGTCACTCAGGTTGAGGACTTGAAAATGAAAGACTGTGTAGATTGCCACCGTGATAACGGTGCACCGACGGATTGTACGACATGCCACTACTAAAATTCAAAAATACTACAGAGATGGGAAATCAATAATAATGCCGCTAACACGACGGCAATTTCTAACGTTGACTGGTGGTTCTGCTGCTGCTGCTGTTATATTCCAAGCGTGTGGTGTTCCAGAAGAAGAACTTTTCGTCCAATCACCACTGGAAATGCCCGAAGACATGGTTACAGGTTTGCAAAACTGGTACGCGACCACATGCAACCAATGTCCCAGTGGAGAAGGCATAGTAGTAAAAGTGGTTGAGGGACGGGCGAAAAAAATAGAAGGTAACATCGACCACCCAATCAACCAAGGAGCCCACAGTGCAAGGTGCGAGGCTGGACTACAAGCACTATACCACCCGGATCGAATCAAGGGGCCTATGGTTCGGTCAGGCCCACGAGGGTCGGGGGATTTTGAAGAGATTAGTTGGACCGATGCTATAAGTAGGTTGAACTTACAACTCGGTGAATTAAAGCAACAGGGCAACCAATCACAAGTAGTTGTAGTTACAAATCCGTTACGGGGCCATATAGGTTCCCTGGTCAACCGATTTGTAGACGGCTTCGGTGCTAGGTACATGCCATACGAACCAGTTGACCAAACTGGAGTACAGGAAGCCATGAATCAGGTTTGGGGCCAAAGTCTTATGCCTGATCTCGACATACAAAATTCAGCATACGTTTTGTCATTTGGATCAGACTGGTTAAACACATGGGGATCACCTGTTCGCTACTCGAAAGGCTATGGTGAATTCAGGCAAGGTCACCATCATAGAGGAACGTTAATTCACGCTGACTCTCGATTCTCCATGACTGCTGCTAACGCTGACCAATGGATTCATGTCGAGCCTGGAATGGAAGGCTTGCTAGCTCTCAGTATTGCCCAAGTCATCGCCACGGAGGATTTGGGAGACCGGAAAGCAATTTCAGCATTGACGAGTGGCCCTGGTTTTGACCTAGATAAATTCGCTCCCGCAGTAGTTGCAAGTAAAATTTCAAAATCTGTTGACCCTGTGCAAATGCAGGAACTGATCAACCAAACAGCTATTGACTTCGCCACCCAGCATAACGGGCCTAGTATTGCATTCGGAGGCGGGGCTGTAGCGGGGCAAACAAACGGCCTAGCCAACTTGATTGCAATATATTCTCTTAATTACATAGTCGGTAATGTCGGGAAATCTGGAGGGATTGTTTTTAACCCAACATCTCCCCTTGAAGGTATCACTGCAAATCCAAGAAAGAAATCATTTGCTGACTGGAAAAAGCTTACTCAGGACATGTCTGATGGTAAAGTCAAAGCCATGCTAGTTCGCGGAACTGATCCATTCTACGGAATGCCAGACATTACCAATTTTAGGGAGGCATCGTTTAAAGTACCATACATTTTTAGTTTTTCAGGAGTCATGGATGACACTACTGCCATGGCTGATTTAATTATGCCTGAACACAATCCACTTGAGTCATGGGGTACCGACATCCCCTCTCCAGGGCCCGGATACCAAGTAGTTGGTTTTCAGCAACCGGTAGTTCGTCCATTCTTTGAGAGTCGAGGCGAACACCTCGGTACAAAAGACTTTGGTGATGTAATAATCAACATCAGCCGAGAACTAGGAATTGATATTGGTACAGACGCAGATTCCTTCAAGGATTTGATACAGGAAAGTTGTAAAGAACTCTATGAACTAAAAAGAGGGTCGGTTTCAGCTTCAGACTTCAAGTCTTTTTGGCACGGAGTTCTTCAGCGAGGTGGGTGGTGGGACACAAATGCAACTTACCGTGCAAGTTCTTCACAAAGTCCTTCTCCGTTAATGGTCCCTCAAGACCCTGTGTTCGACGGTGATAAAATAAATTATCCTATGCACCTAGTGCCATTTCAATCTACTTCTTTAACTGATGGCAGAGGAGCAGCTCTCCCATGGCTTCAAGCAACACCTGACCCTATATCTACGGCTACGTGGAGTACATGGGCAGAAATTAATGATTCTGTGGCCAAAGAAAATGATATAAAAGAAGGGGATGTGATCAAGATTAGTTCCACGCACGGCTCAATAGAAGCCATCGCCTATCCCAACCCGGCGACACCTTTCGATGTGATATCTGTACCGATAGGACAAGGTCACAGAGAGAGCGGTCGTTATGCGAAAGATCGAGGTTCCAACGTTCTATCAATATTGGGTAGAGATACAGATGAATCTGGAAATTTGGCTTGGGGGGCTGTACGTGTAAGTATCGAGAAAACTGGAAACTGGATTCGATTACCTAAATTCGAAAATCATGTGCCCAGTCACCCTGAAGACGATCATCAAGAAATAATAAAAATAGCCCCAGATTCTTCGAAACACTAAAGAATCAGAGGCATAAAGTGTCGGGCAGCCGATACTGAGCTAGTAGGAGCAGTATTTAATGGGCGACAAAAGTTGGGGAATGGTAATAGACATAGACAAATGTACTGGATGTCAGGCTTGTGTTGTAGCCTGTCAGGCTGAAAACAACATTCCTATCAATGAAGAAGAGCACTTCAACCAGCGTCGTGCCATTGAATGGATAAGAGTTGAGAGATACTGGGAAGGCGAATTCCCAAACGTCAAGGCCCGATTCATACCTGTATTATGTCAACACTGTGATGAAGCACCATGCGAACCGGTGTGTCCCGTATACGCAACCTATCATAATGATCAGGGGTTAAACGTCCAGGTTTACAATCGTTGCGTCGGTACTCGATTCTGTGCTAACAACTGCCCCTATCATGTTAGGTTTTTCAATTTCTGGGAGCCTTCTTGGCCAGATTCATTAAAAAACCAATTGAACTCAGATGTTACAGTCCGAAGCAGGGGTATCATGGAAAAATGCACATTCTGTGTGCAACGTATTCGGCGTAATGAGCGTGAATCTGAACGAGATAACAAGACTCCTGAAATACGAGACATAAATCCAGCGTGTGTGAACTCATGTCCAACAGCGGCTCTGACATTCGGAGATTTGAATGATCCAGAAAGTAATGTCTCCAAATTGAAAGAATCCGAAGAAGGGGATGATGGCCGTGCATATCGCCTATTGGAATCTTACGGTACAAAACCGAGTGTTATTTACTTAAAGAAAGTCGAAAAAGGGACAGAAACTGTCAGCCATGGATAGCCCACAAGTCAATAACGGGGAACAAGCGAACCTGGAAACCCCTGCAGGTGTAGTCCACGATCTGTTGGATAGACACGAAAAGACTTCAACTCTTTTCTGGAGATGCACAGCAGCTCTAGCAGTTCTTTCAATAATTGGGATGATCGGATTTATCCTGCGTATTTTAGATGGAGTAAGCGACAAATCGATCTGGGGCTACTACGTAGCCACTTTTGCATTCATTCTTACAACCGCTCAAGCAGCTCCAATGGTAGCAATCGCGCCCCGTATAGCAAAAGCTCACTGGAGAAGATCTATCTCTCGAGCTGCAGAACTATGGTCAGCTACCGGAATATTGAGTTTGATACTGTTCATACCGATGATATGGATCCTTCCAGGTCTCGATGATGGTCGTCTCAGTTTGTGGTTTTTTGATCCCAATGATCCAAACTTCTCGAAGGTACCGATACATTCTCCTCAAATTTGGGCAACTCTTGCGCTAGTGGCCTTAATCATCACGGGTATATTTCTCTTGTGGGTGTCAGCGCTACCCGACCTGGCTGCTATGAGGGACAATTTAACCGGATGGAGACAAAGGCTTGCAACTAAAATGGCTTTTGGATGGAGAGGCACCTCACAACAATGGAATATGCTTTACCACAGACAAGGCATCCTGAGCGCGTTCTATTTCATGATGTTGATTTTTGTGCATTTTTTAATTAGCGTAGACTTTTTGATGACTCTAGTGCCCGGATGGATAGATGCATTGTATCCGGCTACCCATGCCGCCAATGCCTTACAGGCCGGAGCCGCAACAATGCTTTTGACCATGTTCTTCCTCAGAAAATTCGGTGGATATCGGTCATACATAGGGCACGATCAATTCTGGGGACTGGGCAAATTAATGTTCGCTCTCTCATTGCTATGGTTCTGGTTCTGGTTTTCAAGTTTTATCGTGTTCTGGTATGGGAAAAAGCCGAACGAACAGGCAGTTCTTGAACTATTGATGGTTGGCCCTTATATGACCATATTCATAGGCACCTTCGTAACCGTTTTTGTGATTCCGCTGCTAACTATGATATGGAATCCCTTACGCCGGAGTATTTGGGGACCAACAATCATTGCTGTTTCAGTACTGGTCGGAACATTCCTAGACAGAGTAAGATTATATGTATCAGCATATTCAGTTCCCGGTATCGGTGAGCCATTGATAGACAAGAAGCATGGCATGAAGCTTGAATCAGTCAAGGAAATGGAAGCCGTATTGCCCCAAATACCTGATATTTTCATTATTATAGGATCTATTTCAGCTGTGATCCTTATATACTTACTAGCGTCAAGAATAATACCTGTGATCAACATCTGGGAGCAAAGAGAAATTCTGCTGTACAAAGTACACAAGAAATTCTTTAGAACAGAAGTTATGATTCTTGGTAAGAAAGATTAGGAATCAAAGTATATTAAAACTGTAATCTGCACAATAATTAGATAGCCAAGGTGGAATAACCAGAAATGCAAGAGCATATACAGCTCTCACAAAAACAAATAAATGAGGATCTGCTCGACGGTGTACTCAGGACACCTAAGTGGTGGCCACCACTCACCACGTTCTTTTTGATAGTATTTCTGGCCGGAGTCGCTGCTTTTTCATATATGTTGAATAAAGGAGTAGGGGTAACTGGCCTGAACAGACCAGTTATGTGGGGATTCTTTATGACCAATTTCGTGTTCTGGATTGGTATCAGCCACGCGGGGATCATGATTTCGGCTATTCTTAGACTTACACAGGCGGAATGGCGCAGGCCTATAACTAGAGCCGCTGAAGTTTTAACTGTATTCTCGCTGACCTCTGCTTTAATGGCTGCACCACTAGTACACGTTGGCAGACCATGGAGAGCCGCTCTATGGGTGTTCCCATATGACTTTGCAAGAGGAGTATGGCCAAATATTCGTTCCCCTTTTATATGGGATCCTAGTGCAGTTATGACGTATCTAACAGCAAGTGCGTTATTCGTGTTCGTGTGCTTATTACCCGACCTAGCTATCATAAGAGACAGGACCACTGGTTTTACTCACAAGTTATACAGTTTTCTGTGCCTTGGTTGGAGGGGAACACCGCGCCAATGGAAGCTCCAGATTGTGGCTGGTATTCTACTCTCAGCTCTAGTACTCCCCGTATTCGTTTCAGTCCATAGCATCGTATCTTGGGACTTCGCTGTAAACATTAGCGTTGAAGCATGGCACTCAACAATTTTTGCTCCATATTTTATAATTGGTGCTATACATTCTGGTGTATCCGCAGTCGCCATGGTAATGGCAATAATGGTCTGGCTCTGGAAATTAGATAAATACATCCGCCCTGATCACTTTGATGCAATAGGCAGACTGTTAATCATTGTCGCCACAACATGGTTTTTCTTCTTTTTCTTAGAATGGGTATTTGCACTGTACACACTAGAAAAGCCTGAAGTAGCAGTGCGCGACCTGCAAGTTTTTCAGGAACCATATGCCTGGATGTTTTTGGCATTCCTGCTAACAGGCTACTTCATACCAGTTCCAATATGGATGTTCAAAAGTGCCCGGAGAAAAGTATGGGTAATGTTCTGGACTACAATTCTGGTAAATGTTGGTATGTGGCTCGAGCGTTTCCTGATAATTATCCCTGGGTTGACTCGTAAAACTCCATTCACTTTTGACTGGGGATCCTATCAACCTAGTCTAGTTGAAATATTGATGGTGACAGCAACATTTGCATGGGTGGGACTGGGAATGTTGGTGTTCTCGCGTTTGTTCCCTCTGATACCTCTTTTTGATATAAAGGAAGGTATGGTAATGAGGGACGAAGTTAAAATTGGTAGAGTAACAGTTCCCGCAAGTATAAGAGAGTAAAGGTTTCGTCATGCTTAACATGCTTAAACAGAAGAGCATAATTGGTGTTTACACAGATGAGAATACTGCTGCTGATGCGCTCGACGCACTAAATTCAGCAGGGTATGAGACTAATGAATATGAGATTTTGACTGGAACTCCTTACCCGGAGGGCACTTTCGGTGAACACGAACCAAAACATACGCTCTACCGATGGCCACTTATCGGAGCAGCATGTGGGTTCATAGTTGGTTTGATGCTCACAGCAGGAACCCAGATAGCGTACCCACTTGTCACTGGAGGAAAACCGGTCCTAGGTATCCCTCCAATGGCAATAATTATGTACGAAGGTACCATGCTAGGCGCAATTCTTTTCACGATAATCGGTATCCTATTTGAATCTCGTCTGCCCAGACTATTCATGGGAGCATACGATACTCGAATAACAGAAGGCTATATTGGTATTACGGTAACAACTTCACATGAGCGTATAGAAAAAGCCGAAGAGGTTCTGCATAATTCCGGCGCACAAGACATTAGCAAAGGATGGGAAGAAAACAATGTTTGATGGATTCCTGTCAGAAACTGCGTTAAATGTTCACGCAATATAGAAATAACTTAATAAATTTCTACGGCCTCAAGACCCTGATTGGGATTTTGGGGTCCGCTATTAAGGGATTAACTCAGTTGGGAAATTTGTTACCAGCGCTTATAATCATACCCAGTCTAACATTGGTAGCATGTTACGATAGCACAACTGGAGAAACAGAAATAGGACCGAGTATTACATTCGACTTGCCGGTTTTTTCTCAAACTGGTTCTCACGCAGTTCAAGTTTTCACTGAAATGCACTACCAACCTTCTTACCGCTCGCAAGAAATTCCTAGAATTCATCCTCCTAGTGATTCTATACCAACAACCGGTAAAGAAATGACTCGCTCTAGTATTGAGGAATATCAAGTTTTAGCCATTCCTTCTGACGCAATCAATACCTATGACCCCGCAACCGTAGAGAGTATCTACCAAACAAATTGTCAGGTTTGTCATGGTGCAAAACTTGACGGCAATGGCGCGATTGTGGAGTTCATGGACCGAGGACCAATGCCAGTGGATCTTAAATCCGACTCCGCGCGACAAGCCTCTGATGGAGAATTATTTGGATTTATTAGTGGCGGTGGCAGGCAAGGTCTTTCTGCACTACTCCGAAATAAACCTTCCACATCTCCAATGCCTCGGTTTGGAAGCCTCTTAAGTGAACGAGAGAGATGGTGGCTAGTACAGTACGTCCGTAATACTCGATAAAGCTGTCTTGTTCGTATCAGAATCTACACAATTCTGTTGGAACGCTCTCAATTCAGGTGTTTTCGCCAGGTAATAGTGAACAGCTCAAACCACTTCGAGTGCACATACCTTCGAAGCTACCAAATGACTGAAGACTATGCGATGCTTGCCTAACTTTAGCATAATGACGCCCGTGGCAGGAGAGACGTCCTGAACCGTTACTTTACTACCTGGAATAAAATTGTTTTTCACAAAATAGTTCAATAGATCCTGGTCATCCTCTGGCACCTGTGTTATCAGCAGTTTTTGCCCAGCTTCCACGCAATCAAGAGTTATCTTATTTTGCTCTGGTACATAACCACTGCGGGGTATTGGATGACCGAAAGGACAGGTGGTAGGATTACCAAGTTTTTTGAATATCAGTTCCTCTAATTTAGGGGAAATCGCATGTTCAAGTTGATGTGCTTCAATATGAGCACTAGCTAGATCTAGTCCTAACATATCCACTACTAATCGCTCGGCAAGTCTGTGGCGCCTCACTATACTTTCAGCTAAGGCATGCCCTGATTCTGTTAAAATCAATTCTTTATTCGAACCCTGCTTTATTAGTTTTTCACGGGTCATTCGCCTAACCATCCCAGCTACAGATGGTAAGGAGGTTCCAACTCCTTCAGCTTGAGGAAGTGTCTTTAGATGGTCCGAGAGGATGCTTGGAGTGACAACAACATCTTCTGATTCCTTTAGTCTGTATATTGACAGAAGATAGTTCTCAGTTGCATTCGATAGGCGCTGTGGGTCGTTAGCTCGTGTGTCGGACATAAACGTTAACCACAATAGTATTTCAAAGACAACCCTTACCGTTTAGTATACTGCTTGGCTTTACGAGCCCTCTTCAATCCGTATTTCTTTCGCTCTTTCTCTCTTGAATCACGTGTTAGCAAACCCGCTTTTTTTAACGGTATCCTCAAATTCGGGTCCGCCTCTACAAGCGCTCTTGATATACCGTGCTTCAATGCATCAGCCTGGCTTACAATTCCACCACCTGACGTTTTCGCAACTACTCTGAATTGGTTTTTACTATTTGTTACTTCAAATGGTAAATCAATTGACTCTCGCCAAGAAGCCCAAGGGAATGCCTCCTCTACCGGCTTGCCGTTAACAACAATGGGACCGCTATCACTATACAATCTCACTCTTGCGACTGATGTCTTACGCTTACCCGTTCCGTAATAATACTTCTGTTGCTCGTTCAAATATATCTCCTGTCATTTTTGCCCAACTACTACTTCGTTGCCGATGCTATCTGAGCCTGGTGAGGATGATCATTCCCGACATACAACTTTAGTCTAGAGAGCATTTTCCTTCCCAATTTACTTTTGGGTAACATCCCTTTTACTGCATGCTGTATAACCCTTGTGGGAGCGATTTGCAGCACTTCTTCCAAGGATTGCTCAGTCAAACCTCCTGGATAACCACTATGCCTATAATACATTTTTTTATTCAGTTTATCTCCAGTGACTTTAACTTTTTCTGCATTCACCACTACCACAAAATCCCCTGTGTTCAAATAAGGCACATAGGAAACCTTATGTTTTCCTTGAAGCAGTATAGCTATTTCTGAGCAAACTCTACCCAGTGTCTTGCCTGAAGCATCTACTACATGCCAGTTGGATTGTATATCTTCTAGCCTAGTTCGATGCAAATTCGGATTAATTCCCATCTACTTTTCACCTTCATTAACGTTTTTGTTGTAATTCACCGCTATTAAGCACAATCCTTCGGCAGGCAGGCATCGAGAGTGACCTTCCAAAGAGCCTCTGAGCATTTCCCTGAATTGTTTATCCAATAAAGCACCTTTTCCTACATCTACCAAAGCTCCAACCATACGCCTAACTTGGTGAGGCAAGAAAGAACTCCCTTCAAACTCAAATACCATTTGATCACCATCAAAGTCTATACTTGCCTCATATATTTCTCTGTAAGTAGACTTCCCATTTTCAATCTTCCCAGCAAATCTGGAAAAATCGTGGACACCTTTCAACAGTTCTATACAAGACTCCATCGCTCTGAAATCCAACTCCATTGCGCCTGTCAGCACAAAGGATGTACGTCTTCTCAATGGAGATCTAGTTAAACTACTTACTATAGTGTACCTATATTTCCGACTTATTGCACATCTTCTAGGGTCGAATTCCTCGTCTACCACTCTCGCCTTCTTCACCGCTATATCGCTAGGCAGATAGAAATTCAATGCGTTCACAATTCTATCTGTTGAGTGATTTGTAACGGTTTCAAAGCTAACTACTTGTCCCAATGCGTGGACACCTGCATCAGTCCGCCCCGCCCCGCTCACTCTGAGTGACTCCCCCGTGAAGTTGTTGATTGCTTTTTCTATTTCCTCCTGAATTGTTGGAAAGTCAGACTGGTATTGAAATCCTTTATAATTAGTACCGTCATACTCAACCACCAGTGCTAATTTCATATCGCATCGAGGTATCGATAAAAATACCGATTATGAAGGCATCAATTCTACTACTGCCATTTCAGCTGCATCACCTGACCTTACACCAATTTTCACCATGCGAGTATAGCCACCATCCCTACTTGCATAACGAACCGCAAGGTCCTCAAATACTTTACGGAGAACCGTTTCGTCGGTAAGGATTGCAGAGGCCTGCCTCCTATTGTGAAGAGTTCCTTTCTTCCCGTGTGTTATAATCTTGTCAACCATCCTCTTGACTTCGCGCGCTTTTGCATCAGTTGTCTTTATTGATTCATGACGTATTAGATCAGTTGTCATATTTCTAAGCATCAACATTCTGTGAGCTGTATTACGAGATAATTTCCGCCCGGCAAGTTTGTGTCTCATAGTATTCCCTTATCCTTTATCCTCACTAACGACATCCGACTCGGCGGGCTCGTTATCATTATTAGGATCCAATTCTTGAGGCAGAATCTCCATTTCTCGGAGTTTATCGAATAGCTCTCTGTATGATTTCTCTCCAAAATTTCGAATTTTCAACAAATCTTCTCGATCTAATTCCAATACCTCTCCCACTTTATCGAGGCCAGCTCTCTTCAGACAATTAAGAGTCCTTGAAGACAGCTCTAAATCTTCTACAACTGTATTGTAGTGCTCCACGGGCATTTTCAAAGCTAGGGAAGGGCTTTCATTTTCACCATCAACAACTTTTTGGATGTTGGAAAATAAGAAAAATTGATTGACCAAAATAGTTCCAGCTTTTGTTATGGCTTCTATCGGGGTCATAGTTCCATCCGTCCACACCTGTATATCTATCAGCTCGTAGTCAGTTAACTTCCCTATCCTAGTTGTCTCAACTTCGTAGTTAACTTTCCTGATGGGCGTGTAGACTGCATCAACGGGCAACGTACCTATTGGAAGTCCTTTTTGACTTCCAGCTTCAACATACCCTAAACCTTGTTCAACATTCAATTCTACTGATAATTTTGAATCATCCGAGTCCAAAGTTGCCAAATGTAGGTCAGAATTGACGATTTCGAAATCCGCACTAGACATTATATCTCCAGCGCATACTTCACCGCTCCCAGCAACTTCTAATCTAAGTTTTCCTGGTCTGTTTGCTCTGGATTTGAGTCTTACTGCCTTAAAATTCATGAGCAACTCTAGAACTTCTTCTTTGATATTAGGTAAAGTTGAATATTCATGCAGCGCGCCATCTATTTTTACCGATGTAATCGCTGTTCCTTCAAGAGAATTATACAAAACTCTCCTTATGGGGTTAGCTAGGGTAACTCCATAACCTGATCGCAACGGTCCTATCACAAATCTACCGTAATTGGGACCCAATTCCCGTACTTCAATCTGAGGATTTGCATCTGGTGCTTCCTCTTCCTCTTCTATCGAGGTATCTTCAACCTCGAGGTCCTGAAATTCTAAGACCATCAGACTAAACTCCTGTTCTTTGCAATGAAATAATAGAAATTATTTTGAGTAAAACTCTACGATCAACCTAAGATCTAAGCCTGAATCGACTTCAGACGCATCTGGAGCCCCGATGACTTCACCTGTCAGATCTTTTTGATCTAGCTTTAACCAAGCAGGCACCGGGCGTTTTGGAATATCTTGAGTTAATTCTGTGATGAACTGAGGAATCGAACCATTTGCTCGTCTCCATTTAACAACATCACCTGCTTTCACTTGATATGACGGGATATCTACTTTCCCGCCATTAACTGAAAAGTGTCCGTGATTAACTAGCTGCCTGCTCTGCTGGCGAGAATCAGCAAAACACAACCTATATACTACATTGTCAAGACGTCTCTCCAAGAGACCTAATAATTCGTCACCAGTAACTCCAGGTTTTTCTCGAGCACTTTCAAAGTATTTCCTGAATTGACGCTCTAGGACGCCGTACGTAAATCGTGCTTTCTGTTTCTCCTGTAGTTGAACAGCCCAATCTGAAGGCCGTCTCCTCCTACCAGACTGAGACCCTGGTGGGGTTTTCCGACGTTCAACACCACATTTGGGTCCGTAACATCTTTCGCCTTTCAAGAATAGTTTCTCGCCTATTCTTCGGCATTTCCGGCAAACTGCTTCTGTATATCTTGCCATTTAATTTCGTGCCAAACCTTTCATCAAACTAAAGCTAGACTCATTTGATTAACTAATTTTTCTCTTTCTTGATCACCACGGCGCATTCTGAGATCGCAATACAACAAAGTTAAGGCGATCCCTCCCAAAGGAGTAACTATGATCGAAGCCGTAAACCACGCCAATTTTGTTAATATTCCATCAATAACCATTCCCGACCACGAATTAGCAATTGCAAAAGGTAAAACCAATAACAGAGCGAAACCCATCGAACTGGCCAATATGATCACTCCCATCCCCAACGACCTAGGCAAACTTTGTTTGAATAGAATCAAACCATTTGTTAAAGCTTCCCAAGGGTTTGTGCCTTCAATAGTGATTGAACATATAACCATCCCCATGTTAACAAACACTACTATTGATACTAATAACGGCACCAGCATCAGCAGAATTGATCCTAATCGAAAAGCAAGGTATATCATACCAATATCAAAAAAAACTGTTGCTATAAGCAATACAGGCACTATACTAAGCGATTTAACGTGACTCCTCACTCTGAAATAACATTGTATTACTCTTACTTTTTCATCACCCAGATACTGTACAACCGCCAAGGACAATACAGCGTAGAGCAAAGCAAAGGCTATCAAACTGGTAACAGCAAGCGTTACAAAGCTAAACACTGATGCCTCTGATAAAACCCCTAACAATCCCAAGGGAATCTGTATTACCGCACAAAGCGACACAAAACCAAGGAAGCTCTTGCAATAAATCGCAACAGCCCTATTCATAATCTCACCAACAGCTAAAGGTTTTATATCGCTATTCATTAATCTCACCGTTAATTACACACGTCGCCTTTTGGGAGGCCTACAACCATTGTGAGGTATTGGGGTTACATCACGAATACTTGTAACCAAAATCCCATTAGCTTGCAAGGACCTTATTGCAGCTTCTCTACCAGCTCCGGGACCTTTAACCAATACATCTACTTGCCTAAGTCCGTTTTCCATACCTTTTTTGGCTGCATCTTCTGCAGCACGTTGAGCAGCAAATGCTGTAGACTTCCTAGAGCCTGTATAACCAGCAGTCCCTCCACTACCCCATCCAATCACATTACCTTGAGGATCCGTAAGAGTAATGATGGTATTGTTGAAAGTAGATTGTATGTAAGCCCTACCAGTTGGTATTGACTTTCTTTCTCTTCGTCTAGTCCTTGGTCTACGAGCCATATTTCATCTCCGTTAGGTTCTAGTTACAGTATGTTTTCGTCCGGCCACTGCCCTGCGTTTACCACGTTTTGTCCTTGCATTAGTCTTGGTTCGTTGCCCACGAACTGGCAACCCTCGCCTGTGCCGACCGCCTCTAAATGAGCCTATATCAATTAGTCGCCGGACATTCAAATTTATTTCTCGCCTAAGATCTCCCTCAACATTCCTACCTTTATCTACCAAATCTCGTATTCTAGACAGTTGGTCTTCTGTCAAGTCCTTAACACGAGGATCACCTAATACTCCAGCTGTATTGAGTATCTCCCTAGCTTGATAAGCGCCAATTCCGTATATGGATCTTAAGGCTACATGAACCCTTTTACCATCTGGAATATTTACACCTGATACTAATGCCATCCTAGCTCCTTAAACTCAATTATCCTTGACGCTGCTTATGCTTTTGCACGTCGCAAATTACCATAACTCGGCCTTTACGCCGAATAACTTTACATTTAGCACACCTGACTTTCACCGATGCCGAAACTTTCACCTGATCCCTCCATTAATTTAACAACCACTACCCCGATTTTCATAGCTTATTAATTTTTAATGTCAAGCTAGGTTGTCCATGTACAATACCCATCCAATCATTTATCTGAACCTATATGTGATTCTACCTCTAGACAAATCATACGGGGACAACTCTACAAGAACCCTATCCCCGGGGAGTACTCTTATAAAATTCATCCTTAACTTGCCGGATATATACGCATGGACACTATGGCCATTCGCAAGCTTCACAGTGAATGACGCATTGGGTAAAGAGTCTATGATCTCGCCTTCAACTTCAATGGCTTCTTTCTTTGCCACAGTATTAAACAGACCCTCCTCTCAATGAAGTTAAAACTTCTGGTCCATTCTTGGTTATCGCTATAGTTTCTTCAAAATGCGCAGACAAACTACCATCTGCAGTACTCACAGTCCATCCGTCTTCTAGTTCAATAGTATCCCAACCCCCAATATTAAGCATCGGCTCGATGGCAATAGTCATTGATTGCTTAAGCATAGGGCCTCTACCTGCAATGCCATAGTTAGGAACCTGAGGTTCCTCATGTAATTGCCTCCCTATTCCATGACCAACATACTGACGAACCACCGAATATCCTCTATCCTCCGCATAATTCTGAACCGACGATGAAATATCTCCAATTCGGCATCCATCTTTGGCATTAGATATCCCTGCCATTAACGCCTCATTGGTTGCTTCAATTAGGAGACTCGCTTTTTCACTGATTTCTCCCACACCCATCGTAAATGCACTATCACCATGAAATCCGTCTACCACTGCTCCTACATCCACACTGACTATATCTCCATTTCTCAAAACTCTCTTACTTGGTATTCCATGAACTATCTCCTCATTAACTGATACACAAACGGTCGCTGGAAAAGGAATAGATCCTCCTCCTGTATATCCCTTAAATGATGGATTCGCTCCTAATTCCAAAATTCTTTTTTCAGCAAGCCTGTCCAGATCAATAGTCATAATCCCTGGACCAATAAGTTCTTTTAGTTCTGATTTAACTTGGGCAACAACACTGCCTGCTTTGCGCATTGAATCAAGCTCTTTATCAGACTTTACTGTTATAACTCCTTGGCTAACTATTTTTCATTTTCCTTTCGAACCAACAATTACGTTTTCGTTTCCAATTTATCAACAGCCTTCAAAAGGCAGCACTATCTAGTTTACATAAACTTTGCCAACCCAACAACCTCATTTACCATCACTTAGTGCCAATATGAGTAGGCGTTCCACTTCATCAGGCGTTCCATCGGCTTTTATTTCGGTCAATTTCCCTGAATCCTCGTAGTAATCAAGCAATGGCTCAGTTTCTTTTAAATACACGCTCAGTCGTTTATCCACAACATCGTGTCGATCATCTTCTCTCTGGTACAACATCCCTTCACAAAAATCACATTCCCCAGGGTTTTTCGATGGAGCAGAATCCACATGGAATGGAGCTTGACAGCTTTTGCATATTTGTCTTCCAGAAAGTCGTTTTACCAATTCGTCTCTTTCAACAACCATGCAAATCACTAAATCAATGCCTCCACTATCTCCAATTTCAGCATCCAAAGCGGTCGCTTGAGCAATAGTCCTAGGAAATCCATCTAAAATAAACCCATCGCGATTTTCCGCTAACCCTATTGATTCTATAACCATTCCAATCGTTACATGATCAGGTACGTATTCTCCTTTGTCCATGTAATGACTGGCCAGTATTCCCAGTTCTGTGGATTGGTTCCTGTGGGATCTAAACAAGTCACCTGTTGAGATCTTGTTGATTCCAAGTTTCTTCGACAAGCGGTCGCCTTGCGTACCTTTCCCTACTCCCGGTGGTCCCATCAAAATAATCTTCATCTCAAATCAGTAGCGAAAGGATTCATTTAATGGCAACATTTTGAGATAGCACAAGTACAAAACGCCCAACTCACGGTTAATCAACGAATGAAGCCTTCATAATTACGCATAAGTAATTGGGCCTCTAATTGCCTCATCGTATCCAATGCCACTCCCACCATAATCAATAAACTGAAACTGCTAAGTGTAAGTGTCCGCACATCCGTGGCTATGGTCACAAGGAACGGTATCACTGCAACACACCCCAAAAACAAAGCACCACCCCATGTAATTCTTATGACAACTCTTGTTAAATATTCTTGAGTTGGCCGGCCCGGCCTGATACCAGGTATAAAACCGCCATTTCTCTGAAGATTTTCTGAAAGGTTTTGCTGTTGAAACACAACTAGTGTATAGAAGAATGTGAATATAACAACCAGCAAAAACATCACTATCCAATATGGTCCATTGCTAGGATCCAATCCATTGGATAGAGCCCGTGCAAATCTAGAGAAGATGTCATCACTCAAGGGGTTTCTGAAATAGCTAGCTAGAGTAGCTGGCAATATCACCATTGAGTTAGCGAATATTAATGGAATCATCCCGGCTGAATTCACTCTTAACGGAATAAACGTGGACCCTGTTTGCCTTTGCATTTGACCACCGCGGAAGGTACTACGACCATACTGAACTGGCACACGCCTCTGAGCTTCAGTGAATAGCACAATCAAGTATATCAGTGCAAATGATAGAATCCCAAACAATAACAATCCTGCCCCAGCATTTTCGAGGAAACTCTGGCCTATCACAGTGGGGAGAGTGGCTACTATACCACCAAAAATAATCAGAGAGACACCATTACCTAAACCTTTTTCGGTGATCAATTCACCAAGCCATACTAAGAAAACCGTCCCAGCAACCATTGACACTACCATTGCGAGAGTTGGTAAATTAATCCCAAAAGCCACATCTGGCAAAACGCCAGACTGCAACAGTAACGTCAATTGCCCCCAAGCTTGAAGCAAAGCAATTGGGACCATTAACCAATGAGTTATTTGGTTAATTTTTTGTCTTCCATATTCCCCTTCTTGAGACATGGCTTTCAAACTCGGTATAACTGGCGTGAGTATTTGCAACACGATGGATGCAGTGATATAAGGATAAACACCCAGAGCAGCAATACTCAGATTTGCAAGTGCACCTCCACTAAACAAATCTAAGAATCCTAGCAGTGCTTGTTGTTCAAAAGCCTGAGATAGCGCCTGCGAATCTACCCCTGGAACCGGAACATGAGCAACAAACCGGAAAATTATAAGCATCCCTAGGGTAAACAATATCTTGGATCGTAAGTCAGGTAACCGCATAGCATCAATCATCGATTGAATAAGTTGCGGTCTTTGGACCTCCTGCTTACGGGCAACTTGTGACTGCCGCACTACTCTTTTATCTCCGTTACTGTTCCACCAACAGACTCTATATCAGAAACAGCTTGTTTGGAAAACTTATGAGCTTCAATGTTCAACGGAACTGTTAAAACACCGCCAGCCAGCACTTTAACGGGTTTTTGATCATCATTTACTATATTCATTTCCTTAAGTAGCTCTGGAGTTACAGTACTATTTTCTTTCAATTGCCCCAAGCTTCCCAAGTTCACTAAGTTATAGGCAACTTTCCTAAAGCTTTTGAAGCCTCGCAACTTCGGCAAAGATTTTATGAGAGGTAATCCTCCTCCTTGGAAGCCTAATCTTATCCCCGATCCACTACGGGCTTTTTGACCTTTCAATCCTTTTCCTGAATAGGTACCTTGGCCGCTGGAATATCCGCGACCAACTCTCTTTCGTTGTTTCTTTGCTCCCTCTGGGCTATTAAATTCATGCTGTTGCAATTTTTACACTAATCCTTAATTCACTTGGCATTGGGAAGTTCTTTATAGCTGAGCAAATGCTCAACTTTTTTAATCATTCCTCGTATTGAAGGAGTGTCTTCATGAATCACGGTTTGATTTAACCGTCTTAATCCCAAACTCGCAATCGTCTTACGTTGGGTTTGAGCATACCCTATGCCACTCTTCTTCCAAGTGATCTCTATTTTTGAATTTGAAGCCATACTTGAAATCCTAAATGTTTTTTCTATTTTGTCCTAATATTCCCAGTATCAGAAAAGTCAACCGTATCTCTATTTTTCGCCTTTAACCGATTCCGCCACAGCCTTCCTTCTGGCAAATTCTTCTTCAGGATCACGCAAACCCGCAAGGCCAGAAAAAGTCGCTTTTACTACATTTACTGGATTAGTACTCCTTCTAACCTTGGTAAGAATGTCCTTAACACCTGCAAGCTCTACAACAGCCCTTACTGACCCCCCTGCTATGACACCAGTGCCGGGAGAGGCTGGTTTAAGCATAACCTTTGAACCACCAAATTTGGACAGAACCTCATAAGGAATCGTCGTCCCTTTCAGGGGTATCTTTACAATATTTCTCCGTGCAGCAGCGCCGCCTTTCCGAACGGCGTCAGGAACCGCATCTGCTTTGCCCATTCCAATCCCAACTGAACCTTGCTCATCGCCAACCACTACAATGGCACTGAAACTCAGATGCCTGCCACCTTTAACGACTTTAGAGACTCTAGATATGTTAACAACTCTTTCAGAAAGAGAACCTTCTTCTTTATCAACAGATGCTCGTTCATTCATGTTATACATCGACACTTAAAAAACCAACCCTTCTTCTCGGGCGCCTTCAGCCAATGCCTTCACACGCCCGTGGTATTTGTATCCTCCCCTATCAAAAACCACACTCTTTATCCCCGCATTGGTAGCCCTTTTGCCAACGAGAACTCCTACCAATTTAGCCACATCTTTTTTCGAAGCACTTGAGCTTATATCTTTTTTGATATCAGGCTCCAGTGTTGATCCGGAGATCACGGTGTTTCCATTAGTATCATCTATAACTTGTGCATATATATGGTTTAGGCTCCTGAATACTGACAGCCTTGGCCGAACAGTTGTTCCAGAAATTTTACGCCTAACCCGGTTATGGCGAATTATGCGTCGAGCGCCCCTAGTTTTGGATGCTGACATTATGCTTCCGCCTTTCGTGCGCTTTTCCCTGGTTTCAAGTGAACTTCCTCACCTGAATACCTTATCCCTTTTCCTGTGTAAACATTGGGTGGCCTAACCTTCCTGATTTCTGCTGCCACCTGTCCGACTTTTTGCTTATCTATCCCTTTCACATTTATCCGGTTGTTACCCTCAACTTCTAATTCGATTCCTTCCGGTGCTCCTACATCTACAGGATGACTGTACATTACATTTAGAGTGATTCCTTTGCCAGACTGCTGTACTCGATAGCCCACACCAACGAGTTCCAAAGACTTGCTGAAGCCATCACTAACACCAGAAACCATATTCATTAATAAACTTCTACTTAAGCCATGTATCTCTCTATCATGTCTTTGATCCGACGAACGTGAAACCTTGACGAATCCTTCTTCTTGTTCGATGGACATTGTATGGCTGAAATTCCGTACAAGCTCACCTTTTGGACCATGAACGGAAACTACAGACCCTTCTATCTGAACCTTGACCTTATCGGGTATTGGTATAGGGTTACTACCTACTCTTGACATATATCACTCCTACCAGACATAACACAACAACTCTCCTCCAACGCCATTTTCCTTTGCCTGCTGGCCAGTCATCACGCCCTTGGAAGTAGAGATGATTGAAACTCCAAGTCCTCCATAATATCTAGGAATCTCGCCTTTCCCAACATGAATTCTCAAACCTGGTTTACTAACTCTCTTCAAACCAACTATACCCGGGGCATCATCGTTCCGATAATGCAGCTGCACCTGAAGCGCATCAAATCCTGAGTCATTCTTGGTCTGGCTATATCCTTCAATAAAACCTTCCTCCGCAAGAATCCGAAGTATCTCAGTTTTGATTTTCGACGCAGGCATAGTGACAATCTCGTGTCTCGATTGAGCCGCGTTCCTAATCCGGGTTAACATATCTGCTATAGGATCTGTGACAGTCATTTTAATTCCTCTAACTCTTACCAGCTCGCCTTCCGAACTCCAGGCAATATTCCTTCTAATGCCATTTCCCTGAAACAAATTCGACAAAGACCAAAATGCCTTATGTATGCACGAGGCCTACCGCATTTATGACATCTATTTATTTGCCTCACCCCATATTTCTGAGGCTTTTTCCATCTAGCGATTTTGGATGATTTTGCCAATTATCAAACTCCACTAATTAATTGTGCTTTGTTACATTTTCCGTTCATGAAGCTGCTGACTCTTCCTGCACGCGTTCAAAAGGCATCCCCAAAAGTTCCAACAGTCTTTCACCTTCTCTGTCAGTTTTTGCCGTGGTCACTACGACTATCTGCAGCCCCCTTAGTTTATCTATGTTGTTGTAGTCTATTTCCGGAAATATTACTTGCTCACGCAATCCTAGAGAAAAATTCCCTCTTCCATCAAATGATTTCCGGGAAACCCCTCGGAAATCTCTAACTCTAGGCAAAGAAGCATTCATTAATCTGTCCAGAAACTCATACATTCTGAAGCCCCTCAAGGTCACAGACACGCCTATCGGCATTCCCTCTCTTATTTTGAAAGCCGCTATTGACTTACGGGCTAACGTAGTAACTGGTTTCTGACCAGATATCTTTGTCAAATCACCAGTAGCATTTTCAATAGCCCTACTATTATCTAACGCCTCCCCTAAGCCTATATTCAATACGATTTTCTCAAGCTTAGGTACTTGCATCACACTCGAATAACCAAATTCCTCCACTAACTGCGGAGCCACTTGAGATGCCTGCCTTGTCTTCAACCTAGGCTCTGACGGCACAGCGACCTTCGTCTTAGTCACAGCTTTAACAGCAGGTGCCTTGGCTGCCTTTTTAGGCACTGCCTTGGCCTTCGATACTCGCTTAGTCGAAGTTGATACTTTTCGTGCAGGTTTGGTAGCCTTAGCTGTACTTTTAGGTTTTGGTTGCTTTTTATCCTCGTTAGTCACTCTATAACTTCCTCACAACGCTTACATACACGGACCTTAGTTCCATCTGCCATTGAATTTACAGAAATCCTTGCGGGCCGACTACAACTAGTGCATACCAACATTACGTTAGACGCCGGTACTGGCATTTCCTTCTGAATAATTCCGCCTTGCCTTGCTCCACTCGAAGACGGCTTAGAATGCTTCGTTGAAACGTTCACTCCCTCTACAACTACTTTTCGGTCTTTGGTCACCACTCTTTGAACGAGCCCTTGCTTGCCTCGATCTCGTCCTTTTATTATCAAAACATTATCATCTTTGCGAACCAGCATCTCACAACACCTCCGGTGCCAGAGAAACAATACGCATGAAGTTCTTATCTCTCAGTTCACGTGCCACTGGACCAAATATTCTAGTTCCTCTAGGCATTTGCTCTTCGTCCACCAAAACAGCGGCATTGTCATCAAACTTGACATGGGACCCGTCTGGGCGCCGCTTGCCTTTAGCCGTTCTTACAATTACTGCTCTAACTACTTCTCCTTTAGAAACCGCAGAGGATGGCGCAGCTTCTTTTACGGAAGCAACAATCACATCCCCTAACGAAGCGTACTTCCTACCACTACCACCAGGAACCCCAATACAACTTATGGACCTAGCACCTGAATTGTCCGCCACTCTTAATCTTGTATATTGCTGTATCACTTGGTTTCCTCCACTTATTCTTCTGAAGAAATAGGAGCAGAATCAGGCTGTGGTTCTTGGCCTTTTGGCGATTGAAGCACATTTGTTTCTTCAACTATCGAATTTTGTTCTCTCTGGCCTGCATCCTCAGATGCGTCAACCCCAGACTTCATCACATCCGCATCAGGAACCACATCTTCGGGCCTAACATCATCACTTTCCGCCCTTGACAAAACATTTTGTACACTCCATCTCTTCGTTTTCGACCTAGGGCGACTTTCCACTATCTGAACCACATCACCTAACGAGCAGATGTTCTCGGCATCATGAACCGTCATTCTAGAACGCCTGCTTACTGACTTTTTATACAGTTTATGGGGGCGCTTCCATTCAACAGACACGACAATAGTCTTATCCATTGAATCACTCACCACTTTACCCGTACGAACCTTACGCGTTTCGAAACTCATGACACCACCCGAGCCAATTCTCTTTCCCTAATGATTGTATTTATCCTAGCTATCCTGATTTTGGCAGCTTTTATCTCATTCACATTTGGCAGCTGCATAGTAGCAACCCTGAAACGCAGATTCATCAACGCCCGATGGCTTGCATCTAATTCGTCATTCAATTCTTCGTCTGTCATTGACCTTATGTCATCTATTTCCAATTGATAGCCACCTTCTACGATCAGTTGATTCTATTTATATCGAACCCTTAAGATTTTTCTACTATCTTAGTCCCCATAGGGAGCTTCGAAGCTGCTAGCCTTAGAGCTTCCCTGGCCACATCTCTTGGCACTCCTGACATTTCAAAAAGCATTCGGCCAGGCCTAACCACAGCTACCCAGTGATCTACCGGAGCTTTACCACTCCCCATCCGAGTTTCTGCCGCCCTAGCTGTTACTGAACGGTCAGGAAAAACTCTGATCCAAACCCTGCCTCCACGACGTGCGTGGCGAGTCATAGCAACACGGGCAGCTTCTATCTGCCGCGATGTGAGCCATGCAGGCTGAACAGCCTTCAGGCCGAATTCACCCAGATTGAAAGAACTACCCGATACGGATATCCCTTTCATCCGCCCCCTGTGATGGAGCCTATATTTAACTCTTTTCGGTTGTAACATTTTCCCCTATGTCATCATTTCCTATATTTTGTTCATTCTCTTCTGCATCATCTAACTTAAGCGTTACTTCAATTGGCGAAATCTCTTCGATTTCAATTTCACCAGGAGCTACCTCATCAAATATATCTCCCTTATATATCCACACTTTGACACCAATCCTACCAAAATCAGTGCTAGCTTCTGTGATTCCATAATCAATGTCTGCTCGCAAGGTGTGCAATGGGACTCTACCTTCTCTAGCCTTCTCAGTCCTGGCTATTTCAGAACCTCCAAGCCGTCCCGAACAAACTATCTTTATCCCAAGCGCACCTGCCTGAATGGTTCTTCCTAAAGCCTGCCTCATAGCACGCCTGAAAGCTATTCGGCGTTCCAATTGTTCTGCTACATTCCTGGCAACCAGAAATGCATCTAATTCTGGCTGTCTAATTTCTTGGACATTCAAACGAGCCTTACTTTTAGTGATTTTTTCGAGATCTTTCCTCAATTCCTCAACTCTAGTCCCACCCCGACCAATAACTATACCAGGACGAGCGGTATGAATTGTCACTACCACTTCTGCCTTCCCACGCTCTATGTCTACCCTTGATATACCCGCATCATCATACCCTTTGTATATCAATTCCCTAACTCGCAGATCATCAAGCACCAAACCCCTGTAGTCGCTCGGCTTCTTAGCAAACCACTTCGTTTGCCAATCTTTCACTATGCCTAATCTGAATCCAACTGGATGTGTTTTTTGCCCCACTCTATTACTCCTCTTCGTCCAGCACCACAGTCAGATGGGTGCTTCTCCGTAGTATTCGACCCGCCCTACCACGAGCCCGTGCACGAAATCTTTTTGTTTGCGGAGCATCTCCGGCATAAATTTCAATCACCTTTAAATCCGACCGCTGGGCCACCAGTTCGTTCTCGGCATTAGCTGCCGCAGAACTTATAACTTTCTCTAGGCACCTAGCAGTTGGTGACGGCATGAATTTCAATATAGTCAATGCCTCATCAACTCTCTTGCCTCTTACCAGGTCCATTGTTGGCCTAACCTTTTTGGGAGATATTCCCGTATTGGACACAGTCGCTTTTACTGGCAATGATTTCTCCTATCCCTAACTGACAGCAGTCGTACGCTCAGATTTGGTGGAATGCCCTCTAAATGTACGGGTAGGAGCAAACTCACCAAGCCTGTGACCTACCATGTTTTCTGTAATAAACAAAGGCACGTGCCTGCGACCGTCATGAACTGCGATGGTCAAACCCAACATATCAGGCATTATCATCGAAGCTCGCGACCAAGTGGTTATAACAACTTTGGCCTGCGACCTAGCCGCTGCCGCGACTTTTTTTGCCAATTTAGGATGTACGTAAGGTCCCTTCTTTACAGATCGTGACACAGCTTTCTACCTTTCTCCTCTACGTCTAACTATAAAGCGTCCACTGCCTTTTTTCTTATTCCTAGTCCTATATCCAAGTGCAGGTTTTCCCCATGGGGTTTTCGGGCTCGGCATTCCTATTGGAGACCTACCCTCTCCTCCTCCATGAGGATGATCAGCAGGAGACATAACCACTCCTCTTACTGTAGGCCGTCTCCCCCTATGGCGATTCGCCCCTGCTTTACCTAACTTAATATTTTTGTGATCCGAAGCACTCACTTGACCTATCGTCGCCATGCATTCACTGAGAATGTATCGCACTTCTCCAGAAGGCAATCGTAATAGCGTATATTTACCTTCACTTGATAAAACCTGAGCTCCGTTCCCTGCACTCCTAACTATCTGGCCACCTTTACCTACTTTCATTTCCACATTATGTACTAGCGTACCAGAAGGAATCGATTTTAAGGGGAGAGCGTTACCACTAGTGATTTCAGCATTTTCTCCAGACTCTACCTTGTCTCCAACATTCATGCCTTCAACCGCCAAAATATACCGCCAGTCTCCATTTCTGTATTTCACCAGTGCAATCCTAGATGACCTGTTAGGGTCGTATTCAATTGTAGTAACTTCCCCAGGCACCCCGAAATTATCTCTTTTAAAATCTATTTTCCTAAGCTTACGTTTATGACCTCCACCACGATGCCTCACCGTAATCCGACCACTCGAATTACGACCCGCATTCTTTTTCAACGGTTCAACCAGAGACTTTTTAGGAGTCCTTACGGTGATGTCATCAGAAGTTTGAATCACCTTACCCCTTTGCCCAGGAGTTATAGGTTTTTTTGCCTTAAGTCCCATCTTTAAACACCCTCGAATATTGTTATGGTTTGACCTGGCGCCAAAGATACTATGGCTTTCTTCCAAGACTTTCGAGATGTCTCTCTAGGTCCAAAACGTTTACGCTTTCCACGTACTTTGATCACGTTAACCTTTACGACATCAACATCAAACGCTTCCTGAACAGCAACTTTAATCTGAAATTTATTGGCGTTATCTGACACTTCGAAAGCATACTTACCTTGGTCCTGAAGGAGAGTACTTTTCTCAGTGATTATGGGACGTCGTAGTATGCTCAGTGAATTCATATATTTGAACCTTAGCCCTGCAAAGATCGGCTTAGAGTGCCTGCAGCCACCCTAGTTCCCCAATTCATTTCAACAATTTTGACAGCTTCTACAGTCATTATGACGCTTTTATTTCTCATGATGTCCATCGAATTCAGCATCGACGCCGGCAATAAATTCAATCCTTCAATATTTCTTGCTGCACGAACCACGTTGCTATCCGCACCATCAGCCACTAGCAACGCGGGCATATCCACACTTAACGACTGAAGGACAGCTACAATCTCTTTGGTTTTCCCATGCGTGATTTTCAACTCTTGAATTATTTTAACTGCACCTGCTCGACACTTATCTGACAACACAGCTCTTGTTGCAGACCTTTTCATTCTCTTTGGTGTAGCATGCCTGTGATCTCTAGGCTCTGGCCCAAACACAACCCCTCCTCCTCTCATCTGAGGAGCACGAATAGTACCTTGACGGGCTCTACCAGTACCTTTTTGAGCAAAAGGCTTTGCGCCTCCTCCTGAAACCCTAGAGCGATTCTTAACAGCGACTGTACCTTGCCTAGCGTTTGCAAGATAGGCAACCATGACTTGATGCACCAGAGATTTATTCATGGGTGCGTCAAACAACTGAGGGCTGACCTCTATATTGTCTACTATGGTTCCGGTGCTATTTAAAACTGGAAGTTTCACCTAGATTTACCTATATACCCTTTTTGCTAATCAATATTAGAGAATTCCCCGCCCCAGGAACAGATCCTTTAACGAGCAGTAAATTCCTCTCTTTATCGGCCAAAACAACTTCTAAATTCTGAGCAGTAACCTTGGAATTACCCATGTGGCCAGCCATCTTGAGCCCTTTGATCACTCGGCCAGGCGAACTTCCCGCCCCGATCGAACCCGGAGCACGATGCCTATCTGATTGACCATGCGTCTTAGGTCCTCCTTTGAAACCCCACCTCTTAACACCACCAGCAAAGCCTCTACCTTTGGAGAAACCCGTAGCGTCTACCTTGTCTCCTGAGTCAAACATGCCCACATCGAATTCTTGGCCTACCTCAACTGAAGACACATCAGTAACAGCTACCTCTTTCAAATACCTGAATAAGGAGCCTGACTTTTCCAAATGCCCCCTAGTTGGCTTATTGGCATTTGAAACACTTTCGAAGCCTATTTGAACTCCATCATAACCATCTGAATCTGCAGTTTTTACTTGAGTAACAGTGCACGGCCCAACCTGAATTGCAGTAACACAGTCAGACTTGCCATCTTCAGCAAAAACAGCAGTAGTGCCTATCTTTTTTCCTAGTATACTTTTGATTGACATTGCAATGGTTCCCTACAATTTTATTGATATATCAACGCCAGCGGGCACATCCAACCGCGTCAGGTCATCTATGGTTTTTGCAGTAGGCTCCAATATGTCAACTAGACGATTGTGAGTCCTCAGTTCAAAATGCTCACGGGAATCTTTGTCTACGTGGGGAGACCTGATAACACAAAACCTCTTTATGGTAGTCGGCAGCGGCACAGGACCAGTGACTCTTGCACCAGTCCTTTCAGCTGCTTGAACTATTTGCCCTGCGGATACATCGAGAACTTTATGATCAAAAGCCTTCAGTATAATTCTTATTTTTTGTTGCGAAGCCACCATTCTCTATCTCTTTAATCCATAATTCCTTGCAATTAATCGATACAACTCTAATTTTAATCTCTACGAGTCCAACGTATCCGTTGGCGCTACTTCATATTTATCAAATTCAAGAGTATGCCCGGCCCTTCCTTGAGTCAGCGACCTAAGAGAGTCTGCATACCCAAAACTCTCGCCAAGAGGTATTAATGCCTTAACCGACTGTATGTCACGCTCACCTTCAATATTCCTAATATTCGCCCGACGGCGTCCCAAATCCCCTATAACATCACCCAAAAACTCGCCTGGCGTTGCTATTTCCAGGCGCATCACTGGCTCGAGCAACACAGAGCCCGCCCTAGACACTGCGGACTTCACTGCCATCGAGCCTGCTATCTGGAAAGCCACCGACGAAGAATCCACTTCATGGTAGCTCCCATCTGTCAATGTAACTCTAACATCCACGACAGGATACCCTGAAAGCGGCCCTGTATTCAAGGCCTCTCTGACTCCATCTTCAACCGGACGGATGAATTCTTGAGGTATTGCTCCTCCTTTAATCTTAGATTCGAAGTGAACACCTGCCCCACGCTCCAATGGCTGAATATCGAGATACACGTGACCAAATTGTCCATGCCCGCCTGTTTGCCTTACAAATCGCCCCTCCGCACTCGCCATGGTTGATATTGTTTCGCGATACGCTACACGTGGCTTGCCCACATTTCCTTCAACCTTATACTCTCTCCGCATCCGGTCGGTAAGTATATCCAAATGTAACTCACCCATCCCGGAAATGATCGTCTGACCAGTTTCCTCATCATAATTAGTCTTAAATGTCGGATCTTCATCAGCTAATTTAGTTATAGCCTCGGACAGTTTCTCTTGATCTTCTCTAGCTTTGGGCTCAATTGCTACCGAAACAACAGGTTCGGGAAAAGTTATTGATTCCAAAATAATGGGATCTGCCTCAGAACATATAGTATCCCCAGTAGCTACACCCCTTAAGCCAAGAGCCGCTGCTATTTCACCAACTCCTACACTGGTCACTTCTTCACGTCTTTGAGCATGCATTTTGACTATTCTTCCGAGCCTTTCCCGTTTGCCCTGAGACGGATTGAAAATAGACCCTCCGCTTTCGGCAGAACCTGAATACACCCTAAAATAGACAAGGCGCCCAATAAAAGGATCAGAAACTACTTTGAATGCCAGAGCTGAGAACGAGCTGTCTTGCCGAGGCTCCCGCTCTACTTCGTCTTGGGTATCATAAGCTATCCCCTTAACTGGAGGCACTTCCACGGGAGATGGTAGGTATGTACACACAGCATCCAAGAGCAATTGAATCCCTTTAGTTTTAAGCGCGCTACCACATAAAACAGGCACTATTTCGTATCCAATAGTAGCTTTACGTATAGCTGCCTTTATCTCACCTTCCGTTATATGCTGGTCTTCCACATATTTGATCATTAAATCATCGTCAGTCTCCGCTACCTTTTCAACCATGTATTGACGATGCGATCCGACCTCATCAAGCATATTTTCTGGTATTGGCACTTGATCAATGCTACCTGGCTCTTCATCAGAAAACATGTATGCCTTCTGTTCGACCAAATCAACAACACCATGAAAGTCGTCCTCTTTGCCTATCGGTAGTTGCACTGGTACAGGATTTGCTCCAAGCCTGTGAGTAATACTATCGACAGTCCGATCGAAATCAGCACCCACTCGATCCAACTTGTTTACGAAGCACAATCTTGGAACCGAATATTTGTCAGCCTGTCGCCAAACAGTCTCTGACTGAGGCTCTACCCCTGCTACTCCATCGAAAACTACCACTCCTGCATCTAAAACCCGTAAACTACGCTCTACTTCTGCAGTGAAATCGACATGACCCGGGGTATCGATAATATTTATGGTGTGGTCATTCCATTGGCAAGTAGTAGCTGCTGCGGTGATGGTTATCCCTCGTTCCTTCTCCTGTTCCATCCAATCCATGGTAGCAGTGCCTTCATGTACTTCGCCAATTTTATGGATCCGACCAGCGAAAAATAGGACTCTCTCACTAACAGTGGTCTTACCAGCATCAATATGCGCTATGAAGCCAATGTTCCGCGTATTTGTTACAGACGTATTTTCAGGCATGTTGATATAAAGACCGTTGTGAAATAGGGGTTTTCAGTACTTTTACCAGCGATAGTGAGCAAAAGCCCTATTGGCTTCAGCCATACGATGCACATCTTCACGCTTCTTAACCGATGCACCTTGCTGTCGAAAAGCTTCTAGTAATTCCTGAGCCAATCTCTGTGCCATAGGGACACCTGTGCGCGCCCTGGATGACTCAACTAGCCACCTAAGGGCTAAAGCCAGACGACGTTCAGGCCTAACTTCGGTAGGAACTTGATATGTTGCTCCACCAACTCTCCGGGACCTCACTTCAATTGCGGGCATTGTATTTCTTAAAGCCTGTTCAAATACCTCAACGGCAGGCCGTCTAACTTCCTGCTCTACAGTATCCAGAGCACTATATACTATACGTTCTGCCGTGGTTTTCTTCCCATTGACCATAACCCGATTTATCAGCCTGCTTATCTGATGACTCTTATACTTGGAATCGGGTGTTATATTTCTTCTATCTGCTTTCCGACGTCTTGCCATATGTCTTTCTCAATCCTAGTTCAGATGTTGTTTAAACAGTCTTGGTACCGTATTTACTGCGCCCACGCTTTCGATCCTCAACACCAGCGGTGTCAAGTGTCCCTCTTATGACATGGTACCTGACACCGGGAAGATCTCGAACGCGCCCACCGCGAATCAAAACCACCGAGTGTTCTTGAAGATTGTGTCCCTCTCCAGGTATGTATGCTGAAACCTGCATACCATTCGTAAGTCGCACTCTGGCAACTTTCCTAAGTGCTGAATTCGGTTTCTTGGGAGTTTGAGTTCTGACTTGAATACAAACACCCCTCTTCTGGGGCGAACCAGTACCTCGCCTACCTGTGTCCTTGAGTGAATTGAAAACAAACCTCAAGGCTGGAGACTTATCCTTACGAATCTTGGACTTTCTGCCTTTTCGCACTAGCTGATTTACCGTTGGCAAACTAACAACCTCTAATATTTTCGATTTACTTGAGTCTACATCAACTGGTTCAAATAATCACAACCTACACAACAGCATCAAATTATACATCTGAGACGTTCTGGGTGTCAACGAATTTTGACATCATTTCAATATGTATTGATTTGCATTAGAAATTCGTAGCAACACTTGTTCCAACACAATCATGAATTCATAACCAAAAAAATCTATCCAAAACTCTACGCTTATTGATGTGATGCTTTGAGCACTGGAGATGAGAACTTTACATAAATGCTACCCCAATTTATTTTGCCGTTACGGCAATGGGCAATGGAAGTACACGCATCCAAATATTGAGTCTTGGGCTGGATCGAACAGAATGAATATTAAGACATAGAGCAAGTAGAACTGTCTTTTGCAAAATATCCCACTGGGCTAGGTAAAGTCAATCAGGTCATATAGAAACATTCTAGAGACATTAAACAGCAAGACATCAACAAAAATCTAATTAAAAAACCCTAACAGTATCAAGATAAAAGCTTGCATATTTAGCTTAACTAGCCATAAAATATATTTTCAAATATTTGTTTAGGAACACTTTCCAATGGATGCTCACCATCTCGTAAATATCGACCCAAATACTACGATCGATGAATTTCGATCTGGTGATACTGTTAGGGTGGATATATCCGTAACCGAAGGTGAACGAAAAAGGACCCAGGCTTTTGAAGGCGTAGTTATTCGGAAGCGCGGCAACGGTCCCGGATCATCATTTACAGTCCGTCGTATTTCCCACGAAGTTGGAGTAGAGCGTACTTTTATGCTCCACTCACCCTCAGTTGAAGCAGTTAAATTGATTCGTCACGGTAAAGTCAGGCGCTCCCGCCTCTACTATCTCAGGGGACTTTCTGGCAAGGCTGCTAGGATCAAAGAAGCTAGAAGATAGTAGAGTTCAATTCACGACTCGACAGTAATAGCTGTCACTTTTGGAAGTTCCTGTAATGTCAAGGACCTAGTGACCGTCTATTCAGAACATAAGCACACTGCTCGGGGGAAGAGTGACTAGGCACAAAATTGGACATTCTACTTTAACCCCCGCATTTGTCGAGGTGGCAGTTGATGCTCCCACATCACCGGGTTCCACTTTCAGCTATGCGATACCAAAAAATCTTAAATTATTGCCCGGGCATTTGGTTAGAGTACCCTTTGGTGCACGGAATCTACTAGGTTTGGTGCTGTCGGTGGGAAATCCTCCTCAGATACCTGAAACTCGATATGTAGAATCATATGTTTATCCAGACCCGATAGTTACTGAAAGACAAGTTGAACTAATCAAATGGACCAGCAATTATTACAGATGTCCATTGTTTGACGCAGTTGCTCTTACGCTTCCCCCGGGTATTAGGGTTCGACCCAAGATAACGATATCTATAAATCCAAACCATCGTCTGGCAGATCAAAGTTTATCCCCTCTGCAAGAGAAAATCCTGTCTTACGTATCTAATCACGGCACTACCAATCTACAGAAACTTGTACGCAATTTCGGGAACGGCGCGCGTCAATCAACGATTAAGTTAATTGACAAAGAAATCCTGTTAGAAAGAACTCAGTCCACTCATCCCAGAGTAAAACCGAAACTTATTAAGTACCTGGCTCTCCCAGACATAATATTGTCCTCCGAATATCCGCCAGAACAATACGTGTCTGCCAATGCTCCTAGACAATTGAGTTTATTAACTGAACTTTTTTCTGCCAAAGAACCCATCCTTAAAAGTAACGCCACGACAACTTTTGGACAAAGTGCTGTAAATTCACTGTTAAACAAAGGATTGGTTGAAATCAAACCGATTAAATCAGACCGAGACCCACTCGAAAATATTAAGATCCCTCATCCAAAAGATGTCAACCTTACTCCTGAACAAAACAATATATCTAATATCATCGGAGACTCCATAAAAAATCCAGCATCTAAACAAAAATCATTCCTTCTACACGGCGTCACAGGTAGTGGTAAAACCGAAATATATCTAAATGCAACAGCTGTTTGTTCCTTGTCAGGGAAAAAAACGATCGTTATGGCTCCGGAAATTGCAATTACCCACCAGATTGTAGAAAGGTTCGCTGCCAAATTCCCTGGTCAAGTAGCGGTGTTACACAGCGCCCTATCACCAGGACAAAGATTTGATCAATGGTGGAAAGTTCAGCAAGGCATCTACAACGTCGTTGTAGGTTCACGGAGCGCTATATACTCACCGCTCTCAGACATAGGGTTGATAATCATTGATGAAGAACACGAATGGACCTACAAACAACAAGACACGGCTCCTCGTTACCATGCGAGAGAAGTAGCTCTGAAGCTGGCGGAATTAACAAATGCAACAGTACTTATGGGTAGTGCCTCTCCAGACATAACTACCTATCACAGAGCTCTCACAAAACAACATAGGTTATTGGTACTCCCCAATCGCGTGTCAGATAGGCAATATGAAACTCGCGTTTCCCATCAGAACAATTCCCAGCCAAATCCAGTAGAGGTTCCTCTTGCAAAAGTAAATGTGGTGGATATGAGACAAGAACTCAAGGATGGCAACAGCCACATATTTAGCAGGCTTCTACACACAGAAATAAAAACTCGTATCGAGTCTGGGGAACAAATGATTTTATTTATAAATCGTAGAGGTTCTTCTTCATTTGTTCAATGCGGCAAATGTGGCGATGTCATGAAATGCAAAAGATGCGAAATCTCACTTACGTATCACAATGAAACTATGGTTTATATTTGCCACTATTGCGGATATAAAAAAGTAGCCCAAAGCAGATGCCAAAGCTGTTCAAGCCACAAATTAAGATATAGAGGTATTGGGACTGAAAGCATAGTAGATTCATTTAACAATGAATACCCCAATGTTTCAATTTTGAGATGGGATCGGGATGCGGAACAAAACCCCCGCAATTATCATGCCCTATTGGAACGTTTTCGCTCAGGTCAAGATCAGGTACTTGTCGGCACTCAAATGATTGCCAAAGGCTTACATTTTCCATCAGTAACTCTCGTCGGAGTAGTATCTGCCGACGTTGGACTTCAAATACCCGACTACAGGGCCGGAGAGCGTACGTTTCAGATACTTTGCCAAATAGCAGGAAGAGCAGGAAGAGGAATCAATCCTGGAAAGGTAATATTTCAAACTTACCAACCTGAGAACTATGCCATTTATTCAGCATCCAGGCAAGATTTTCAAGGTTTTTACAACGAAGAAATTAATTTCCGTCAGGATCACTACAACCCACCATTTAGCAAACTTATCCGATTACTTTGCACAGGAAGAAATAGGCCTAGGTGTGAGAAAACCGCTTTTGACCTTGGTAATGAGATTCGTAACTACATGATTAATTCAGGGATCACTAACGTGGAGGCCCTTGGACCTACTCCAGCATATCCGTTCCGTATTCGCGGCCAATACAGATGGCATATAATACTCCGCGGATTCAATCCGCGATCAGTAGTAGACAATGTAAACATTCCCAACGGATGCACGGTTGACATAGATCCAATAAATCTTACTTGAGGAAAGATATCTTGACACTTGAGTCGACCAATTCTAGACTAGGCCAAATATAATACACGGGGTGTCTGTAAATGAGCATAAATGTTATTGGCCCTTCAACCGGCTCTTCATATTCTTTCGGAGTGATTTCATCATCAAGCCGATTACTATTTACTTCTGGTATTGTATCGATGAGTGCAGATGGAGAGGTGATATCACCCGATAACATGGAGGCTCAGTCCAGATATGTTTTTGACCAAATTGGCAAGCTGCTCGCTGAACAAAACGCCACGTTAAACGATGTAGTGAAAATCACAACATTTGTAACTGACATGAGTAAATATGCAGAGTTTGCCAAAGTACGATCAGAAGTTTTTGACAAGCCATTTCCTGCTAGTTCTACTATAGGAGTTAGTAAATTAGTAAAACCAGGATTACTTGTGGAAATTGAGGCAATTGCAACTGTGTAGTTGGGTCACAACATTCGGTGATTGAAATTTAAACATTATGGGAAATTCCAATTGAATTCAGACTTTCGGGCCACATCTAGGGACGCTACTGATTATCTCCCTGGCGGTACCTACTCAACCATTGGCCAAAATACTGATTCCAGCCCAGAATTTCTGTTTTCTCATGCCAATGGAGCGTATGTTCACACAACTGATGGACGCCAGTTACTAGACGTCATGATGGGTCACGGCTCACTGATTCTTGGCCACGCACATCCGGAGATTACAAAAGCAGTAACGAACCAAGTTAAACTGGGTAATACTTTTACCTATGTGACCCAGCCAGCCATAGACCTGGCCAAGATGATTGTAGAAAACATCCCATGTGCGGAAAAAGTACGCTTCATGAACTCTGGTTCAGAAGCCATAATGATAATGACCCGCCTAGTGAGGGCACATACAGGTAAAGAAAAAATACTCAAATTTGAAGGTGCCTACCATGGATTTGCAGATAATCTTTTGTTCAGTACAAACTATGGATCTGCTGAAAACTGGTTGGATTATCCAATGCCCACACCAGACAGTGTGGGTATTCCAGCAGATCACTCCAAGACAGTTCTAGTGGCTCCATGGAATGACATCGACCGAACGCGACAAATTATTGAATCAAATTCTGCTGAATTGGCTTCAATAGTAGTTGAACCATTGATGAGAGGGCTCAGTTCCAAACCCGGTTTTCTAGAGGCTCTACGAGACATATCTAGCGATCATCAGATCCCCCTCGTATTTGATGAAGTTTGTACTGGCTTTAGATTGGCTCTTGGAGGTGCACAAGAATACTATGGAGTCACACCAGATTTATCTATATTTGGCAAGGGTTTGGGATCTGGATACCCTATCGGTGCAGTAGCTGGAAACGAAGAGATAATGAGTCACCTTGATCCTTCTTCAGATGATGAAAACAGAATATTCTCGTTGGGTAGCTTCCACGGTAACGCTATATCAGCAGCAGCTGGAGTAGCAACAATCAAGGAATTGAAGAGGGCTGGAATTTACCAAGATTTAAACAGCTACGGTGACAATATGAGGGATGCTTTAGAAGAAATGTTCCTCCGTTACGACATCCCTGTTCAAATGTCAGGTGCTGGAAATATTGTCGAATGGTTTTTCACCTCTGAGGCCATAACCGATTTCAAGAGCTCTCTTAAGTCAAATTGGAAGCTAAAAAATAAACTTTCTGACGAGATGCGCAAACGCAATATATTTTGCGGCGCCGGTAGGTTTAGTTCATCTACGGTTCATGGAAAAACCGAGTATAACTTTACCATTGACGCCATGGAGGAAAGCCTCCGATCAATCCGTGACACAGGGAATTTAGTTCCCTGATTGATCACATTCTCTGATAGTAATAACAGTTGGAGACAAAACCCTCAATTTGTTGAATTCCAAAAGTCTTCTATACATAACAGGTGCTGATTTCATCGCAAGGTCCGCCTATCAAATGGGCAAAACACCTCTTCTCCCAATATTCGCAGCTTACCTAGGTGCTGAAGCAGCATTTTTGGGATTCATCGTATCGGTGTCTACACTGACCGGGATGGTACTAAAACCATTAGTAGGAATCCTTTCAGATCGTTGGGGAAGAAGAAGTTGGTTGATCATTGGTACCGTCTTCTTCGTGATAATGCCGTTCTTATACCGATTCGTATCCACGCCTGAGCAACTATTCTGTCTCAGAATAATTCATGGCTTCGCTACTGCTATTTATGGCCCGGTAACACTCGCTTACGTGGCTGAAATCTCAACTACAAGAAGAGCAGAGCGACTGGGTTGGTTTGGATTTGCTCGTAACGGAGGTTATATTGTTGGTCCCGCAGTATCTGGTTGGATGCTGTTGGTAACAACTCCAGTGTCGGTATTCACCGTAATAGGAATAATTAGTATCTTCGCATTTCTTCCGATAATTTTGCTTCCTGAAGAGGACAAATCCAACCGCCAAAAAACTACTCCCCTTGTACGGCAAATTATAACCTCGATTATGTCAGGAAGCCGCACTCCGGTAGTATGGGTGGCAGGGGCGTTAGAAGGAACAATGTTCATCTCGCTATATTCCGTTCGAGCATTCTTGCCACTTCTAGCACTCAATGCCGGTTTCAACGTAGGAATAGCTGGCACATTTTTTGCAGTCCAAGAAACTATCCATATGATAGCCAATCCGATCGGAGGGAAATTAGCAGACAAGGTAGGATATCGATCAATAATTCCACTAGGAATATTTATAATGGCGCTAAGCTTGCCTTTGATAACTATTGGAAACAGTATAGTGATTTTGTTTATGGCCAGTGCAATAATCGGCGCAGCTCAGGCTTGCGTCTTCCCATCTACATTAACGCTTGTTTCCAATTCCATGGGGAAAGATTCGATCGGGACAGGATTAGGATTACTCGGCACATTGAGGAATGCTGGTAAGGTAGCAGGGCCGACTCTTAGTGGAGCTATGATTCATTGGGTGGGCTACAACTTAACCTTTCATCTCATTGCGTTAATACTGATTCTTGTGGCTATATTCATAAT
>CEUS01100348.1_pt1 | contig 38229 bp, 27 predicted proteins | sample 427031 | NCBI WGS metagenome assembly CEUS01 (sample SAMEA2622837, study PRJEB7988) | marine metagenome | biome: marine biome (ENVO:00000447); feature: marine epipelagic mixed layer (ENVO:xxxxxxxxx); material: "saline water (ENVO:00002010), including plankton (ENVO:xxxxxxxx)" | depth 140 m | reverse complement strand
CCCGGAATGGGTTCACAAAAATCTACCGCTGAGCATGGGGCGTAAATTAAGGCAGCGCCTGATTTTTAGGCTGGTTTAGACCTCAGGTGTATGAATGAGGTGCCCTCTGTTGGCGATTGACGGCTTTTCCAGACTTTGGATAGCTTGCCGTCCCCAACTCAAGAAGGAGGCCTCATGAGGAAGGCAGTTTGGCTGGTCCTTTTCGCAGTGGCGCTAGCGCTACCTATTGATCTGATTGCACAGGTGGATCTCTCTCGTGCCACATACATATCGGTTGAGCAGTGGCGGGATACCGTCAATGCGCTTCCAGGTGTTGACCGGCAGATCGTCTCGCAAGATATCGGTGAGCTCAATCTGTCTGTTGGTATCATCCACAGGAACGCTACGACGGGCTCGACTGATCCAGGTGAGCCCGCACCAGCGGACATGCGCTGTGGTGTTTCCAGTGGTAACCCGAGCGGCGCGAGGGGAATTGCACATGATCACCAGACGGAGACATACATCATTGTGTCGGGTTCCGGGACACTTATTACAGGTGGCCAAATCCAAAACGGTAGCACGTTCGCTCCCGATAGTCCGGTAGTAACGACCCTTAACGGCCCGTCATGTAGTGGTTTGATCGTCGGCGATGTTCAGCGTCGCCACGTGGTTGTTGGTGATATCGTTATCATTCCAGCGGGTGTTCCACACGGTTGGGCCAACGTTGACCGGCATGTGGATTACCTAAGTGTGCGGCCTGATCCCGACCGAGTCCTGCCGGAGGACTACGTACACCCTTCCCTTGGGGGCCTATTCCGCTAGATCAGTCATTTCCCAGTGCCCACCCGTAGTCGCTAGCTGATAACGGGTGGGCACTGAGGCTACGACTGTAATAATCGTTTTTAGTTTATCTTTTCCAGGGCGATCAGCGGGGCTCAAGTGTGAGCCGGTATGCGGCACCCGCCTCGACGTCTTCACGGGCCCATAAGAGCGGAAAGTATTCTCCGCTTCCGAGATGCTCAGACAGGTTGCCGTAGAAGGGACTTCCAGGTTGGGCAGACTGACCGGGTGCATTGGTGGCTACTGTCCTTGTTAAATCTGAAAGGTCAATGATTCGCCGGAAGTTTGCCCCCGTTGCGTTGACAGAGCCGAAGCCCCCAGGCCGCTCTACGGATGGGAGGTCCCATACCGAAGCCATCATGTGTGGGAGATCGCTCAGGTGAACGCGCCCGTGTCGCCACTGGCTCTGATCTGCACCTAGTTCCCCCGTCAATCTCGTGATGGCAGCTCTCAGACCTTCTTCAATAAGTGACTGGCGTTCGCTCGGCGGAGTACTCTGATCAAGTGCGCGTGAATCCACTTCGTCCTCCCACCGCACGTATAGCGCTCCTGCCGCCGTTTCCCGCGTCAGTGTGCCATCCCATGCGGCGATCTCAGCTCTGGCCCACTCGACGTTGGGATCTTCAGACGACCAGCCCTGGAATGCAGGGATATCCCGTTCGGCGGCGAGAATGTATGAGTCATGCTGGATTAACTTGTGGTCATCCAAGGTAAATTTCTGACCCGAGCCGAGAATCTGGTGTAGCCTTGCGATTCGTGATGTCTCTACACCTCGCGAAGAGTGGTAGAAGACCGGACGACCCTCGTAGTCGGGCGGGTGCACGTTGTTGTTGGCGGTCGCGATGTAACCGCGCTCAGGATTGAATTCGCGTGGAAGATCGTCGCGGAACCCGTCCCACTCATAATCACCCGTGCCTGGCACTGGCAGGCGACCATTCCACCCGTCTCGATTGGGCGTGAGGCCCGTCACCTGCAGTGCGATATTCCCGTCGACGTCTCCACAGATCAGGCTGTGGGTAGGTACCAGCCAATGGTTAGCGCGCTCGAAGAAGTCCTCGCAGCTGTTGGCTTGTGCAAGCTGGAAGCTCCCCTTGTATGCTGCAGTACCCGGATACTGAACCACAGATTGCACCGCGTAGGCTCGGTGGTTTTCTAGGTCCTCGTAGAAGACTGGGCCGTGGCGGCTGAATTTGAGTGTGATCTGTTCTGGCGCCTGGCCTTTGACAGGGATCTCCTCCTCGATAATTCGCATAGGCTCCCACTCTCCTCGCCAGAGCGCGAGGTTCGGGTCATCGGGGTGCGTTTCCTCCACAAACACGTCCACCATGTCAGTGCCCGCGAATGTGAAGCCCCAGGCCATATGTTCGTTGTTACCTGCATCGACCCCAGCGAAGGGCGGTTCGCCCCCCCCAATTACGTTCCAACCGGGCGCGTTTAGATGTACGAAATAGCGTAGTGCTGGCATCTCGATGCGCCGATGGGGGTCGTTAGCAACGATCGGCACACCCGAGGGCGTGAGATCACCGCTAATCACCCAGTTATTGCTGCCCTCGGTAGCAATTTCACGCGTCGAGACCTGGGCGGTTCGTACCTCCGGCATAAATGCTCGGAACGGTTCTACTACCTCAAGAGCTGGCAACCGGCCAGCCACGAAGGGATCCCCATCCCCAGCACGCGCCGCATCAAGCACATCCTGAGTTATGAGGCTCAAGTCTAGGCCGTCGGGAACGACCAGGTCATCCCACGGATCGGGTGCGGCCCTGCGGTTTGCTTCTTCAGCTCCGTATTGCGCCACGTTTAGGGCGAGTTGTAGTTCGCTGATCGCATGTCCTCGGACACTTGGCACTGCGAGTGCTGCCCAACGCAGCAGAGCCGTCTGAGCCGTCCATGGCTCCGGCATGACTCCCGTAAGCTGAAACTCTACCGGGAGATTATCTCGATTTTGCTCAATGAATGCGTTGACCCCATTAGCATGGGCAGTGAAGAGGCGCTCTCCTTCTGGGTGGTAGCTAGTCCACTCAGTATCGTCCCAGGGCCCCCTGAACATCATGAGCCGGCTACGCTTATCGTAGTCTAGCGCCACCGATCCGAAGATCTCGGAAAGGCGTCCTTCGTGCCACCGGCGCCACATTTCCATTTGCCAGAGTCGATCTTGAGCCATCACGTAGCCCTGGGCAAAGAACAAATCATCATCGTTTTGTGCGTAGATATGCGGGATACCCCATTCATCTCTGATTACCTCGACGGGCTCACGCAGTCCGGGCACCGATAGCTGTCCGTCTATCTGGGCCAGCGTCTGTTGTGCGAGGTCATCTAAGGAGGCTGGAGGTGCTGGGGCACTACAAGCCCCGAGTGCCACGGCTAGGGTCAAGACACAAATTCTGGAGAGACTGCTTCCTACAGGGGACATCTGACCTCCACGGCAAGTACGGACTGAAGCTGAGACAGCTTGGCTAGGCATGATAGGGACGTCAATTAGCTAGCAGCATAGATAGATAAGGCTCTGAGCGCCAAGGGGCGCCCCCCATCTGGCACGTCTGTAAGTCATGGTGCAAGTTCTTGGCCCGATTTATCCCCTGAAAACCTGGTCACCTGACCTTAGAGGTGTTCGATGACTAACAGGCACAAATTCCTACTTCTGTCAGCAGTCACCGGTGCGGTACTCTTGCTGGTTCCAGTGAACGCTTGGGCCCAACGTGGAGCGTCTGGTCCACCTGAACACGCCAACGTCGAGCCGGTAAACTATCGTCCGAACCCTTATCAAGTTGTTAGGGACTGGGGGCATCTACCGGACGAGCGCACGTGGGGGTCGGTGAGTGCTGTCAACGTGGACATCGACGGTAGGCACATTTGGGCGGGAGATCGATGCGGGACTAACTCTTGTGCTACCACACCGAACGTAGACCCCATCGTAAAGCTTGACCCCTACGGGAACGTCGTTCAGGCGTTTGGTGCTGGTCAGATTCTTTGGCCCCACGGGATGGATGTGGATCGCGAGGGCAATGTATGGATCGCTGACGCCCGCGTCGCGAATCCTCGCGAGATCGAACAAAATCCGGCGGCTGCTAACCTCGGTAGCGCAGTCTTGAAGTTCAGCCCCGAGGGTGAGCTTCTCATGACTCTTGGCACACCGGGAGAGATCGGCGACCCGCCGACACACTTTACTGACCCTAACGATGTTCTGGTAGCGCCTAACGGCACCATCTTTGTAGCGGAGACTCACGGTGCCCAGTTCCAGGATGAGCCTGGGCCGGACTCCAAGAGTCGTATAACGAAGTGGACGTCGGACGGTCAGTTCATCATGAGCTTCGGTGAATGGGGCTTTGGTGATGGTCAGTTCCGCGCCCCTCACTCTCTAGCGATGGACTCACAAGGACGACTGTTCGTAGCTGACCGGGGTAACCGCCGCATTCAGATCTTCGATCAGGAAGGGAACCATCTTCACACGTGGTACCAGTTCAGCCGTATCAGCGGCATTTATATCGACAGCAACGATGTACTCTATGCGATCGATTCAGAGTCGGACGACAATTACAATCCCGGCTGGAGAAAGGGTCTCAGGGTTGGTAGCGCGCTGACAGGTGACGTGTGGTACTTCGTTCCGGAGCATGTATCTCCTCGTGCCTCGGGTATGGGGGGTGTTGGTTCAATGGGTGAAGGTGTCACTGCGGATGCCCAAGGGAATGTGATTGCGGGTGAGGTCGGGCCTATTCAGGGCCTTACGAAGTTCATCAAGATTCTCAACTGATAAGGGTTTTCTTCTCAAAGGCTGGTCCCTGATGTCCCTGTCGCTCACTGGCGCGACGGGGACACCAGCTATTTGAGGCCCATATCTGCCTTGTAGCTAGACCAGTCGCTCCGAAGCTGAAGAAAGGCCTCCACGTTTTCGCACCGCAAGAAGGGATTGCAGCTGCGTTCTAGAGCGATTGTGGAGCTTGGACGAGATCCGTAATCATGCCCGGGCCAGATAGTGGCCTCATCGGGTATGAGTTTGAGCACGCGTTGTAGGCTTTCCCATTCTACACGGGCGGCGTCCTCAGTCGGTGTCCCACCCACTTTGCCAATGAAAATCAAGTCACCTGTGATCAGGATTTTGTGAACTGGCTCCCAAATAACTAAGTGGTCGTCCGCGTGACCTGGAGTGTGCAAAAAAGTTAGCTGGAGTTTCCCGACTGATAGCGTCTCTCCTCCGATAAGTGGCACATCTGGCTCGGCGGGTGAGTCCGGGTAGGCTGCTACAAAGGCTCCTGTGAGAGCAACAGCACCAGGATTTCCTTCTATGTGATCGGGGTGTCCGTGTGTGTTTACGACATGCGTTACTACTAAGTCCTGAGCCTCAGCACGCTCGATTAGGAGTTCAGGTGCGTATGCGGGATCGACGAGTATGGCAACCTTTGCATCACGGTCACCGAGCAGGTATCCAAAGTTTCGGTCACCGCCCAGCCTAACTTGCTCGAAGATTAGTTCCATGAAAGACGTCTCCTGCTGGCCCCAATCAGCAGTCGTTGCTGATGGGATCAGTCAGTGGGGTTAAAAAAGAAATAAGCTTGACGTTGACACTCATGCCAAAGACTGGGGACATTATTTTTGTTCGGCCCCATCACAATCGACTATTCTGCGGTGGCTTCTTTGTTTAACAATAACCTCCCCGGTGTGAGTCTTAGTGCGACCTCGATTCTGACGGTCGTTCTCGTTGCTTCAGCCGCTAACCAGGCTCTAGCGCAAGAGAGCAGGGAGGCGTACCAGCTCCCAGCTGTAAGAGTGGAGGAGCGGCCGGAGATCGACGGCGTCTTAGATGAAGCGTTGTGGGCGTCGGCTGCAGTGATTGATGAATTCATCCAACAGGAGCCCAACGAAGGGGCACCTTCAACTGAGCGCACTGAAGTCCGCGTCATCTATGACGGTGGGAACCTCTACCTCGGTGTGCAGGCCTTCGACCCCGGCGCTGATCGTGTCATTGCTACCGAAATGCGAAGGGACGCAAATCGCATCTTGGACGAGGATAATTTCCAAGTCATTCTCGATACGTTCATGGACTCACGATCTGCGTACATGTTTGTGGTAAGTCCACTCGGCGCTCAGCTGGATCAACAGATTTTCGATGAGGGTGGCCGAGACCGTAGGGCAAGCGCGAACTCGATTAATCGAGACTGGGATGGTGTCTGGTCAGTTAGAACACGCGTGTATGAAGACCATTGGGTAGCAGAAATTGAGATCCCGATGGTCACCCTTCGATTCCCCGATAGTGAACCGCAGTCTTGGGGAATCAACTTTATGCGCAACATCCGCCGGAAGAACGAGCAAGTTTTTTGGGCACCTATCCCACGTGAGTATGGTCTCACTAGGGTTAGTCTGGCTGGCAGCCTAAGAGATCTGCAATCGCTTGATCGAGGCTACGATCTGCGGGTTACGCCCTATGCGACCAGCGGAGGTCGCAGGACGCTCGATTCCGGGATCAGTAGTGATTCATTTCAGCGCGACATGGGCCTCGACGTGAAGTACGGTATCACTGCGGGTATGAATCTGGACGTGACGGTCAACACTGACTTCGCACAGGCGGAGGTTGATGATGAACGTGTCAACCTGACGCGCTTTCCACTCTTTTTCCCGGAGAAGCGGGATTTCTTTATTGAGAATTCTGGCCAGTTTGCAGTTGGAACACCCAACACCCTGGGTCGCGTTGCAGACTTGTTTTTCAGTCGACGGATTGGGCTGACCAAAAGCGGAACCAACGTGCCAATCCTTGGAGGAGCTCGCCTCACAGGAAAATTGGGCGGGAATAACATTGCGGTCATGGACCTGCAGACGGATGAGGCTTTTGGACAGTCAGCAGAAAATTTTCTGGTTGCACGCTACAGCCGTGATGTCTTAGGACGGTCCCAGGTAGGAGGGGTCGTCATCAACAAACAGAGTACTACAGGGGGCCACTTTAACCGCACATTTGCAGCGGATATGAACCTGGCTCTTACGCCGGCGCTGACCGTGGACGGTTTCATCGCGCGCACGATGACTCCGGGCTTTTCCTCTAATGAGTTAGGTGGTCACTTCCGCACGGGTTGGCTCTCTCAGTCTTGGCGGGTTTACGGTGAGCACACAGATCTGGAGGACAACTTTAACCCTGAGGTTGGATTTGTCCCTCGGACTGGGATCCAACGTTCGAAGATTCACCTCGAGTACAATCCGAGACCAGGCAAGTGGGGTATTCGCATGCTTGATCCCATGTGGAACATACAGTACTACACGGATCAGGAAGGTCGGCTAGTGACTCGCCGCTTCCATCACATGATAGGGACGTACTTCGATAATGGAGCAAGTTTTGTCGTCACGCACGATAGACGCTTTGAACGACTCGACAATCCTTTCCGGGTTGCGCGGGACGTCACAATTGATCCGGGTGATTACGCGTTTTGGGATCTAAGCTTCTCGTTCGGAAGTGACCCCTCACGGCGTTTCTTCTACCGCCTACGGGCTTCTCCACAGAAATTCTACGATGGGGACCGGATAGACTATTCGGCAAATGCAGGCTGGCGTCTCACTGATAAGCTGGCCACCTCGGCTAGGTTTTCACGCAGTGACGTGGACCTGCCTGCCGGTTCTTTCACTGCTGACCTGGCCTCTCTACAGGTCGATTTTGCGCCGACCCCATCTGTCTCGTTACGCACTATTACACAGTACAATTCCCAATCAGAGCAGTTAAGTACAAGTGCGCGTATCCGCTACATCTTCCGTCCGGGCAGCGATATTTACTTCGTCTACGACGATGTGCGGAGAGACGATGTGATTCCCATGTCACCCTGGTTGGATGAGTACCGGGATCGCCAGTTCCTCATCAAGATGACGTACCTTATGTCGTTCTAAGTTGGCGCTACCACGGACCACCAGGGTAGGGCTGATTGGCCCACCAAGCCACGTCAGGTCTTCTAGACCAGAGGATCCCACGAATGAGCGCCTCTGGCTCATCAATCACTGTGGCCAGCAGTTCGAATGCATCGGTACGACTTATGGGTCCGGGGTCCTGCGTGGCCCATGCCTCTCGAGCACCATCACGCGTTCCTTCACGCTCTCCGCTGTTGTCGGCCTCGCGAGGGTCTTCTTCCTGTCCTGATTCGGATTCCGCGTTTTCAGCACGAGCCAGTGTTTGGTCGTTAGAGGCGATTTCATCATCACTGTCACTACCACTCTCACGGGCAGCTTCATTGGGGGGAATCACCAGGCCATCAAACCCTCTTTGAGCTAGGGCAAGGTTCCAGCGAGCGTCCTGGTCGTTCGGGTCGAGTCGAAGGGCTGCTCGGTTGCTCACGACTGCCTGACCAAGGACGGAGATGGCAGAGTCTCTTCCCATCGGTCCCTGGCTCAAAGCAAGCAGACGGTAACCAAGATTGTAGTATCCTCGCTGAGCTGTATTCCCGTCCTCGGATTCTGTTGCGAGACGAAGTAGTACCTCAGAAGAATCTGCGTCGATGCCAAGTAATGCCGTTCCCAGGTTGTACCCTGCGGAGGGTACGCGTTCGTAAACTTCGACTGCGGCTGGGGGATCACCATCTCGGTATAATCGGTTTCCGCGCTCAAGGCTTCCTTGATCAAACCAAATTAGCCCGACTGCGGCACCTGTGGCTGCGATTGCAGCTACCATCTTCATGCTGACTGCTGCTCACGAAAGGTACGAGTAGGAGCGCGCGGCAACCTGAAATCAAGCAGGCTTTCTGAAATGACGAATAGAAGCGCCGCTAGGCCGAGCAGGTACGCAAGGTCGTAACGGGTCCAAGGTGGCGGTGCTTCTTCGGGGTTATCAGTGAATTCTGCACTCGGATCAACCAACTCGGCTTGCAGGTCTCTCAGATCTCTATTCTGGTCTACGTTCACGTATATCCCATTGCCTTCTTCTGCCACTTCCTGCAGCAGTGACTCACCAAAACGGGCTATCGCTCTCTCGCCCGTAACGTCTACGACGGGCCCTCCGACCTGGTAGGTGCCCGCAGGCATAATCATGCCCGAGCCCTCTTCTGTACCAACACCGATAGTGTGGATCTGCACACCTGCTTCTTCGGCACGTTCAAGGGCTGCAGTTACGCGCTCATCATCGGCTCCCGTGTCTCCGTCACCAATCACAACGATTATCTCCGGTCCGGGTGTCTCCATCTGTACTAACGTCGGTCTCTTAAGGAGTGCAATGCTCTCGTCGATGCCAACGGACATCAAGGTTCCAGGATCGTACTGACTCGCGATTGTTGGAGTGACTCCTCCTAGCAGGAAACGTATAGCATCATGGTCGTACGTAGGTGGAGCGAGAGGGTAACCCGTACCGGCAAAGAGCAGCAGCCCGACGCGGTGGGCCTCAAGGGCGGCGACTAGGTCACTCGCTACCTCGACCCCACGTGCCAGCCGAGTCGGTGAAACATCTGTTGCCTGCATCGATGCCGACACATCGAGCGCGATAATGACATTCTTGGTTGGCGGTTCCTGGTCAGGTGCGATGATCCAGCGGGGCTCGGCCGATGCCATGGCGATGGCAAGGCCAGCACCTCCGAGCAGAAGCACACGTTCTAAGCGGAGCCGATAGAGATTAGACCGGGAGACCCGCTCAACTGCTCGCGGCCCTCCCAAAAATTCAGCCAGTCGGCGTCGACGGCCTCTGTGACTCCAGAGTCCCATTAAGATCAGCGCTGTAAGAGCAAGGCCGATTTGGAGGCTAGCAGGATCAATGAACGTCATGGCACAAGTCCCCACCTTGATCCACGCAGCAAGAGCTCAAGTCCGAGAAGTGTCAGTGTCAGAAGAAAAAACCAAGTCCGTTGCGGTTGACGTGTCTCGCTTGGGTTCATCCGAAGCACAGGTGCCTCCAGCCGATCGATCTCCTGATATATGGAGTCTAGCGCAGCGGGGTTGGTGGCCTGGAAGTATTCCCCTCCCGTGATGTCTGCGAGCCCCTGTAGTACCGTTTCACGTTCCTCGTTGAAGCGTTGGCGCAGACCTGTTGAGAATGGAGAGATTTCACCGTCTGGTGAGAGAACACTGATGGAGTGGATCCTCACGTCTACAGCAGAAGCTGCGCGCGCCGCAAAAAGCGGTGGCATGACCACCCCATTGTGCGCGCCATCTGTGAGGAGGACGACAACTCTAGGCTCCCGGTCCGACTCCAATAGCTGGGCAACTGAAGTTAGGACGGCTCCGGCTATATCCGTGCCGTCCCGCACTAGTTGGATCTCGAGTGTCTCGACTCCCTGAGCAATGAGTTCGGGGTCGGTGGTAGGGGGCACCCGAGTGAGCGATTCTTTTCCAAAGGCCACCAGGCTCAATTCGTCATAGGGCCTCCGGCGAGCGAATCGGACTGCTGCGTCCCTTGCCACTGAGATACGGCTACTCTGATCTCCCATGTCTTCTGCGAGCATAGAGCTAGATAGATCTACGACTAGACCGATTCCGCCACCTTCGGTAACCACTTCACCATCGGTCTCAATACTTTCGGGCCCGGCAAGTGCGATGATCAAGCTCATGATTGCGGCAGCCCTAAGGGCACGTGGCGCGACGAGTATAAGTGCAGAGCTGATAGAGCGTCTGGATCTATGTAGCGCTGAATCGCCGCGGGTGTAGTAGACGTTGCGTCCTACCCTAGGCCACACCAAGAGTACCCAAACCGGTATCAACAGGAGAACGTAGAGCAGGTCAGGGCGCACAAACTCAATTTGCATCAGTCTTCAGGCATCCCCTCAATCCAGCGTTTAATCGTGCCCCAGTGTACCTCAGCATCTTCGCTCCCAGGGCGATAGGATCCAAACTTGACCCGCTCCGCAACCCAGACTGTTGAGTCGAGCTCCGACACGGAGTCCTCACCCCAACGACCTTCGAGCCTGAACATGAGTTCTGTGCTCGTGAGTGCAGTACCCCATTCGGGGCCCTCTTCTCCAGAGTAATTACGTAGGACGCCCGTTGAGGCATCGTAAAAGTTCACGATCCGGCTGTCGGTATGCCATTTGAGTGAACGAAGACGGTCTAATTCCTTCAAAGCAATATTTCGGGCAGATTCTTTAGGGGTTAACTGCTGCATACCGCGAGCGGAGTTCCTATAGTCGGCTAAGATCCAGATCAACATTACTAAGCCCAAGCCGATCAAGAACACCGCCGAGATTAACCATGAACTCCACTGTCCACCAAGCACGTCCGCAGGAGGGCGGGGGATCTGTTCTTCATCTGCTGCTAACCGCAGCGCCTCAAGTGTGATGATTTGGACCGCTCCCGTGGGGATCTCAAAGTTCGCAAGACCGAGGCTCTCGTTGCCAGCTTGTCGCACGGAAACCTCATCCCCATTCCTAGGACGAATCGCAACCACAATGTTGGGGAGGTAAACCCCTCCGGCACGGAAGGACATGATAGGGTAGGTCGCTTGAACGTCAATTGAGTCGAAGGGTCCAGGTGACGTGCTCCACGATCCCTGTCCCGCACTAAATGAGTCTTCTGATGGAAGAAGGGTGTCGGGCAGGAAAACCACGACTTCAGGAGCGACTCTGAGCCTGAGTGTTAGGTCGTAGACCTCTCCAAACTCTGGAACCCGTGGCTCTGTCAGGAAGGCCAGAAGCCTGGCATCCACCTGACCTTCCTGGATTTGTGCCGCGAGTGGGTTAACGGTGTAGAGCACCATTCCCGCAAAAAACGCCACCATCGTCATCGCGGCGTAGCCCTTCGCATACGGAAGAAGCTTGAAAGTACGGCGATTGGGTCAGACGCGGTGTCAACGTTCACTAGTTCCGCACCCGCCTCACTCAAGAGGGTGGTAATATCATCATGCGCCCGAATCCCACGTTTCTTATAGTTGTCACGCACCTGCTGGACAGTAGTGTCAATCATGACCCGGTTGCCCGTCTCTGGGTCGGTCATCTCAAGCCATCCGACATCGGGCAACTCGAGGGTTGCTTCGGCGAGCAGTCTGATCGCGACTAGGTCGTTGGAGGCCGCTAGTCTCATTAGTGCTTCACGGAACGGTGACTCCACTCCAACTTGGATGAAGTCGCTAATTAAGAATACAGTACCACGATCTTTGAGCGTCTTACTCAGACGATCGAGAGCAGTACTTAGGTCTGTCCCTTTCCCAGTCGGCTGATGATTGATGAGTTCCGACAAAAGATGTATGACATGGCGGCGGCCCGAGCCTGGTGGGATAAATCGCTCAACTCGGTCGCTCACGAGCAACAGTGAGATCCGGTCGTTATTGCGTGCTGCAGCGAAGGCTAGGGCCGCAGAGATTTCAGCTGCTATTTCGGAAGCACTTCTCTCTCCAGGCCCGTAGCGGCCCGAGCCTGAGACATCGACTACCAGAATAACATGAAGGTCCCGGTCTTCAACGAATTGCCGAACGAAGGGCGAGCCTCGTCGCGCAGTAACCTTCCAGTCAATCGAGCGAACATCGTCGCCTACCTGATAACGTCGCACATGTGAAAACTCGAGTCCGCGACCATGAAAAACAGATGCGTACTCACCGCTGAAAAGCGAGTCAACAAGACCACGTGTACGTAGCTCTAGTCGCCTTACTTCACGGAATGTGTCAGCCGATGCAGTTTCTGGAGTACCGCGCGAGAGCAATTTGAGCACCCGCTTCCGCAGGCTTCGAAGCATCTTAATCGAGGGCTACGGGGAGGGTACGGTCGACAAGAGTCGATCGATCAATTGATCGGCGTCGATCCCCTTAGCATCCGCTTCATACGTCGTGCGTAGGCGGTGCCTGAGCACGGGGTAGGCCACGGTCTTTACGTCATCCGGAAGCACGAAGTCTCGGCCGTTTAGATACGCCAGAGCCCTTGCAGCTCGTGTGATGAAGATGGTAGCGCGCGGGGAGGTTCCAAACTCGAGAAAATTTCCAAGCTCTGGTACTCCTGCCTCTACAGGCTCGCGTGTCGCGAATACAAGTCTAACGACGTACTCCTGGATCTTTCGGTCGACAACGACGTCGTCCAGTTCCTTGCGCACCTTAAGGATAGCTTCTCCGACTGTGACCCCTCCTACTAATTCCGGGGCAGCCTCAGCCTCCTTTTGCTCTACCAGGGGCAGCCCGTCGTCGCCTATGGGACTGAGTGCAACCTGCTCTAGGATCTCTCGCTCTTCTTCGCGATCCGGGTAATCGATCCGGAGCTTCATCATGAAACGATCCATCTGGGCTTCAGCCAGAGGGTATGTTCCTTGCTGCTCAATGGGGTTTTGAGTGGCCAATACAAGGAACAGCGGAGGTAGCGGATAGGTTGTGCCGTCGATGGTTACTTGACCCTCTTCCATCGCCTCTAGCAGTGCGGATTGGACCTTTGGAGGGGCTCTGTTGATCTCATCTGCAAGTACCAGGTTGGCAAAGATTGGCCCCTTGTTGACTCTAAATTCACCTGTGCCCTGGTGGTAGACGGGGATCCCTACGACATCGCCGGGTAGGAGGTCGGGAGTAAACTGAATCCGACCAAACGAGGTCTGTAAGGCGTCAGCCAGCGACCGAACAAGCAGTGTCTTAGCGAGACCGGGCAGGCCCTCCAAAAGGACGTGCCCCCCAGTTAGTAGTGCAATGAGAAGGCCTTGAATCGTTTCATCCTGACCGACAACTCTCTGGTGGACGAACTCTTCCACTCCCTTGAGAATCGGGTGTCCTACCTTCTCTTTCGCTGTCGATATCTGAACCATACGCGCTCTTTTTCAGGCAATAAGGACCCAACGCTACAACGTCGAGGGGAGTATGCGGAAGGGACCCTGCTTTGATTGTCGATTTCAATGCTCAATGAAATCACGCGACAACAAGCAGAATTAAGTATGCGGAGTTAGGCCACGTATATAGTCTTATTATTAGCGAACTCCAAGATTCCATGCCGACCGAGTTCCCGTCCGTAGCCGCTATTCATAGTGCCTCCAAACGGAAGCCGAGGGTCTGACTTCACAAAAGTATTCACGAAGCAACACCCAGCATTGAGTTCCTCACGAGCTATACGCTCCCCTTCTTTTACGTCTGCTGTAAAAACCGCTGCACCCAGACCAAACGATGTGTCATTTGCCACGCGGATGGCATCTTTTCGGTGGCGAACGGACAGAACTGAGGCCACGGGACCAAACAACTCCTCTGCATAAGCTGGCATACCCGGTCTGATCTTTGTAAGAACCGTGGGAGGGTAATACCACCCTGGTGTTGATGGCATTTCACCGCCTGTTAGGCACTGTGCCCCATTCTCTATGCTCTGCTGAACCTGCGTATGTAAGAAGTCACGGAGGTCCTGACGTGCAAGTGGCCCGACCTCAGTTTCGTTGTGGAGAGGGTCACCCACACGGGCGCTCCGCATTCGCTCTACAACTGCCTCAATGAACCTTTCACGCACGGGTTCCATAACGATGAAACGTTTGGCCGCGACACAGCTCTGTCCAGAATTAGTCAGACGACTTTGGACGCACTGCTCGGCAGCGTGTTCTATGTCAGCATCTTCCAATATCACATACGGGTCACTTCCTCCAAGTTCCAGTACGGTTTTCTTGACCTCAGCGCCAGCCTGCTTCGCCACTGCTGAACCAGCTTGTACGCTTCCAGTAAGCGTGACCGCCCGGACGAGTGGCGTTCTTATAACAGATCCGACCTGACGGTCAGTGAGAAAAAGGTTCTGAAAGCACCCTTCAGGTAGACCAGCCTTGTCGAAGATCTCTTGAACTCTCAGTGCGCATCCCGGAACACTGGGTGCGTGCTTGAGCAGGATCGTGTTGCCTGCCATAAGCGCGGGGGCTCCGAATCGTACAACTTGCCAAAAAGGAAAATTCCACGGCATGACCGCTAGTACAGGACCTAGAGGGCGATAGGACACGTAGCTGCGGGCAGCTTCTGTTTCGGATGGTTCATCTTCCAGGAATCGCTCAGCGTGTTCTGCGTAATACTCGCAAGCCCAGGCACACTTCTCTATCTCACCACGACCTTGGGCTAGTGGCTTACCCATCTCTTCTGCCATGAGTCGTGCGTCGCTCTTCGAGTTAGCTCGAAGTAGTTCAGCTACTCGGTGTAGGACTTCGGCTCGTTCGGTGTAGCTGGTCCGCTTCCACGACTCAAAAGCTTTCCCAGACTGCTCTATCGCGACTCGAAGCTGGAATTTGTCTGCTGTTGGATAGCTGCAGATCTCCTCACCCGTGTGTGGGTTTGTCGCCACGTATCTCATGGGGTGTCACTTTGCCATTCGTAAGCAGGTCGGTCAATCGATCAAAGAGATACTAGATATGCGGCATAGTTATTTTTGGGCAGGATTTTACTCCGATTGAGCTGCTTTCATACGGGAAGGTTTGCAGGGTCCTAGCTGGCTAGGTCAGATGGACATGCCTAACATATTCCTAGCATTTTTGTTTGACTCGCTAGTTGTTGAGGAGAAGGCATGATACCTCTCGGAAAGAGGTGGGTGAGCATGATTATTCCCGTGCTTCTAGGCGGTCTTGCCGCAGGATGCGCAGCTCCGGTTGAGGAGGTTGAGATAACTGATGAACTCAACGGATCAGCGACTTATCCATCGATGACTACTGTGGAAGAGTTCCACGCGGCCATGGATGATCTCTCGAACTGGGGACGTTGGGGAGATGATGACGAACTTGGGGCTGCCAACTTAATCACACCGCAAAAACGTCGAGCAGCAGCAGCACTCGTGACCGAAGGCGTCAGCGTCTCGCTTGCGCACGACATCGTTCAGGAAGAGGCCTTGGACGCTAGCACGATCTTGGACCGTCAATTAGTAAACGTGAGTGAGTCCGGCGCATCCGACAGGTATCAATACACGGGTACCTACCATGGAGTAATTCACAGCCATCTCGATGCCGTCGACTGCCACATTATGTATGAGGGGCAGGGTTATAACGGGGTGTCCGTCGCGGAAATCGAAGCGGCAGGGGGCTGTCCTCGAGGAAGTATACACGCCCTCAAGGACGGTATTGTGACCCGGGGGATCTTATTTGATGCGACACTACTACCTGGCTACGGCACGCCGGAAGGCTGGGTCGAGTTAGGCACTCCTATCCGTGCTGCTGACCTAGAAGCGCTTGAAGAGATCCAGGGAGTAAGGGTGGGGCCTGGTGACGTCATCTTGCTTCACACGGGTCGGTGGATTCGGCGCGATGCCCTTGGGCCTTGGCCCCCCTCAGAAGGTGTGGCTGGGTATCATTCGGATGTCGCGTATTTCCTCAAAGAGCGTGGTGTATCATTCATCGGTCACGACATGTGGAATGATGTATTTCCTCACGAATACGCTGAAGAGGAACGGCTACCACTTCACCGCCTTGCACTTGCTTCTCTAGGGGTTGGCATCTTCGACAATCTGGACTTTACCGATGTAGCTGAGGTGGCGAGAGAACTAGGTAGATACGAGTTTCTCTTCGTTGCGGCTCCGTTAAGAATCGAGCAGGGCATGGGCTCACCATTGAACCCTATCGCAACGTTCTGAGGATAGAATCGTCAGGGTCACCCCTTTCGATAACGGCGGCTTTTTATGCCAACTCTGCGGCCGAACCCTTGAGGGCCTCAAGAAGGGACCATGTCCCTCTCTTTACGACTGATCGCCTACTCAGCCCCAGTAGTTCAGCCGTGTTCTTGAGAACAGGCTGCACCGTGTCACGAGGACCTATTTTCTCCTGTTTTTCACGCGCAACTTGGAAGCGCACAAACCACTGAAGGTGTTGCTGGAAGTCTTCCTTGGAGTTGATTGCCGGGACATTCTTTCTCCGTGTCGTCTTGCCCTTTGACTTCTTACGTGGTGGTTTCGACTTCGGTATTGCCGGTGTCTTGAGGAAGCCGAAGTTCTCCATCTCAAGTTCGGCCTCGTCAAGGATCTTGTTTACTTCTGCCAAGAATGGCTTACGGTCGCTAAGCTCAGGGTGCCATGCAGGTATAGGGAACCCGATTGGCTTTTCAGGTTCTGGGTGAGCGCGTGCCCATCTTGGCCGGAAATCTGGCCGACTACGGTCGATGTACAGTGTCCATACAAATAGCGTCTGCAACGGCACGTTCCATGTCCACGGTGCGAGCAGCCCGTGATCCCAGCACCAGGACTCAAACCCAGCTAGAAAGTCTTGCGCGACCACTTCGTCATTGGTTCCCTCGAGTAGTGTCAGCTGTTTGATCAGGGACGCTGGCTCAACTAGGAGTCGGTCCATTGCCCGCTGACTACTGCCTCTGACGGATAGTGAACCCCGTGTCACACTGAGAACATTGGTCTGGCTGTTCGAGCCAGTATCAGACTTGAATAGCTTCTCGTAAGCGGGTTTGACATCCCTGAGGAGGGTGCCTAAAGCCTGCGGTATGATCTCTTCAATCAACCGAAAGAACTCAACCCGAAACATTTGACGCGGCGATTGCCTTTCTGGATGATGCCAATCGCCGCACCTGCCTTCCACGGCCTGAGCCTTTAGGAGATCCTCTTCCAGCTTGTGCGCGAGTCTTTCCGAGGGTTGGCTTTGATTGACCTGGCCCTGTTCAACCTGTTTGTCGTCGTTGGTCATACAGCAAAACCTATCTGATGACGCAAAAAACAGCACGGGATTATTTTAGGGGTCGACACTTACTAGTAGGGCAGAAAGTACAGGGCTGTTGCGAGGAATGGTGTCAGTAAGACCATCAGAGTAATTGCGTATCCAAAAAGATCACGAGCCCGAAGCCCAGTAATGGCCAGAAGAGGGATTGCCCAAAAGGGGTTCAGTAGGTTCGTGTGAGCATCACCTGCAGCATAGGCTGCGATAGTCTGTCCAGGTGGGATACCGAGTTCGGCTCCTGCGAGCAACATCGGTCCGCCGACGATTGCCCATTCTCCGCCTCCGGAGGGTACGAAGACATTTAGCACCCCAGCCGTGATCCACGCGATTACCGGGAAGGTGTCGGGGGTAGCTACCGCAAGCAGAGAGCTGCTGATCGTGTCTACTAGCCCGGTTCCTGTCATCATGCCAATGATCCCCGCATAAAAAGGGTAGAGCATGACTATTCCGGCTGCTCCTGTGACAGCTTTGTAAAACTCTTTCTGATAATTAGTCGGGCTTGTGTAAAGCAGAAACCCGATCATCAGAAACCCAAAGTTCAGCACGTTGAGGTCCAGCGCCCCCAGACCTTGTGTGACAAAGGCGTTGGCGAACACCATTACACCCGTCAAAGCGATGGCTCCACCGAGAATCTTACTGTTATCGATTTTATCAGCCGGCGTCAGCACTTCGGTGGAGGCAGCATCGCTCTCCGAATCATCCATCTGGCCCACGTACTGGCTAATCGATCGGCAACTTTCTTTGGGAGGGCTGAGTAGATAGAGACACATGCAAACGTAGATGAGAGCCAACACGGTGAGGAGGAATGGGTAGGGGTGAAAAACCCATTCCGTAGACGGGATCACACGATCAACAAAGCCGAGCTCCATAAGGACGTTGCCGTCCGTAGCTTGCAGGAGGCCCGGTGAGCTTGACATTCCCCAACCCCAAGTAAGTCCCAGGCCTAGGTAGCCTGCTACAGCTACTAGAGGATAGTGGGCTGCCATTCCCATTTCTTCGGTCCGTTTGCCCATTTCTCGGGCGAGGATAGCTCCGAATATGAGCCCTAGTCCCCACGAGAACCAGGAGGTAACAATTGCAAACGTGGCCACGACCATGGCCGCTTGTGGTCCTGATTTGGGGAGTTGAACGAGCTTCAGGATCAGTCGTTTTACCCAGGGGTGGTATGCGACGACAGTGGCTGTCACGAGTATTAGAACCATTTGCATGGCAAACTCGAGCAGCGACCAGAAGCCTTCGTACCATGAAGAGGTGATATCAGTGACGCTTGACCCCTCTGAGAGCCATGCAGCACCTGCAGCCACGTAGGTGAGGATGATCGTGAACACGAATGGACTCGGCATCCATCTTTGCGCCTTGTCTGCAATTAACTCACCTAGCTTCTGGACCGGAGTGAGGCGGGGTTTCTCAGTGTGCTCGACCGTGTTCATAGAGGATCTAATTTTGGCTCGGGTTGGCGTCAGTTCACCAGGGCGGGCAAGTTGCGAAAATGAGTGAGCGCTTCTGGATTTGCGAGGGCATCTACGTTTTCTAGAGGCATATCATGGATAAGGCGACGCACGGTGATTTCGCTCTTTTTGCCACTGATAGTGCGAGGGATTGCGGGAACGGCGAGGATCAGCGCAGGAATGTGCCGCGGTGAGCAGCATTCTCGAATCTCGCTCCGGATCCGCTGCTCCAGCTGGCTATCTAGCTCGATCCGATCTCTTAATACGACGAACAATATGACCCGCTCGTCACCTTCCCACTCCTGCCCCACTGCCACACTTTCCAGGACCGCCTCGAGTCGCTCTACTGGTCTATAGATTTCAGCAGTTCCTATACGGACCCCACCGGGATTGAGTGTGGTGTCTGAGCGACCATGGATTATAAAGCCACCGTTTTCCGTGCGCTCAATCCAGTCACCATGCCGCCAGGCAGGTCTCGCGGTGTGCTCGAAATAGGTTGAGCGGTATTTGGCCTGGTCCGGGTCACCCCAGAAACCGTTAGGCATTGAAGGGAAGGCCTGGCTGCAGACCAGATCGCCCTTTTCACCCGGACTCAGAGGCGTCCCTTCAGAGTTCCATACGTCTACTCGCATACCTAATCCCGCGGTTTGGATCTCGCCTCGGTACACTGGACTTGATGGGTCACCCAGAACGAGGCACGACACGAGATCGGTACCTCCAGAGATGGAGGCCAGGTGCACATCACCTTTGACCTTCGAGTATACCCAGTCAAAAGATTCCGGTGGGAGGACTGAGCCAGTTGAGAGGATTGTGCGAAGCGACCCGAGGTCATGTGTCTGCCGTGGAGCGAGGCCCCGCTTTTCGGCCATCGCCAGGTATTTTGCGCTCGTGCCCAAAACCGTCAGCTCTTCTTGGTCGATGAGGTCCCACATTCTTGTCTCAGTGGCGTGGAAGGGCGAACCGTCGAAAAGGACGAGTGTCGCGTCTAGTGCTAGTGTTGAAACCACCCAGTTCCACATCATCCAGCCACAGGTGGTATAGTAAAAAACGGCGTCGCCAGCCCTCACATCAGCATGCAGCGTGAGCTCCTTAAGGTGCTGAATGAGTGTGCCGCCCTGCCCATGGACGATGCACTTCGGTTTACCTGTAGTGCCGGATGAGTACAGGATGTAGAGCGGGTGATCAAAGGGGAGTTGTGCGAATACTAGGTCCAACTCCTTGAAGGGTGACACAAAGTCATTCCAAGTTCTCGCGTGCGGGATGCAGTCCACATTTCCACTGGCTTCGGATCCATAATCCGCTAGCACTACAGCCGAAAGCGAAGGAATCTGTTTCGCGATCGAGGCTACGCGGCTCAGTGTGTCAATCCATACGCCATTCCATAACGCTCCACGGGCACAGACAAGGATTTTGGGTTCGAATTGGCCAAAACGTTCCATTACGCCGTCGACTCCGAAGTCTGGCGAGCACGATGACCACAGAGCGCCGACGCTGGAGGTTGCTAGCATAGCAACCACAGCTTCCGGAATGTTCGGCAAGAAGCCCGCGACTCGATCTCCCTCAGACACGCCGGCTTGTCGGAGGGCGGCTGCAAAGAGCTTTACCTCGTCGCGGAGTTCGTCCCAAGTGAGTGAGTTGTAGCGCCCGTTCTCATTCCAAGAGACGATTGCCGTGGATCTTCTGGCTCGCGGGTATCGGTCCACGAGTAGATTTTCAGCATAATTTAGACGTGACCCTGAGAACCAACTCGCGCCTGGCATGCGTGATGGATCGTCGATGATTTCCGTGGCCTGCTTCGAAGCATGGATCCCGGTGAAATCCCAAACTTCAGACCAGAAAGCAGCGGGTTCTTCCACCGACCAGCGGTGAAGAGATGCCATAGAACTCACTTCCGAGTTCTCAGCGAGCTTCGACTCCACTTGCTTTAGGAAGCGAGTAAGATTTGTGTTGGCGATGCGTTCTGCAGATGGATGCCAAACGGGTTGACGGTCGGACTCAGAATTAAGTGACTTGGGTGCCATCTATCGGAACGCCATTTGCAGGCCCTTGAAACGAGTCAATTGAAAGTACACGACTACGAGGGCAACTTTGATCAGTGCTGCCAGAGCACTTGAAGAATCTCTGAGAGGGACCATGCGTCGGAATATCCTGCATGCCGGGGCCAGCAATCTGAAGTACGAGATCCGTGAAATCGTGGGTGCTGCCCATGAAATCGAGGCGCTCGGGCAGGAAATCACATGGGAGAATATCGGAGATCCCGTGCAGAAGGGAGAGGTCCCTCCTGATTGGATTCGAGAAATAGTTTCTGGCCTCATTGATGAACCGGATTCGTGGGCATACTGCGATACGCAGGGCGTCTACGAGGTGAGGGAGTTTCTTGCAGACAGGGTCAACTTGCGAGACGGTGTGAGCGTCATTCCCGATGACATCATTTTCTTTAACGGCCTGGGAGACGCAGTTGCAAAGGTCTACGGTTTCTTGAGCCGGGAAGCACGTGTTCTTGGCCCGTCGCCAGCTTACAGCACCCATTCTTCAGCAGAAGCCGCGCATTCTGGGTATGAGCATGTCACATACGAGCTTGACCCTTTCAGTGGGTGGATGCCCGACGTAGAGGACATACGGAATAAGGTTGAGTACAACGACTCTATCGCTGGCATTCTGCTACTTTCACCTGACAATCCAACGGGTGCAGTCTATCCGCGCGATATACTCGAGGAGATCGCAGCGATCGCTCGCGACAATAGGTTGTTCGTAATCGCAGACGAGATCTACTCGAATATCGTTTATGACGGTCGGGGGCGCCTGCATTTGAGCGAGTGGATTGGTGACGTTCCAGCCCTAGCAATGAGAGGTATTAGCAAGGAGTACCCTTGGCCGGGTGCACGCTGTGGTTGGCTTGAGGTCCTGAATAAGAATCGTGATCCTACATTTGCCAGTTATATAGAGAGCTTGGTCGCGGCTAAAAGACTCGAAGTTTCCTCTACGACACTTCCTCAGATGTCCATCCCACTAGTAATGGGTGACTCTCGATACGAAGACCATCTTAGTTCCCGTGAGCAAATGTTCTCCAGCCGAGCGGACGAGGTAGAGGCCGCATTTGAAGGTTGCGAGCACGTAATCATGAACAAGCCGAGTGGAGCCTTTTATTTCACGGTAATGTTCAAGGATGGCTTGCTGAACAGCAATCAGTCTCTGGAGATCACAAACCCAGAAGTCCGTGCTGCTGTGGAGCGAATGGTTGAGGGCGTAGAGCCCGACAAGCGCTTTGTTTACTACCTGATGGGTGCGACCGGGATTGTGGTTGTGCCGCTCACCGGCTTCCAGTACAGGCGCCATGGGTTTCGGGCCACCCTACTCGAGATGGATGATGCTAAACGGGGGTGGATCCTCGCGTCCCTTCGGCAAGCAATTGAAGAATACATTGAGGGAGGCCCATAGGCCGAAGCTGCTGCACTGCCTGGCTCGAACCTATTGGTTTGGATCCAGCTCTCTTGGTCTCCCGTTGCCGCACGGACTGACAGAACACACCATTCGGTGTGAGTTTTATTACCCGGTACACGCTCCTGGGAGGAGTAATGCATAGAATTATTATCAACGCCGTGCTCGCTCTCGGGTGCCTGGCTGTTTATTCCCTTGAAGCTCAGGGACAAGACGTTCAACTCGACAGAATCTCGTTGCCAGAAGGATTCTCGATTGAGGTCTATGCTGAAGGTCTCGTGACTCCCAGGTCTATGGTTCTTTCTGAGGACGGGACGCTTTTTGTGGGGACCAGGATGAGGCCTCAGGCCATTGCGCAAGGCCGTCCTGGGGGTGGCGTTGTATATGCTATCCAGGACCGGAACGGCGACAATCATGCGGACGAGGTGATAGAGATTACTCAGGGTCTGAATGTTCCCAACGGGGTAGCTCTCCGATCGGGGGATCTTTATGTGGCAGAGATCAATCGGATTCTGCGATACGATGACATTGAATCCCAGCTTCACGATCCACCCGATCCGGTAGTTGTTAGGGATGACTTCCCTGAGGATTGGGCTCACGGTTGGAAGTTTATCGCCTTTGGGCCGGACGATAAGCTGTACGTACCCGTAGGTGCTCCCTGTAACGTGTGCGACAGAAGTGGCGACGCGCCGATTTACGCGTCAATCACGAGAATGAACCCCGACGGAAGCGACTTTGAAATCTTTGCCCACGGGATTCGCAACTCGGTTGGCTTTGACTGGCATCCCGAAACGGGCGATCTCTGGTTTACCAGTAACGGCCGGGACGGTTGGGGGGACGCCCGCCCGCCAGACACTATGAACCGCGCACCCAACGCAGGGCTGCATTTCGGTTATCCGTATTGTCATGGTGGCGACCAGCCCGATCCAGACTTCGGGTCCACCAGGCCATGCAGCGATTTTACACCGCCAGCTAAAAACCTCGGTCCGCACGTGGCGGCACTCGGGATGGACTTTTACGAGGGTGAAATGTTTCCGGCAGAATACCGGGGGCAGATTTTCGTTGCTGAACACGGCTCGTGGAATCGCTCAAGTCAAGCTGGACATACCGGACACCGTTTGACACGACTTCGGCTAGAGGGGAACAACGTTGTGGATTACGAGATATTCGCTGATGGCTGGCTTCTGGATAACAACCTCGCTTGGGGTCGCCCGGTTGCAGTGCTAGAGATGCCAGACGGTGCTCTTCTTGTCTCGGATGATGCCGCGGGAGTGATCTACAGGATTAGCTACGCGGGGTAATCGTGGTCGCGTTCGAATGGCAAAACCTCAGGCCTCGGCTCCTCATTGCCTGCTTGCTGCTTAGCGGCTGCGCATCCGGAGGTGCTAGGTCTGCTATCGATCAGCAGGACTATGCCTCGCAGGCCTACTACCGAACGGCGATGCCTACCTGGGACGTTTCAGGGGATTTGGAGCAGACGCTGTCGGCAGTGCTTCGCGTGCAAGTGCAAGGCTTCTATGACACCTACGTATTTGAAGAAAATGCTGCGCCGACGATCGACGAACTTCGTGGTGACGATAGTGATGTTCTTTCACGATCGAGCGACGAGGATACATCTACGTTAACGCGTGCCGCGACTGCGGTTCTAATTGGCTCGGTTGGGGGACGTGGCACACTCGTGACGACAGAGCACGGGATCACGCTACCAGACACAACGATCGCTTTTTTCGGCTCTGAAGATCTTTCCCAATCAGGTACACCGAAGATACAGACGGTTTCTATAAAGAGAGATCAGACGAATTCGGTCATTGCACCAGACTTTGTCGAGCCCTTCGAGGTTCTTGGCACAAACCCTGAGAGTGACCTTGCGGCAATCGGCATCGAGTTTCCGGTCGGCGAAAATCTTTCGGGCGCGACTCTTCCTGGGGGGGCGCGAACTTTATTAGCTCGGCAGAATGAGATTCCTGCAATTCGTTTGGACGCTGGTGAGCCACAGCGCCTTTCGTGGGGCTCGATGGTTTATATCCTGGGCCATCCAGCTGGGCAACAAATGATTACACGTGGGATTGTGAGCCGACCCGACCTCGGTTCGCCCGATCAATTCCTTACGGACGGCCTATTGAACGAAGGCTCGAGTGGAGCTCCAATACTGGCGGTCAGGGGCGACTCCGAGGCGTTAGAATGGGTAGGAGTTGCGCGTGCCGCAGCTTCCCGCACGGAATACCGCTTGGAGCCTAGAGCTGAGCCGAATCAAGCACCCCAGCCCCAGAGGTTATATGACGGGCCGATCTATCTGAGTCAGTCTGACGTGATCCGGTACGGCATTACCTTCTCTATTCCAATTACCGAAGTCAGAGCTTTTTTTCTTACTCTCCGGCCCTGGCTGGAGGCAATGGGATACCCGATCCCAGAGCTGTAACATATGTGGAGGGCCTAGCCAGGCTCACCGATCCCCTGTTCTTGGGAGATGGACCATGAAGGTATCGAGAGGATCTATGGCCATGCTGTTGGCGTTGCCCAGTGTGGTGGTGTGTCTGATGCTCGTTGGTTGCGCAGATGAAAGCCAGCCGACTCCGGCTAATGGTGAGCCGGAAACACCGTCTTTCCAAGTCGACCCTTCATGGCCTTCTATCCCAAACGATTGGATTTTCGGCATAACATCTGGTCTAGCTATCGATGCGGAAGAAAATATTTGGGTACTGCAGCGTCCAAGGACAGTTGCACCCGAGGATGCTGATAGGGCGGCTCCACCAGTGATGGTTTTCGATACGGATGGCAATTATCTGAAGAGCTGGGGTGGGCCTGATGAAGGATACGAATGGCCAGCTACTGAGCATGGGATCTTTGTTGACCATGAGCAGAACGTCTGGATTTCGGGAAGTGGCCAGGGCGATGACCAGATTTTGAAGTTTACGAATGACGGTGACTTCCTAATGCAGATAGGCAGTGCAGGTCAGAGCAGAGGCAATACAGACACGGAGAATGTGAATAGGGCGGCTGATCTTTACGTGCATGCGTCAACCAATGAGCTGTTCGTTGCGGACGGATATGGCAACCGCAGGGTGATCGTATTCGACGCCGCTAACGGTGAGTTCAAACGGATGTGGGGTGCTTTTGGTAACGCCCCATCGGATCCAACGGAAGACGAGGTCGTGAATGAGTCGAATCCAGAGCATTTCAGCCTTGTGCATGGGGTAAAGGTATCCAACGATGGGCTGGTGTATGTTGCTGATCGCCGCGGCATGCGGCTTCAAGTTTTCACGGTAGATGGTCGGTTTCAGGAACAGATCCTCGTTGGTCGAACCGAGCCCGATCCAGCCGTGCTGACTGCGCGAGCTGATGAGATGGCCCATGGGCAGCCGGTTGCCGACCTTATCACAAACGTGTCGAGCGCTCGGCAGTCTGTCAGTCAAACTGCTTTTTCATCGGATCCTGAGCAGCGGTACCTGTTTATGGCCGACCGAAGCAACCAGGAAGTCGTCGTGCTGGAGAGAGAGTCACTGACCCGGTTAAGTGCATTCGGGCAGACTGGCGACCGTCCAGGGGAATTTTACATCCTCCATGATATGGTCTCAGATGCTGCGGGAAACCTATATACCGCAGAGGTCAACGTTGGCGCCAGAGCCCAGAAATTTAACTATGTAGGTACTACCACAGTGTCCACGCAGTGACTTCCGTCCGGCTGCGTTACACACCAATACGAAGGCATTCGATTGTCCTTTGGGCAGAGTAAGGACGCATGCGGCTCAGTGGCTCAGAGTGTGGATGTCCGACACATACTTGCGAAGGTATGCGTCCAGGGTACGATTATACGGTGATGTGCTGTACAGATACCCCGCGGGATGTAAGGAGGGATCGAACAATGAGTGCACTCCCCAAGCTAGGTACTGGGCTCTTAGGATTGCTCATAAGTCTGGCGCTGGCTCCTACGCTAGTCGCTGCCCAAGCTGAGAGCACCGACTATCCAGTGAGGGTAACTCTGATCCAGAACCCATCGACTGACCTTACATATGCCAGGGACGTAGCGCCGATCCTCCAGGAGAACTGCTTGAAATGCCATAGGGAGGGAAGCGTGGCTCCCATGGCCCTGGAGACCTATGAAGATGTTCGTCGATATGCCTCACGCATTAGCCACCGTGTTGTGCGGCGACAAATGCCCCCCTGGCCTATCGATAGAAATGTTGGGGTCACGGAGTTCAAGAACGATCCGTCTCTGACAGATAAAGAGGTTCGCATTATCGCGGACTGGGTCGATGCTGGCGCTCCGATGGGAGATCCCTCGGACCTGCCGGAACCCATCGATTGGCCGGATGCTAGGGAGTGGGAGTTTCAGGGTGATCTGGGCCCGCCTGATATGATGCTTCAGTCACCCATGTACAATGTAATTGCCAACGGTATGGATGCGTGGCCAACACCGATCACTCCACTCGAAGACGTGATCATTGCAGGTGACCACATTACCCAGGACCGGTGGATCAAGGCTGTGGCAGTGCGGCCCCATAGTTATGAGGCCCGCTACGTATTCCACCATGCCAACCCAGGTCTGATACTTCCGGGGGACCGCCCTAATGCGATGGAGTCCGCGTCAGGGCGCGTGAAGCTTATTGATTCGGCTGTAGGAACGGAGGGTCGAATCTTCCCGGAAGGGCAGGCGCGGCTGTTGAGGCCAGGATCCGATGTGAGTTGGGCTCTGCACTATCATCCCTATGATCGGGATATCGAAGCTGCCCTGCAGGTCGCAATTTGGTTCCATCCTGAAGGATATGAGCCCGACTACTACAGTATGGGTGACGTGCAGATGCAGACCAGCATGACGACGCACACAGGAGAGTTTCGGCCCGCTAGTGGCGCGCGAGACAGCAGCGGTCGTCTGCACGATCATTCTGACATTCTGATTCCACCGAATAGCGTCACGACCGTAAAAGGCGTCCATATTCTCGACCGGCCTGCCATGATGCATAGCATCCGTGGCCACATGCATCTCCGTGGCAAGTACGAAGTCTTAGAGGCTATTTATCCAGATGGCCGTTGGGAGGTCATCAGTAAGCTCAACTGGGACCATGCGTGGCATACACTTTTCCTCTACGAAGACCACGTAATGCCACTCTTCCCCAAGGGGACAGTCCTGCTACTAACCTCCACCTTTGACAACACGGAAGCCAACCCCCACAACCCGGATCCCGATCAGTGGGTCTATGGGGGTGATCGGAGCATCGATGAGATGGGTCATATCCGTCTTGGGCTTACATATTTCGACTCTGAGGAAGACTTCCAAGGGATCGTCGAGGAGCGGGAGAGGGTGCTGGAGCAAAGGAGTGGGTCGTTGGCTTCGTTGGGTGATAGTTAGGGGGGAGTTATGAAGTTTCCAAAGCTCTTCTTTAGGGTCCTGCTTGTTGCCGCGATCGTCAGTCCAATGGCGGTCGTGTCGCTGGAGGCGCAGCAGTGGGAAGAGAAGATTCCCGGCAACGTCGGAGAGTGGAACGTCCGGGCACTGCGTCCTTCTGGGCAGCCGGTAGTTCCGACTTTCGATGGGTGGGTCCTGGAAGAAGATGGATCGGCCACACTCTGTTTGGGATACTTCAACCTGAACTTGGACGAGGCACTAGAAATTCCGATTGGACCCAACAACTACATTGAGCCAGCCGAGTACAATGGGTTACAGCCGACCTATTTCAATCCGGTGCCCACAGAGGCCCGCAACAAGCTGAAGCACTATTGCGTCCTTCCGATTAACATCCCTGCGGATAGCGACGAGCGGATCGTGTGGCACCTAAGGCGTAACTACAACGAGGATTTTTCAACTCCAGCGCATTCCGGCTCACAATATTATCGGATTGATGACTTGTTCTTCCCTACAGATCGGGCAGAGCGAGGGGGCTCAATGGCCCCAACGGTACGATTTGTTGAGCCCGCTGGTCCAGAAGGTATAGGTAAGGGGTTAAGAGGAAATATTAGGGTTGGCCCTATCTCGGCGATGGTTGGCCAGCCGGTGACGCTGAGCTTGGAAGTGAAGCAGCCGACTGGGGAAGACTACCCAGAGGTAGCGCCTTATACCGGCCCACCTAAATCCTTCCAGGTTTTCTGGTCAAAGTATTCTGGTCCCTCTGACATTCTGGGGATTGTTAGGTTCAGCGATAACGAATTTATGGTCGGGCCAGGTGAGGGTCTCGCGACGACTAATGCGACCTTCACAGAGCCAGGCGAATACGTGTTGATCACGCAGGTTCTCGGAGGTGGTTTCGATAATCAGTGTTGCTGGACGAACGGTTACGTCGAGGTGACCGTTAACTAGTAACATGTCAAAGTGCGATCACAGCCCGTAGGGTGCATCGCATGGGTCGATCGTATGTCCTCGTAGCCTGCGCCTGTTTAGCGATTGGCATCAGTGTGGCTATCACCAGGGCCCCACAGGTGGACGAAGGCCTTCTGGCGGCACTTCCCACTCAGGCTGAATCTAGCGACTTCACGACTTCCAAAACGTGTCAGGCGTGCCACCCGGATCAGTACGATAGCTGGCACCGGTCCTATCACAGGACCATGACGCAGGTGGCTACAGCCAGCGGGGTTTTGGGTGATTTCAATGATGTCGTCCTAGAAACTCGGGGTCACCAGTGGGCTCTAGAAGTCCGAGGTGAAGAACTTTGGGTTGAGATGCCTGATCCTCTTTGGTTTGAGCAACCGGCCTGGTTCCAGCAAATCCTTGACCCGGCTTGGCCAGATATCCCGCCACAGATCCAGGCTAGAGTGGTTATGACCACGGGCTCTCATCACTTTCAAAACTACTGGGTTCGGCGGCCTGGCGAGGAGGCCGGATCGTTAGGTCCCGACACTGGGGCACTAGTTCAGGTGCCTTGGGTGTGGTTAGTGGATGAAGCTCGCTGGGTTCCAAATCAAGACTCTTTCATTGATCCACCAAGCGCGTCTGTAGGTGGAATCGCAAGCTGGAATGCTAACTGCTCACAGTGTCACTCTGTCGCGACCGGGCCAGGGGCTTCAGAGAGCTACGATGACTTTGATACTAGGACGGTGGAGCTAGGAATCGCTTGTGAGTCCTGTCATGGCCCAGCCGAAAGGCACGTCACTCATTATCGCTCTCCGTTACGACGTTACCTGCAGTATTTTCGCGGGCTCGCCGATCCTGACGCTCCTGACCCAACGATTGTAAACCCCGCGAAACTTGAGCCACATCGATCTGCCGAAGTCTGTGGGCAATGCCATAGTTTCGGCGTGTGGGACGACGAGGAGGCCTACAGGACCAATGGGATTGCATACCGTGCAGGTGACGTGTTGGAAGAAGAGAGGTCAGTGTTCGGCTACACGAGCAACCGGCAGGAACCTCAGCTACAGGAGATACTGGAGGACGATCCTAATGCACTAGAGGGCCGCTTTTGGGCAGACGGGACCGTCAGAGTTGCCGGGCGAGAGTACAACGGGCTTTTAGAGGATGTCCATTTCAGTGAGAGTGAGCTGACTTGCCTGACGTGCCATTCGATGCATGGATACGAGTCGCCTGATGACCAACTAGATCCTGAGTCTCTGGGCAATCAATCTTGTCTAGGCTGCCATACGGAGTACACGGGTGATGTATCTGAGCATACTCGTCATCAGGCCGCGTCTTCCGGAAGCGAGTGCATGAATTGTCATATGCCTCATACGACATACGGTCTTTTCTCGGCGATGCGCAGTCATCGCATCGATAATCCGAGTGCGCAGGTATCGGTCTACAGTGGGCGTCCCAACGCTTGTAACCTTTGCCATCTCGACCGAACCTTGGAGTGGTCTAGCCAATATCTCAACGAATGGTATGGCCAGCCTCTTGTCGACTTGGATGAGGATGAAAGATCAATATCAGCTGCGATCTTGTGGGCTCTAAAGGGAGATGCAGCGCAGAGGACCATCCTGGCATGGCACCTCGGATGGGGCCCAGCCCAGGAGGCGTCTGGCGATGGTTGGATTGCACCATACCTGGCCCAGCTTCTAACTGATCCCTATTCCGCAACGAGGCAAGTGGCGTACCGATCAATTGCACAACTTCCAGGTTTTGGGGGTTTCACTTACGACTACGTTGCTTCCGGTCCAGAAATCGGGAGAAAGGCAGATGAGGCGATTCAAAGGTGGATGGGGGTCCCCGGTCCCGTTCCGAATGGCTACCATCTGCTGATAAATGCAGATGGCCAGGTCAACCTGGGTGAATGGACTAGGCTACTTGGCCAGCGCGACGAGCGCCCCTTAACAATCAGAGAATGAGCAGCCAACCCACTACATCTTCGCACGGTTCTTTGAACCCAAGGAAAACTTCCCGACGACACTTCCGAATCGGGTGGTGGTCACTCCTGTTATTCCTGACTTTGGGGATCGTTCTCGAGATACTGCATGGGTTCAAGGTCGGTTTTTACCTCGACGTTACGAACAGCACGAGGCGACTGATGTGGACGCTCGCACATACACACGGCACGCTCCTCTCCATCTTGAACATCGTGTTTGCCTTGTCTGTCCATCAGATTTCGAGTTGGAAGGAGACCACCCGAACCCTCGCATCTAGGTGTCTTTTGGGCGCCCTGGTCTTCATGCCAATCGGGTTCTTTCTCGGCGGCGTGCGTATTTATGGAGGTGACCCTGGCTTGGGCATCGCCCTTGTGCTGCCTGGAGCCTTTTTCCTGTTTCTTGCCGTATTTCTTACCGCGAAGGCTGCTGGGGCTTCAGCTGACTAAACTCACCCGTCAGGACAGATGACATCGGGTAGACGGGAAGTAGAGTTTACTATTCTCAGTTTTTTGAATGGACCGAACAAGGCTGTGATGGTTGGAGCGCTTGCCTTGGCGTGCATCACAGCAGCCCAACCTACGGCAGCCCAGCAGTCTTTATCGTCGTTGCAGGATGATCTTCCATATGTTGTCCCGCGCATCCGGACGCCAATCACATTCGACGGCAGAGTGGATGAGGCGGCCTGGGAATCCATCGAGCCGCTGCCATCAGTAGTTCACGTTCCCACGTTCCGTGCCCCTCCTACTGAGCGCACCGAGTTCAGGATCGCGTACGATTCCGACTACGTGTACTTCTCATGTCGTGCTTATGACTCGGACCCTGAAGGCATTCGTGCATTCTCTCTTGAGCGTGATGAGACGGGATTTCGGAGTGATTTCTGCTCGATCTACTTCGACACACTCGATGATGAAGAGAACGCGCTGCAGTTCAAGACCAGCCCTGCGGGGAACCGCAGTGATTCCCAGAGGATGAATGACGGAGCTCGCAGCGATAATAGCTGGAATGCGTTTTGGGACGCAGCTGTATCGAGAGACGAGCGTGGCTGGTATGCGGAACTCAGGATTCCTTTTTCTAGCCTTCTTTTCCAGTCGCGCGACGGACGTGTTGTCATGGGTGTATCCATACTTCGTAACATCTCGCGCAAAAATGAGCGTCACGTTTATCCGGCGATCTCTCCGGAAGTGGGCAGAAACGCCTACCAAAGGGCGTCGCTCATGCAGAAGATCGTATTTGAGGGAATTGAATCCCGCGGCACGCCCACGTACATCACGCCCTACGCCCTCGGCGGATCAGGTTATTCCCTCGCCCTGAATACAACAGGGACGGAGTACGAACGGGAAACGGAGAAGGTCCGCGAAGGGGGTTTCGATGCTCGAATCGGCGTCACTTCAAACCTCACTGTAGATGTCACTGCCAATACCGATTTCGCCCAGGTTGAGGCTGATGACGAGCAGGTCAACTTGACCCGCTTCTCCCTTTTCTTTCCTGAAAAGAGAAGATTCTTTCAAGAGCGTTCTGCAAATTTCGAGTTCGGTTTGGGCCAAGATGACCGGCTTTTTCACTCGCGGACCATCGGGCTAGAGGAAGGAAGGCCCGTGCGCATCTACGGAGGGGTGCGGGTGGTTGGGAGAGTGGGAGAGTGGGATGTCGGCTTACTAGACCTCCAGACTGCTGAATCGGCCTTGGCCCCCTCAGAAAACCTAGGGGTTGCACGCCTGCGTCGCCGTGTACTGAATGCAAATTCATATGTGGGGGGGATTTTCACGAGCAGGCAGGGTTCGGGGGGGCATCGAAATCTCGTGTATGGATTGGACGGCATCTTCCGAATTGCAGCTGAGGATTATCTCGTGCTCAATTGGGGCCAAAGCTTTGATGACGAGGAGCGTCTGGCGGAGGCAGGCAGCATCAACCCGCTTGACCGTGGAGCGGTCAGGATGAATTGGGAACGGCGAGGACAGGACGGACTCACGTATGACTTCGATCTCGCCCGAATGGGGGAATGGTTTGATCCTGAGATGGGCTTTCTTAGGCGCAATAACTACACAACAGGCCGCGCTGACCTCGGCTATGGCTGGCGCTCAGACCCGGGAGGTCGGCTTTATACCTATACATTAGGTCTCACTGGAGCTGCCCTGCGCCGTAATGGAGACGGTGCATTTGAGACGATGGAGCTTGAGCCCAATGCTGTCTTAGAGACCTGGGGTCTGCACCAATTCACGTTCTCGGTGCCCTTTAGGTACGAGAACCTAGAATCACCCTTTCCTTTGCTAGGAAGGTCGGTGGTCCCTAAGGGCGTCCATCGTTTTGCCTCAATGCGCTTTCGATATTCCTCTCCGCAGGGTGACCGATTCCGCAGCAACGCCACGTTCGAGGCCGGCGCATTCTTCGATGGACGGCGGACATCGCTATCAGTCGGGCCAATTTGGGATCCATCTTCCCACCTCAATCTGGGGATGAATTACAGTTTGGACCGCATCGATTTTTTCGATCGAAGTCAGACTATTATCGCTCACCTAGCTGGAGTTCGGGCTCACATTATGCTCTCGACGAGCACATCAGCTCTAGGATTCTTCCAGTACAGCAGTGCTGACAAAGGCGTTACGGTCAATATTCGACTGCGCTACAATCCGCGTGAGGGAAACGACTTCTACCTCGTGTGGAACGAGGGACTGGCAACAGACCGGCATTCGGTCTATCCCATTCGGCAGCGGAGCGAGGAACGAACGCTGGTCTTTAAATACTCACACACATTCCAGTTTGGGATTTAACGGCTAGGGCTCTTAAGGGTTTTCCTAGGGTAACAGCCTTCTCTACCAAGCGTTTGGCTGCGCTACTAATGGAATCTCGGTAATGAGCTATACATATAGCGCTGTCCGCACCCTCCTTATTGCGACTGTTGCATTAGCCTCCGGCGCTTGCGCAGGGCAACGCTCCGATATGGACCCGTTCCGTTCAGGTCCTGGCGGTCGCGAGCTACCTGTTCTTCTCACGGTGGATAATCAGGACTACCGAGACGCCACAGTCTGGGCCAACTGGAACGGTCGCAAACACAGATTGGGGATGGTTATAGGCAAGACGACCCAGACCTTTGAAATGTCATGGCGAGACTACGAAATGTGGCTCGAGGTGGACTTCATTGGTGGAGGCGAACTCAAGACCGGTGGGAGGATGGCTGTTTGGCCCGGGGAGCACCTTGATTTCATCATCATGATGGGTTGGTGATGGTATAGGTGCATCCCTTCCGCAGCTTGTACGCCTTACCTGCTATCGTCACCGCAGCTAAAACGCCTAGAAACGTCAGACCAACCTTCAAGCGTCTTTTTGCCGGCGATTCAGGTCAGGCTTGCACCTTTTTTCACAAAGGTAAGTGAAAATACCTCTTGCTTTATTTTGCGTTTGGTGACCTTTTTGCCTGCATCCTCGCTCGCCTAGCTAAGGCAGCGAGGCCTTGTTTAAACAGAGCCTGATGGAAAAAGCCATCGGGGTCCGTGTCCGTATTTGACACGGGGTGACTCTTTAACCTGGAGGTACCAGTGCCCAGGTGTTTGTTGAAAAACCGCAGCCGCGGCTTCCTCTTCCTTACAGCGTTCTTGGCGTTAGGTCTCTTCGCATCGGCGGAGAAGGTCAGCGCGCAGGCCGGCACAATTGCTGGTGCGGTGACGAGCGCTCAGGGAGGTCAGCAGCTTTCGGCTGCACAGATCTTCATTTCCGACCTAGACATTGGCGTGCTTTCGCAGGCTAACGGCCGGTACCTTCTTCTTAACGTTCCCGCCGGAACACATACCGTAACCGTGAATAGGATTGGTTACCGGGTAGAAGAGGCGACCGTCACGGTCGCTTCCGGCGGAACCGTCGTCCAGGACTTCACTCTAACTGAGGAAGCCCTGCAGCTTGACGAGGTCATCGTCACGGGGACCGCAGGTGGTCAGCAGCGGCGTGCCATTGGTAACGCGGTTGCATCTGTGAACGTGGCTGACGTGGCTGCGACTTCTGCTGTGAGGCAGATCGAGGACGTGCTCGTCGGGCGTACGCCTGGTGTGCACCTACAGCCCTCGACCGGAGCCGGTGGTGGATCAAAGATCCGTATCCGCGGTCACTCAAGCGTTGGGCTGGCTGGCGATCCGATCATCTACATCGACGGCGTCCGCCTGAACAACAACCGTAGGAACGTCGGTCGGTACTCAAACCAATCTGGACTTGCTGACTTCGACATGAACAACGTCGAGAGCATCGAGATCCTTAAGGGTCCGGCAGCCGCGACACTTTACGGCACCGAGGCTTCCGACGGCGTAATCCAGATCGTGACTAAGCGCGGCCAGACTGGTGCGCCGGTCTTTGAGTTCGGCACTGAGCTTGGTGCGAACTACTGGCCAGACTGGGAGGGCTACAACCGCAGCACATGGACACCTAATCCGAATGCGGGTTGCACCGTGGCTACGGCGCCCTGCACGGACGTGTCCCAGCTGACCAACTTTGATCCAGCAGATCACAACCGGTCGCTTGGTTATGCATATCCGTGGCAAGACGGTCTGATCCAGCGCTACAACGCGGCAGTCCGGGGTGGTACGGACATCATTCGCTACTCCTTCTCAGTCGCCCGCACCGACGAGCAGGGCATCGTTCACTGGAATTCAGATGAGCGTAACTCGGTCGCAGCGAACATCGGCGTAACGCCGAATGAGAAGGTCAGCATCCAGCTGAGTGGACAGTATGCCCAAGGCGTGTACCACCCACCCGAGTTCTGGTGGGGCGGTGTGTACGGCTGGGGTTCGCGTTCAACCAGCTACTATAGAACTGACGGCTCAATCGCCACTTGCGGTGGTACAGTCACTGCCACCTGCCCAGGCGGCGGATATGAGCTCAGAGGTTGGCGTAACGGTGGTGTTGAGCGGTGGGATCTAGACCGCTACAACAACTTCACCCGCAGCAAGAGAAGCACCTGGAGCTTGCAGGCCACCGTCAATCCGTACGAATGGCTTACTAGCCGCGTGACGGTCGGTCTCGACCAGTTGAACGACTGGGAAGAGCGGTTCATCTCCAGAGAGGGCATCAGCTTCTTCCACGGTTCGAATGGCCGGGAAGGCGACATGATGATCCAGCAGCGGGATCACCCCGTCTGGACACTCGACTGGGGAACCAATGCGACGACCCGTCTGATGGACGATCAGCTTGGTTCGACGACGTCCATCGGTGCCCAGTACTACACAAAATCACAATATGAGACGTTCGCCCACGGTGAAGAGTTTGCCATCAGGGCCCTCTCCACTGTCTCGGCTGCAGCCCAGAGGGAAGGCGGCCAGACATTCTTGGAGAACTCTACGCTCGGTCTATACGTCCAGCAGCAGTTTGATTGGCAGAACAGGATCTTCGTAACAGCGGCCGTGCGTGGGGATGACAACAGCGCTTTCGGCACGAACTACGAAGCCGCGGTCTACCCGAAGTTCAGCGCCACATGGGTGCTGAGTGAAGAAGACTTCTGGAACTTCGACTTCCTCGATCAGTTCCGTTTGAGAAGTGCGTGGGGTAAGGCCGGGAAGCAGCCGGACATCTTTGCAGCAACACAGCTGTTCTTCCCACAGACAGGTCCAGGTGGAGCATCCATTCTGACCCCTGACCCATCGGCCGCAAACGTAGCCGGTACGATCGGTAACCCCGATCTGGGTCCTGAGGTTGGTCAGGAAATCGAAATTGGCTTTGACGCTTCGATGTTCGAAGGCAGGGTTGCGACGAGCTTCACCTACTACAGCAGAGTCACGAAGGACGCGATCATTCCGAAGACAGTTCCGCCGTCGCTCTGGGCTCCTGAGAACAATGAGCCTTCGAGCCCCGTTCAGTTCGTCAACGTCGGTCAGACCAGCAACTGGGGCACCGAAATGACACTGAATATTCAGGCGATCACGGAAGGTCCGGCACGTCTCGATATCGACGTTGCGTTTACCACGCAGAACAACCGGATCGACGACATGGGTGGCATCGAGAGGATCCAGGAGGGTCGTTCAAGGGCCCACTTCGAGGGATACCCGATCGCCGTGGCGTCAGATAAGCGGGTTATGTCAGCTGACTTCGTGAGTGGGGACAGAGGTTCTGTAACGAACATCATGTGTGACGGCGGAACCGGCACGCAGATCACAAAGTCTGACGGTACTAAGTACGGCGCCGATTTTGGTGGCGCACTAGTTCCATGCGCTGATGCGCCGCGTCTCGTTTGGGGTCGCACGGACCCGAGCCGGCTACTCAACGTGACGCCTACGTTCACGATTCTCGACGACTGGCGTGTGTCGGCGAACTTCGACGCAATGTGGGGCCACTGGATGGCCCACGATTACGCGACGGCCCGCTACACGAGCCATCCGACGTCGAAGGCCGTTTGGCTGCAGGATGACCCACTAGCGATGGGCTATATCGCTACTACCCGTAACGGTTTCGGGTTCTCGAAGGCAGGCTTCCTCAAGCTCCGCGAGATCTCACTCGGTTACAACTTCCCACAGAGCATGGCTGACATGATCGGCGCGAGTTCTGCTAACATCCGAGTTGGAGCCCGTAACGTGGCCCGGCTGTGGTTGCAGGACGAGTGGGCAGGAGACGACAGGTTGAAGTACAACGAGCCTGTTTCCGATCCAGAGATCGGCCGCTCCGTTTATAACTTTGCTGGTGAGGATGGCGGGGGTTGGCCTCCGATCCCTCAGTGGACCGTACGCTTCGGCGTGACGTTCTAAGGGGATGTCCCAAGCAATGAGACTCAACAGCAACAGCGATCCAACGGAGGTCGAAATGAAGTATTCCCGGAAAAACACAGGTGGCCGGGCGGGGAACCGCTGGCTCCTGATCGCGGCGATGGTGCCGCTATTGGCTTTCACTGCGGCGTGCGACAATCTGTTGGACGTCTCGGTGCCTGGATTCGTGACCGTGGACGCCTTGGACGATCCTGACTTGGCAGAGACGCTAGTTCTCTCCGCCGTCGGTGACTTCGAGTGCGGGTTTACGGACTATATGCGGTATCCAGGCCAATGGTACGAGCTCTTCTTGAACACAAGTGGAAGCAGGCCAGATGGGCTCGCAGGTCTTAGGTCAGCTCTCGTGGACGTTTACGCCGATCCCTGCGACTCAGGTACAGGGCCGATATGGAGCGTCATGCAGTTACCGAGGCAGCAGGCCAAGAGAGCGATCAATTACATCGAGAACGTGTATGAGGCCGGAAGCGTTACGGACCAGGAAGCACTGGTAGCGAGAGCAAGCCTAGTTGAGGGCTATGCAACGCAGCTTCTGTCTGAGCAGTTTTGCGCGATCACGATGGATGGCGGTCCACTTATGTCGCGAGCAGCAGGATTCGCAGCGGCAGAAGGGATGTTCAGCAAAGCCATTACCTCGGCGACTGCAGCGGTTGCTGCGGGTCAGTCGGGCGCTCAATGGACACTGGATGCAGCGTACGTAGGCCGGGCTAGGGCCAAGTTGTATCAAGGCAATGGCACCGGTGCGGTTGCGGATGCGCAGCTCGTCACATCTGGCTTCGAAGCGTTAGCAACGTATGAGACGAGTCCTGGACGTAGGAACAACAGGATCGTTGAGTACGATAATATCGGTGATGCGATCATGCCGCATGAGCACTATGCGCGTCTAACTATCGAAACTGATGGTACGCTTACGCAGTCAGCGACTTACGTTCCCGCAGGTGGTGCGATCTCAGACCCAAGGGTTCCGATCGACGAGCCGGCTGGTGTGACTGAGAACCGTGGACTTCTGCAGAAGCGTGCGCAGA
>CEUS01232998.1_pt1 | contig 38266 bp, 36 predicted proteins | sample 427031 | NCBI WGS metagenome assembly CEUS01 (sample SAMEA2622837, study PRJEB7988) | marine metagenome | biome: marine biome (ENVO:00000447); feature: marine epipelagic mixed layer (ENVO:xxxxxxxxx); material: "saline water (ENVO:00002010), including plankton (ENVO:xxxxxxxx)" | depth 140 m | reverse complement strand
TTGATATTCCTGAGGGAATTACTGCATTGGGTCAGTCACTTCACTTGAAAGGTGCGATTCGCGCTGAGGAACATTTGATTATCGAGGGCGCCGTAGAAGGTGAAGTGTCTGTGCCGGAGCATGGAGTGGCCGTCGGGCAAAATGGGAACCTTCACTCCGACATTTTTGCCCGAACAATTACCGTGCGAGGAACCGTTACCGGTAAACTCACCGCTACAGAACGCATTGAGATTCTTAAAACTGGACACGTAGAGGGACGACTAGTCGCCCCTGAAGTCGTTATTGACGAAGGAGCCTATTTTAAAGGTGGCGTGGATCCGAATCTTACCGAAGCCGCTATTGCTGTCGGACGGCACCGGTTTCAACAAAAGGAACCAAATTCGTCTGAGTAGCCTGTCTTCCCATCTATGTCAAGAGGCAACGTTTCGTGCAGTTTAAATATGTCTCAAGTCTAACGCTCAGTTGTCTGCTCACATTCTCATGTTCAAGCTCAAGTGCTTTAACATGGGAAAGGGTCGAAAGGCTTATCACTGACACATTTCCCACTGTCAAACATATAACTACCGCTGAATTATCATCTCTTCTAGAAAAGGGCAACAAATCTGTTGTCATGCTCGATGCACGAGAACACGCTGAATATTCCGTGAGTCATCTACAAAATGCACATTACATATCAATGGATCTCGAGACCGCTCTGAACATCCTCAAGACTCATCCTGACGCGATAACTGTCACATATTGCTCGGTCGGCTATCGCTCTGCACAACTCGCAAACCTTATTCAACAAGCCGGCCATGAAAATGTTTTGAACTTAGAAGGTTCGCTCTTCAAATGGGTTAGCGAAGGGCGACCCGTCTTTCGCAATGGAACGCTAGTTCAAGAGGTGCATCCTTTTGACGAAACCTGGGGGGCGTTACTTCCAGAAAGGTTTTGGTCATACGGTACATCCTAGGGATCCTGTAAACCGCCCGTCGTTTCCTTGAAACCACCACCACGGGCAACTTGCTGGACAGCTATAATATGGCAAAGATATTAGTCCTTCTGTGATCTTAGAGTTAGTTTTTAGGGGGGTAACACAATGAAACGAACGACTAGAATACTCGCGTTACTAATCTATGGAATTAGTTTCTTGGCGTTAACGGAACCCACTAAGGCTCAGAACGGTGCCCAAGATGGCGAGTGGCGTGCCTATGGCGGCGACAAAGGAAGCACAAAATACTCTCCTCTTGACCAAATAAACCAAGACAATTTTTCTAGATTAGAAATTGCTTGGCGCATGAAATCACCAGATGCTTTCCTCAGCACAACCACAGAAAATGGCAGCGAGCTCACATCCTCATTAAATAATGTCGTCGAATATCTCGAGTCCGAGTCTCCGAATCTGTACCGAAAACAAAACTCGCCTCGATATTCTCAGATGCAAGCCACGCCCTTAATGGTCGATGGAGTCTTGTACTTTAATACTGCACTATCACAAGGTGCAGCTGTAGATGCCGAGACAGGCACTCCTATCTGGCTCTTTAATCCCAAAAGTCATGAAGAAGGAACAACCACAATGACCGTTACGTGGCGGCAGCGAGGAATGGCTTATTGGACTGATGGAGTAGATGATGAACGCATGTTTTGGGGCACTGGAAATGGCTACTTAATCTGTGTCGAAGCGAAAACCGGACGACCATGTAAAAACTTTGGAGATGGGGGACGCGTCGATCTTACCGTGGGCCTTCCGCGTGCCAGTCGAGGAGAGCGCGACTATTTAAATGCCATGCTCTATTCTGTGCAATCCCCACCGGTGGTAGTTGGCGACGTAGTAATTCATGGGTCGTCAATTGCAGACCGCCGAATCATGAAAGAGGCTGTTCCAGGCTGGGTGCGAGCATGGGACGTTCGAACAGGAGCTCATAAATGGGACTTCCACACTGTTCCACAAGAGGGTGAAGAAGGTGTAGAAACGTGGCTCAATGATTCCTGGAAATACTCTGGTAATGCCAACGTATGGTCCACCCTTAGCGGAGACGACGAACTGGGGTACGTCTACTTCGGGACCGGAACGCCTACAAATGACTACTATGGTGGTCATCGGCTGGGGGACAACCTTTTCGCTGAAACTATCGTCTGTGTCAATGCAGCGACAGGCCAAAAGGTTTGGCATTTTCAAGCCGTCCATCATGGACTCTGGGATTACGACTTCCCCGCTGCTCCGACATTACTCGATATTACTGTTGATGGGCGACCAATTAAAGCACTTGCCCAGGTAAGCAAACAGGCTTTCCTATACGCGTTTGATCGGGTGACCGGAGAGCCTATCTGGCCCATCGAGGAACGTCCTGTACCAACTGAAACAAATATACCCGGTGAAAGGCCATCACCGACTCAACCATTTCCAACCAAACCAGCTCCTTTTGATTATCAAGGCGTCACAATAGATGATCTTGCTGATTTCACACCAGAAATACGCGAGTTGGCAATCCAGGCGGTTGAAGGGTTCCGATTAGGCCCCATTTTCACGCCACCCGATCGTGCCGTGCCAGGAGTTACCAGAGGAACGCTGTTTCGCCCACAAGCTTCAGGAGGCGCCAGCTGGTCAGGAGCGGCAGTAGATCCTGAAACAGGCATGCTGTATGTACCGTCAGTCAATGGAGCAACATCGATCAAATTTTATAGTCCCGAAGGCATTGGGGGGAACCTACGCTTTACACACGGGGCCCCTGAGGACGTCATTCTTGCCGGCGACTTTTCACGAGACTATCCACAAATGCCGCGGGGGTTGCCACTCTTTAAACCACCGTACTCACGAATGACTGCCATTGATATGAACACGGGGGATCACGCCTGGATGACTCCGCTTGGCAACGGAGACCGTATCCGCAACCATCCTATGCTTCGCGACCTCAACCTTCCCCCACTAGGTGGTGATAGTGGACGGAGCGGACCTCTACTAACCAAAACACTTCTAATTAATGCACTATCGGCAGGAGGTACGACTGGAGGGCCACGCTTAGTAGCTTACGACAAAGCTACCGGCGCAGAACTCACATCTATTGATTTGCCCAGTGGAGCGCTCGGGACACCAATGACATACATGGTCAACGATAAACAGTACATCGCCTTGACTGTCGGAGGTGGACCACCAGAACTGGTAGCCTTTGCCCTCCCTTAAAAAGTTTTACAACACAGGGAGAAAACTGAATTATTTCGATCCAGACGCTGTGTTCTGTTCCTCGAGACGCGCACCGGCTAAGATGCCTTCCATAGCGTAGTTTCCTTCGTGACAGGCATATTCAAACAAAGGGTCCTCCGTTCTCTTCATGAAAATCTCGACCGTCCATGGACTCGTCCACACGGTCGGATCATCGAAAGTGACCTCTTGTTTTAGGGTATCTGGACCAACACGAGTATAACGTTCTGTCATTCGAAGGTTTTCACTAGCTCCCATCCACCGGCTACGCGAAGCAAAGTTAACCGTTTCAATGACAAAGGTATCCCCTTCCCACCAACCACGGGCCTGTCCATTCCATTGCCTCAGCTTGTCGTCAAGATGAGAACGCCCATCCGTTGAAATGACCCGAGCCTCATGTCCCATCTCTTGAAGGATCGTGACATGCCCAGGAGTCTGTAAAAAATGAAAATAGCTATTGTAGCCAGCACCCAACCGCGGTGCTCCAAAATGTAGACATCTATCACTGAGATTGCGATCTTCAGGTCCATCAGAGGGGTGCTCACTCGCATAGGCCCGTCTCTCTTTCGCTCGTTCCTGTTCTTGGGTTGTAAGAGATGGGTACCTGCCATTTGGAGGATCGACGATCAAAGATGTCCGATTGTTATCTAGTTCACGCTCCACCAACCAAAAAGCATTATAGTTGCCAGTCACAGTATCAAAATCGTTATATTTTGAATTACCTAACGCTTGTTGGAATAGACGATCACCAAGAAGATCTCCAGCCTGTTCGTTATCCCTGAACTCTTGCACGGTTTGCTGCAACTCAGCAAGTTCTTCATCAGTCAGAACCGCCTTATCACCCAAAGCTTCCGGCCGCTGCATCGGGGTCGCGCTATTGTTCGTCCAGATACCCTGCAGATCGGCATGCCCATCCGGTGTTCGGGGCGCTGTCCAGTTGGCTCCACCATTCGTCTGGCCAAACAAATAAACAGGCGCAGTCATAAAAACGAATCCGCTCAGGACAACAACTCTTAATAGTCGGTTAACCATTGAAACCTCCGCCTTAGTCAGTCAAGTATCTGTGCTGCTGTTTGTATAGGGACTAGTATGCTCACTATCTTGCTGTGAATCAATGTTATCTAGTGCGAAAGAGATGACCAGATGGCGTAAGTCATAGTTTGCAATAGACTTATTTCAGAAACTCTTAATTTCAATTTCTGATTCTTTCGACTTAAATTCACAAAACATAAGAGCTTTGACAACCTTAATAAATAGCCGTCTGAGAAATCTCTTTATTGCATTTATCTTGTTCGGAAAATTTCTCTTATTGATTCTGCTGCCTAATTCTCTGGAGTACCAGATAATACTCAAGTGACCAACCGTCTTAGTCTCGTCTTTCTAGGCTGTGGCTTTATCGCTGACTTGCACAGCAGGCAACTCCGGCGATCCCTTGCTGATTTTTCTCTCAACTACGCGAGTCGCAACATACAGAAAGCACAACAATATTGCCGGAAACACGGAGGACACCGAAGTTACGGTAACTACGATGCGGCCCTTGAGGATTCGTCAATAGATGCTGTTGTAATTGCAACGCCACCAGATTTGCACCTCGGCCTGACATTAAAAGCACTAGATGCTGGCAAACACGTGCTTGTCGAAAAACCCGGCTATTTGACTCTTGCTGATTACGAAGCAGTCAAAGAGTCTCAAAATCGCACCAAGAAAATCGTCCTTGTCGGCGAAAATGATCACTACAAGCCTCTTGCAACCTGTTTGCGTCGCCTAATTGACGATGGCGTCATCGGAGACATGATATTTGCAAATTTTTCCACCATTGCCAAACGTCTAAAAACCGCGACCGACTGGCGAAATGATCAGACCATCGCCGGAGGTGATGCATTTTTTGAAGAGGGCATTCACTGGTTACACCTTGCGAATAGTCTTGGCCCCACCATTACTTCAGCGACCGGCTTTAGGCCCATCATCGAACAGCACGAACCTGACAGGCGACCTAAAAGTATGTTGGCCGCGTTAAAATACGATAATGGTGCTGTTGGCACCATCCACTACTCTCGAGAAATTCCTTCTCTGCTACGTGGCCTGAAGCTCTCAACATTGTATGGCCGCGAAGGTATTATCACTTTTGAATCCAACGGTGCCTTCGTGTTGGCTCGGGGACACGGCTTACCTCGGGTTTTCCTTCCAGGTTTGCGAGATATTCGAGGTTATCAGGCCATGTACCATGATTTTCTTCTTGCTATCCGCGAGCAGATCAGCCCGGCAATGTCCCTTGACATAGCGATGCGCGATCATCGCCTCATGGAACAACTCTATGACAGCATCGGGCAATCTGATGAGTAAGTCGTACGACATCATAATTATTGGGAGCGGTGCTGGTGGAGGCACGCTGGCGCACGCCCTTGCGGGTACTGGCGCAAACATTCTTGTGCTTGAACGCGGAGATTTCGTGCCGAGCGAACCTGAAAACTGGGACCCAGAGGCTGTCTGGAAATATTTGCGTTACCGTACAAACGAACGCTGGCTCGACCAGCATGGAAATGAATTTTCTCCGTATACTCACTACTGCGTCGGAGGAAACACAAAGTTCTGGGGCAGTGTGCTATATCGGTTACGCAAAACCGATTTTGAAGAGACTAGTCATGTTGACGGCATGTCGCCGGCCTGGCCAATTAGTTATGACACGCTGGAACCCTATTACGACCGTGCCGAACACTTATATGAAGTACATGGAACAAGTGGTGAGGACCCTACCGAAGAATCCCGTGGCCCTTTCCCCTATCCAGCAATTCCACACTCTGATTTTATTAGTAATGCCATTGGAGGTTTATTAGACCAAGGGTTACATCCTTCAGCGCTGCCACTAGGGCTTCGGAATCCGGGCACTTCAGGGGGCTGCATCCTTTGCAACACCTGTAATTCTTTTCCGTGCAAAATACATGCGAAAAGTGAATCTGACAATTCCTGTCTACGTCCACTGCTGAAGCGCGACAACGTCTCGCTTTGGACAAACACCTTGGTCAAGAGATTACTAACATCACCGAACGGAGCACACATCGAAGCGGTCGAAGCAGAGCGGGATGGAGAAACACTACGGATCACTGCGCCACTCGTCATCGTGTCATGCGGCGCTATTAATTCTGCAGCCTTGTTACTACGTTCAGAAAATAGCAAACATCCACATGGGCTAGGTAATTCCTCAGGACTCGTCGGAAAACGCTATATGTCTCACCTTGCAACAATGATGCAAGGTTTCCATCCCTTTCGGCGGAACAACACGGTATTTCAAAAAACTGTTGCCATTAATGATTTCTATTTTCGAGGCCCCCACAGCGACTATCCGTTAGGACAACTCCAAGCACAAGGCCGCACGCATGGCGTTATGGCACAAACCGTCGTCCCATGGATTCCTCTTTGGGCTTATAACGCGTGGGTAGCTCGAGGCATGGATTGGTTGGCGATGACCGAAGATCTCCCGCGCCCTGAGAACAAAATTACGGTTAGCTCGACTGGACAGCTACAACTCCACTATCAACCAAATAATGTAACAGCGCACAACGAGCTCGTGACTGAAATGCGACAGATTCTTCGCCGTCTTGGTTACTGGAAGATTATTGTTCACTCTCACAATGAGAAAAATACAACGCACCAATGTGGCACCCTCTGTTTTGGGCATGATCCCACCACATCAGTACTGAACACGTACTGCCGCTCACACGACGTAGAAAACCTTTTTGTTGTCGATGCTTCCTTCTTTCCATCATCTGCTGCTGTAAATCCTGGATTAACAATTGCGGCACAAGCGTTACGAGTAGCCGACCATATTATGCAAACAGATTTGAGGAACCTAAAGTGAAAGTCAGATCTTTTAGCCACACTGGTATCACCGTTTCAAACTTCAACCGGACTGTTCAGTTCTATTGGGATGTGTTTAAATGCCCGCTTGTCGGTGTCTCCGACACAGCTCCTGAACGCATTCGAGGCTTTTTTGGAGTCGATGCAGAAAATCCTACACTTAAGATCGGATGGATACGAATACCAGGAGGCGCGGTCATAGAAATCTTCGAGTTCCAACCGCAAGAGCAACAAACGGATATTCGATGGAATCGCGTCGGACCTACCCATATTTGTTTTAACGTGCGCGGGATACAGAAATGGTACAACCATCTGAACAATAAGGGTGTAGAGTGCCTTTCGCCGCCTGAACGATCGCCACGCGGGCACACTCTCTTTTTCGCAAAGGATCCGGACGGCAACCTTATTGAGATCACAGACCTCGGCTATATGTACCCTGTTTTACGATGGCTTGGCGCTTTGGGCGGGTTCCTCTTTAGGAGAGGCATGTACAAACAGTATTACGACACATCTTTAGGTTAATTAACACTCTATTTCAATAACCCTTGAATACGTATCTGACTGTGAAACCACCACTAAAATGGGCCGGCGGAAAACGGTGGCAGCTTCCGTACCTTCAACGAATCTGGGACAAGCACACAAATCACAGACTCGTTGAACCTTTCTGTGGAGGTATGGCAATCGCACTCGGGTTGAATCCTCGACAGGTTTTAGCAAACGACATCAATTCTCATCTGATCAATTTTTATCGCTGGCTAAAGAAGGGGCTGCGATGCCACATTGAGATGCGCAATGAGAAAACTCTTTTTTACGAACATCGAGACCGCTTTAATTCATTAATACGAACAAAGAAAATCCATACGCGTGAGGCAGCGTCGCTGTTCTACTACTTAAACCGAACCGGCTATAACGGTCTCTGCCGATTTAACAAAACCGGCCAATTCAACGTCCCCTTTGGCCGCTACAAAACTATTACCTATGCGAATGACTTCCTTGACTATCGCCGCATTTTAAAACGATGGGATTTTTTGAACGAAGACTTTACAGACCTAGAACTTCATGAAAGTGACTTTGTGTACGCCGACCCGCCCTATGACGTCGATTTCACAACCTACGCGACAGGCGGTTTTTCGTGGGAGGACCAGATCCGAACAGCAGAATGTTTTGCTGTGCACAAAGGCCCTGTCATTCTTGTGAATCAGTCAACTCCTCGCATCAAGACGCTCTACCGGGACCTAGGTTTCACACTCCAGTTCGTCGATGCCCCTCGACGGATAAGCGCAACCGGTGACCGCACGCCATCACGAGAAGTCATTGCCTATAGGAACCTATAAAGATATAGAGACCCTCTATTTTGAAACAGCGATAAGTTTTTCCGTGATTAGAAGTGTGGCATTGGACCTTATTTCAACCCGTCACGATAAAAAAACAGGTGCCATGCAAAAATGATATTTAAAAACTTACGGGTGTTTTAATCGCACCTAATTACTCAATACGCTGCCGACTCACTATTTCGTTTACCAAGACCTCATTATAGCCGCCAGATGAAGAATCTTCGACCAACATCAATCCAGCTGAGTTATTCTCACTCTGTTCTTCATCGAACTCAGGGCCAGAATTCCCTATGCGCTCACGAACAGAAAGACGGTACGAGGTTGCACCAGAAGTAGTGGTTAAGAAGATAGTGCAATGGGCAGGCAAGCCAGATCCAAACTGAAAGTTAACTACTCTATCGAATGCAGGAGCTGAACTGGCATACGTGTAATAATTCCCTGTCAAACCCTGTGTGCTGCACGTGACGACAGCATGTAATTGGGTAACGTTCTCATTTGTCCACGTCACCGTCCCACTGATTTCAGAAAATCCGCTCGTAACAATTCTCCACTTCTGGTAGGAAGTAGCATTCGCATTGCCATTCTTCGTGTCTCCAAAAACCACAGTACTTAACCCAAACATCACCAGCACAATTATCATTAAGTGTTTAGTCATCGTTATTTTCATCCCCATGCTTGATCCCGCGTCAAATTACACTAGTCGGCGCACGACACTTTTGTGCCGAACCTACTGAAGCAACCGCTTTAGTGACTCCAACTGTCTTTCCGCCACAAACCCAACGTCGGAATCCAACACCTCAGAGATATGAGATGATGTCGTCCGGACAAACGAACGTTTTATCCGGCCGTTACCAGAAGCCGAAGCATCTGTCTCCGACAGAAAGGACAGCCAATATTTTGAGCCATTAGCGATAGAAGTCACCGCCAGTGAACAAGTTACACCAGCAGGAACCCCGGCATCGATACGTGCAAATTTCTGAAGCAAACCTGCTGCTGCGCCAAATGGCACCGACTCAACACCATCATCACACGCCATTGCCATAATAAGATGGGCGCCACCATTCAGCCACATAAGGGTAGCTATTTCCTGCCCCCCTCCTGAAACCCACGTGTATACATCTGTCTTTTCAGTATTGACCGTGCCCCTCAAGGTGTTGCCTAGAAGAGGCTTGCCGAGAGACAGGACAAGTCCCAGAACGATCACAACATTTCTCATCTAAAACACTCCTTCAAAATAAACTTCACTTTTAAGAAAAATACGAACCAGTACAGTCACAAAAAGTTTTAAAGCTATAAACTATTTTTCTTGAACTTGATTAGAAAGTATTGATCATTTTCAAACAGAAAACGATAAAAACCGTCTCGGGTTTTCTGAAATTATCCGGTGAATGACTTCATCCGACATCCCTGCCTCACGAAGTAACGGAACAAATCTCGTGACTGTCTTGCCATACCCTGGTCCCCCAGCCGCCCGCGTTTCTCGATACATGGCAAAGTCTGAGGCCAATAACACATTGTTCTCAAATCCCGCATCAACCAATCGAAGAACGATCGGAACCTGACCCGCATCTGCCTCCGGATCCCCTCCCAGCCGATCAAAGCCCACAAAGGCACCTCGTTCACACAGTTGCTCATGAACCGTAATGTCTGGATATCCAAGGTGCCCGATGGTCACACGTTGCGGATCTACACCAACCGATTCAAGTAAATCGAGTTGAGCCACTGCTTCTTTGCCATTAGCTGTATGGGTGAAAATAGGGATTTTTGTTTCCAGATGAGCCCGACCGACTGCTCGGAGTACCTTATGTTCGGTTTCAGTGCTTTCCGCCGAAAAACCAATCTCACCGAACGCTCCCCAACGTTCTGTCTCAGCACCCATTACCAGTTCTCTGACGAGATCATCCTCTGCTTGGTTATACAATGCATCAGGAAACGTCGGCTCGTGGTAATAACCTCCACTGACCACGATTGGCATACCAGACTTCTCTGACAATTCTCTGAGAAATGCAACATCGCGACCCATATCAGTATGCCCTCCATCAACAATGCAGGCGATGCCATCGTCTAATGCCGCTTGCATCTCGGCCACCATAAAATCCATATCTTCCATAAAATATGGTTTCTCAGGATCAATGAGGCGTTCGAGACCAAGATCGAGCCAGAACTGATTATTTAGTGACATATGCTCATGAAATAATGTGGCACCGTCTGCAAGTTGCTCCGCCGGAATATCCCCTAATACGGTGCGAATGATCAATCGAGGAGAAGGCTCTGGCGTTGAAGTAAGTGGCGGTGGCGCAGATGACGGACCGCATCCGCTCACCATTCCAATTGCTCCCATGCCGAGAACAGACAGTGCTTCACGCCGGGTAACCGGCATCACTTTTTTTAAGGACATTGCGTGTCTCCTCTGTTTGTTTTTTCCCTGCAACTGCAACTCTATCTATGATTTCCATGCGGTTTAAATTTAACACAGCAGAATAACTGGCATCTCCGCTGAGGCACGAAAAAGAGAACAAGGCATCTCTTAATTAATCAGAATCAAGTGACCGCTCTGATTTTTTTGGGGTCACATTTTTTTCTCGCCCAGCCCCTGAACCACTCGACTGTCCGCTATACATGACAGTCACCCTTGACGTCGGATCATGCATCATACGCTCCAGATTTCGCCTCACAAGGTGCTTCACAAAGCCTCGAAAACTAGGAATCAAAAAAAGAAAACCAACGAAATCCGTCAAGACACCAGGTGTAATCAGAACGACGGCAGCCAAGAGAATCATAAGACCGTCGACCAACGAGTCCGCCGGAAAACGTCCCGCCACCACATCATGGCGAAGGCGCGCAATCGTACTGATGCCCTGCTGTCTGGCAAGGGTCACCCCAACTGCTCCAGTTAAAATAACGAGGCCGATCGTGACAACACCACCAAACACCTGACCAATTTCCACAAGAAGCCAGAGTTCAACAAGCGGAATTCCAATAAACAGTAAAAAGAGTCGTCCCATAAAATTACAGACCCTCGCCTCACATAGAATTGAAGAATAAGCTAAAATTGATGCCTACGAGAAAAAAATAGAGATCAAAAACGATGACACATATTTTATTAATTTGAGTAATTGAATTATTAGTTGATCAATTTTATTCATGTAATGTCAGTTCAATGCCAGCGAGAAAGTATTCAATAATTGTGAGGATAAGGCCAAGTGACTAAAACCTTTCAAAATCCCGTATTTAAGCATTTACTACCCTGCGTCATTGTTCCGCTATTTTTTGCTTGTTCAAGCGGAAAGAACCCTGCAGACACAGAAGACACAATGGAATCCACATCTACGAATCCTCAGTCTGATGTTCTCACAAACGACAATCCGCTGATTCATGTCAGTGACTTACCAGCGACGTACACATCAATCGGAGATTTAGCCGGACGTGGTTCGTTTTATACGGCTGGCGACCAGGCTAATTTCAGGGCAGATGATGGCAATGACTATCATGGCTACGACGGTCCTCTTGTGTGGGCAAAGAAAAACCCGACTGGCCTTCGTACGCAAGGTGTTGTCTACGGTGTAGAGGATGAGCTTATTATTTCTGCTGGATACTTAATCCGGCAGAACGATTTAACTGACAGCAAGAGTTTTCATGGATTGACACTTCGAGAACTTGATTTTCCCGCAGCCCGCAGCATGACCGTGGACTTCCTTGAAGACACTGAGCAGTTCCTATTTCTTTGGCATTTTACGAACCCCACATCCATGGACAAACCTCTACTTCCACACGGAGAGCTTCCACCTCTTAGCGACCTACATGATCTCTCGGAAAAGTTTGTGGTGTTCGCGTGCGATCATGTGCCAGACACACGATTCTGTCCGGGCATGGGACGGCACTACACGGACCCGTCATCGGTCGGTCGTGCACCTGAAGCACAGGGGAATGAAGGGGTTATCTATGGGGAAGCTGCCGAAAAACTTATTTTCATTGAATACGTTCTTGGTCAGGAAGAACTTTCGAACGGGGTTTCATGGCCGACCATGCCCTTAGATGATCTTCCGATTCCTCCCATAGACAACGTTCACATCTTGCACTTCGGAACTAGCGAGGCCCCTGGGCGCTACACCGTGCATATGTACTTCATACCAGAAGAAACTTATCTCCACTGGGAGACTGAGCCCGAGGTGCTATAGGAATAGGAAGCGGCCAGCAGAAGACATACTTATTATTTAGTGAACCGACCTTTGATCGATAAGAGCAGCTCTCATGTCACCACCTGCAGGTCGTTGATACACCCGCAGGTCAAAAGCTGCTGCTATGGCTAAAACGTGGTCAAGAATGTCCGATTGAATCGCTTCAAAGGCAGCCCACTCTTGCTCCCGACTAAACACGTATATTTCAATAGGCAACCCGTGCTCAGTGGGATCTAAGTGTCTGACTATGAAGGTCATGTCCTGACGAATCATTGGATGGTGCCGCAAGTACGCCACAATATAAGCTCGGAACGTCCCAACGTTGGTCAAATGGCGCCCATTGATTAAATCCGTTTCATTAATCTGGCGCTCACTATTCCACTCAGTAATTTCTTCACGTTTCTTTTCGATATATTCCGAGATGTATTTAATCTTTGAAAACCGACTCAGCATTTCTTGATCGCAAAATTTGATCGATCCCATATCAACGCTGATGGCGCGCTTAATCCTGCGACCACCAGACTCCGACATGCCGCGCCAGTTCTTGAATGACTCCGTTATCAGCGCATACGTTGGAATAGTGGTAATCGTTTTATCCCAATTCTGGATTTTAACAGTCGTCAAGCCCACCTCAAGAACGTCACCATCGGCTCCATGCTCAGGCATTTCGATCCAATCTCCACGACTCAGCATACGATTGGCAGAGAGCTGCACACCCGCCACAAGACCCAGTAGTGGATCCTTGAAGACCAACATTAACACCGCAGTCATCGCCCCAAGACTGCCCAACAAAAGACTTGGCGATTGCCCAATAAGCAACGAGATAACAGCGATGGTCGCTACACCGTACACAATCAGCTTCAATACCTGAACAACGCTCTTAACCGGTAAATCTTTGGAAAAGGAGGCAGTCCGCAAAACATCAACGACTGCACTGAGCACGCCATCAATAGCAAGCATGGCGACCGACACCATATAGATGAGACAAGCACGCCTAACGACAACCATCGCAAGTTCATAACCCTCGAAGACAGGAGTCGAAAATAAATAGATAACCAATGCAGGTGCAAGGTGTGCGAGACGATGCAACACTCGCCGTTTGACAATCAAATCATCCCAAACTGAATCAGTCCCTTTGATGATCCGTTCGAGACCTCTGACTACAATCCGTTTCGCCAGAACATCCGCAACAAAAGCAATTACTATCAGTAAAATGGCTTGCACAAACATCCCGATCACAACGGATGCCTGCCCTTCGACACCTCTCAGCACGAACCAGTCTTCAATTAGAGTTCTCACAGTTAAGGATTCTATCTGGATTTGAGAATGTATGGTTAGCTTTAGCTCAGGACGCACTCGCGAACGTTCCGAGCTCTATATTTAGTCTGACTCAATAGTGCTATTGTCTGTTATGAGCCACCCTAGCATCTGCGCTCGGCGAAGAGGATTTTCCATCCACGAAATGTCTGGCTCTGGCAATCTGTAGGCCTCAAGAACATTCAGCCATCCCTGTGGAAGCGAAAATTTTCGTATCTGTCCGCGTCGAGTCACCCACCGCAATTCGTGCCCCCGTTCAGATTCCTCAGCCAACTGGAGAGCCATCCGAACATCCTGCACAACGTAATCCAAGACCTCCTGAAACTGTCCCTCAGCCCACAAACTCGGAGCCAGTTTGCCCGACATTCCCTCCGGTTTCCCTGGAATCTCCATAGCTTTTGCCGCATTGTCGATGCCTATCGGAAACCCTTTATCACAAAGCACATGGAACATCATGTCAACATGTCTACGCGTCAATCTTCGACACGACGCAAACTCATCTGACTCTTCTGCGAGGACGTCAAAATCAAACGCGGCACCATTCCATGTCAAGAGCGTATAACCCATCCGCTCATACGCAACTAAATCCGCAACAAGACTCTTTGCTTCTGACTTAGACATACGTGCCGCCGGTTCTCCATCCTCTGTCATTCCATGCCAGAGAACGGGAGCATTCGCCTTGTCACTCGCCACAGCTGCGGCGCAAGTAATGCCAAGTGGTCTCGCTGTGCGCCAATCATCACCTTCAACAGTGCTGGCAGTTTCAATGTCAAATGCCAAATATCTACGCATCTCTTCTACTCACTCACAGGCCTTTTATGCTCCACTCCAAAACATTGGATCAACCGTGAAGCCACACAACATTATTTCTTTGCCCACACCACAAATCCTAGTGGAAAATCAGTAGTTTCAGACTCACTCTTTGCCACTAATGGATTGAAGACATTCAGCAAGACTCTGCTACGTCCTCCAGGATTTACAAGCTCCCAAAAAGTTTGTAACCGATTACCATGATGCTGAATATCCACTTGACTAAAATCGCGAAACAAGTGCTGAAGTGAATCCCGGGTAAACCGATAAAAATCTTTTGGATCAGGATGGTAGCGGTACAAAAATCTTGTAGAAAGGATCATAATGCCGCCCTTCCTCAAAACTCTGTGCATTTGGTTAACGGCACGTTGAGGATCCTGCAGATGCTCAAGCACCTCTACAGCCACCACTGTATCAAAATAATCGTCTTCCCAATCAAGCTCGTGAACATCACAGCAAATGTCTGGATTGTTTTTCGAGTTGATGTCTAACGTGAGTAGCTGAGTGTGAGGAATTGCCCCACTATATGGAGCCCCTTTAGCACCAACATCTAAAACCACGCCAGGAGTCAATTTCTTGAATTGCTTCGTTAGAAGACGATCCAGACTGATTCGGTTTGTTGAGCGAATTTTTAAAGTGGGAATTCTAGCCCATATGGTCCGAACCATCGCTCTGGCAGCTTCTCTCATTTTTTCATGCATCGACTGCAATCAACTCCCGTTGGAAGAGCTAAGTTCTATTAGACCAAAACCGTTACTCTCAGAACCTGAATCTAAAAATATAGGATCTTTGACGCAGCAAAGAAAGAAACACACATGGGAATTCTGCCGGCACACAATAAAATATGCTAAGAAATCTTGCTCCCTCTATATTTTTATGGACGATCCCGCATATTTCCCTCAACAATTCGTTCGACCGTGTATCATCAATTCGTGAAAGCAACGATTAATCTTCAAACATTCTTTTAGCGCAAGTGGAGCTAATCATGCGAAATAATCACATCTTTGTGTTGACGACAGCGCTTGCCATCGGCCACATGATGTCGCATACAGTTACTGGCCAAACCGTCAACGTCCCAGAACCCTCTGCAGACATACCACGGTTACCAAACGGTCGACCCGATCTTCAAGGATATTGGACTACTCAGACCTACACGCCGTTGGAACGTCCCGATCGCTTCAAAGATAGAGAGTTTCTCACAGAGGAAGAGGCGACCACGCTCAGTGAACGTCTTACAGCCGCAGGCGTTGACCCCTCATCCCGTATTTATTTCGAAATTGAAAATCAAGAAGAACTGGAAAGATACAAGTTTCAAGAAAATCGTCGTACCGACGAGCGACACCATATTCACTATGATAATGAAATCTGGCTTCGAACATCTGTCCCAAAAGGATTGTCTAGCCGCCGCACTTCGCTAGTCATCGACCCACCAAATGGACGATTCCCTCCGCTGACGCCTAAAGGATCGGCACGAATAGCGGCGGCGGCGGCGGCACGGAGTAGTCCGGACGCGTTTGAGGGGTACCACACCCGCCCTTTGAATGAACGTTGCTGGTTTTGGCCACACGAAGGACCACCTATGATGCCACCTTCGTACAATGACATTCATCAAATTTTTCAAACAGAAGATCACGTCGTCATATTTACGGAACTGGGAAACAATCCGCCTCGGATTATTCCCCTTGATGGGCGTCCGCATATTTCAGACAAAATTCGCCAGTTCCCTGGGGATTCACGCGGTCGTTGGGAAGGAGACACGCTCGTTGTTGAAACAAGAAATTATAAGGATCGCCGACGTTTTCGAGAGTCGACTGAATTTCTGCATGTAGTCGAGCGGTTTACACGTGTAGACGCAGACACCGTTCACTACGTGTTCACCGTGGACGATCCCACAATGTGGGTCAGCAGTTGGACCGCCGAAGTACCCCTGATAAAAACTGATGGCCCGATGTACGAGTACGCCTGTCACGAAGGAAATCACGACATACGCCACATCTTAGAGATCGCCAGAAACCTTGAGGCTCAGCAAGAGAATTAGAAGTTTTGTTTCCCCTTGCTTAGAGCAATGATTCTTCAATAAATGCGATAAATTTTTGCTTTACTTACAACCAAAAAGCTTTACACACATTACCGTTCTCTACGGAATCAAGTAGTCAGTCCATTCAGAGATCAGGCCGTCCTTCATAAAAAAAACACCGACCACATGAAACTCACTCTTTCGAGATGGATAGTCGAACCTGTCCCAGCGATCATTCATAACAATAGGGCCACGAGCGAAGCTTTCGACCACTTCAAATTCACACCCTGTTACATCGTTCATTATCGTTTGGATAAATTCAAGAATGGTATCGCGGCCGTTCACCGGCGGCGTGGTCTCCGTTGCTCTGTAGATACAGTCCTCGGCTAACAACGCCCCTATAGGAGCGGGGTCAAACGGGGCAACCCATGCCTCACACATTTTGTTTACAATCTGCACATTTCGCTCTTCGGACTCACTGCGTGTTGCAGCGCCAAGGACTGCCGGACTAATCGCGGTTCCAAACGCTCCAGCCGCCGCTGTCCCTAGAAATTTTCTCCGCTCCATTCGATATTGTGGATACCACATCATGCACTCTCCTTCGCTTTAGTTTTTTATCCCTAAAGTCAACATCAACAAATATCTAATCCGGTAAGGCAAAGACCCAGATAACACCACTGCCTGGCGCAATCGTCGTATCTGTTAGTTCCGCATAAGAGGTCGTCTGTCCGATGCGACCACCAGCCCCAACCGCCAGATACTGTTTTCCTTTTATCGTAAATGTCACTGGGGCACCAGAAACGTCGCCATTAAGACGCGTCTCCCATAACAATGTTCCGGTCTCATTGTTTAACGCAAAGAACCGTCGGTCAGCAGTGCCGCCAAAGACAAGGCCACCAGACGTACTCAGCGCCGCCGCTGTCATCGCGGCACCACTTTCAGTACGATATTCCCATGCTCTCTGGCCTGTCACTGGATCAAATGCCACAAATTCCCCAACGTAATCGTACCCAGGAGCGCGTTTTACGCGCGACGCAATTCCCCTATAACTTTTGCCTGGGGTGTAATCCTCCGAAACGAACATAACGTCCATACAACTATTGTTAATTCCTACATAATAGAGACCCGTTGTCGGACTGAAACTGGGTGAATTTAGGTTCCTCGCCCCATGATAGTGGGGACACACTTCAAACACTTTGTCTGAATCAACATCCTCTACGGAGGGAATCTGACTCGGATTAAAAATTGGACTGCCTGAGTCAGTCCAACCGGTTATCAAATTGTCGTAACCCGTTCTAAATGCCTTCAAGAATCTTCCTGTCACACGATCTAAGACGACACCCCAACCAATCTTACTCGTTTGAATAAGAGCCTTATGGATCACTCCACCAATCGTTAAATCCACCAACATGCTTTCATACGTAGCATCCAGATCCCAGTTATCCGATGGAACGACCTGAAAATGCCACTGCAACTCACCTGTATCTATATCAATCGCCAAGATCGAATTGGTGTACAAAGCATCGCCGGGGCCCCGAAGAGTAGATGCCCAGGGCGTGGGTTGTCCGGTACCAACATACAACCATCCCAAATCAGGATCGTAGCTGATGGTGTTCCACGTCAATCCACCAAGTGGAGGAATGTCATGTTCTGCCCAAGTGTCATAACCAGGTTCCCCTGGAGCGGGCACAGTATAGGTAATCCAGAGCCGTTCGCCTGTCTGAGCATCGTGAGCAGTAATCGCTCCACGCGCACCCCGGTCACCCCCAGCGAATCCAAGAACCACCTTGCCCTCTGCTATTAACGCGGGGTGACTGTGACCGAGACCGCTTTGATGATCACCCGTATCAACCTCCCAGCGTTGTTCCCCTGTAGCAGCATCTAATGCCACCAGTGCGGCATCGGCCGTCCCCCAATAAATGGTATCGCCGAGTAATGACACTCCTCGATGCCTACCGAATGCCTGCGACTGTTCTATGTCGTCTGGGTAACTCCGCTGATGGACCCAAGTCACCTCTCCGGACTCCACATGAAACGCAGTAATCCGCCCACTACCCTCTGCAACATACATTAATCCGTTCGCCACTATCGGTGTCGGTACCCACCGACTGTTGTCTCTCATGGAGTACGACCACACGAGCCTCAAATCATCAACATTACTCCGATTAATCTCAGTAAGAGGGCTAAACCCTGTTACGTCGTACGTACGCCTGTGACTCATCCAATCACCCTGCTCTGGATTCAATAGCCTCTCTGGAGTGACGTGTTCCCAAGTCATCTCTGGAGCCTGTCCAAAAACAACATTCTTATCCTGAATGAAACAACAACATACCAGCACTACTATCGTGACCCTGACGTGTTTTTTGATATTCATCACTTGCGACCTTTCGTCTCTCCGATTGTCACCGTGGCAAACTCAGAATCTGAATATCTCTTAGCTCTCGAAGGTTTGTTGGAAGCGGAACATCACCAGTCGGGTACCCATTCAAATGCAACAGATGCGCCACAAGAGCGCTGTACTCTCTCGGATTCAAACTTCCAGGGTCAGACTCCGGCATTAATGTCGATATGGTGTCGAACAAATCTCCGACAGACTGCCCAAGCCATCGAAGCCTGAACCTGCCTCCCGTAAACTCATCTGAATCATGACAGGACGAACAGGCATTGCTAAAAACCTGCCTGCCTTCATCGGCCTGTGAAACGGTAAACACACCATCCAATACAGACCCTACCTGCAAGGCCAACACCTGCAGACTACACACACCGCCTAATAAAGATACAAACGCGACCACCAAGCGGACACGCCCCGCACTCTTTAATAGTCTTGCCATTCCACCTTACTCACATATTTTTACGACTCTGCCGATAGAGACTAACGCGGACCGCAACGGCATTCAACAAGAACGTATTCACGGGAGGCGATTAAACAAGGGATCTATATCCATGAACGAGCACCCTTGAATGCCTTCTTCGATAACAACACATACAGACACCTCACCAGTGATGGTATCTATTCTCCAAGCTTCGCGCGTGACCCCACTGGTAATTTGATACCGCCCGACAGAATCCAACTGGGCTGTTGTTGGTCTCTCCGACAACAGCCCAAATATTAGGAGAATAAAAATCACTCCTACGACTCCCATTACCTTCTTCATGCTGCCTCCCGGTAGATTATTGAAACACTCGACAAATGAAAGAACTGTTATATTCGAAACAGATAGGAAAATTTGGCAAAAAATGCTCTATTCGTGCGTTGATACGCCTGAGTTGGAGAATAGAGTTGATTTAGGCCTATCCCACCGTGCCCTTGAAATTCATCATCAGCTCCAAAGGGATCGTGGTGAATACGCTGTTGGTAATGGTCATCATAACCGAGATAAAAAGCAGTTCCAGAATTTACTCGATAAGTAAGTAAAATATTGGCTCCGAACGTCTTATCAAACGAATTCACTTCTAGAATGTTTCGGATTAATAAGCGATCAGTAAATTGATACGTCGTTAATGTCCGCAAAATTTTTACATCGAACACCTCAACATTACCCACTGGATTGTCTAACCGACTGATCTCCATATTAATCTGCGATTGCAACCGAGAAAGTGGCCGAACGATTGCCGTAACACTTGCGCCGCGCGCCCTTCCAAGAAATGGATGTTCGGAATAACTTATCGAATCACCCCAGGTAATTCCGCCTACGAACCCAACCGTCCGGCTGGTATTAACATCAACTGTGATGTTTTGTGTCCACTTCCAGAAGTCAACTTGAAGAAAGCGCTCCATCGCACGCTCGGTACTCATGCCAACCCTAATATTGCGAGCAAAAGTGAAATCTATGCCCCCACCAACATTTTCATCTTGTAAAACACCTCTGAAATCATAGCCTCGTCCATAGTTCACTTGAGGTCCCCAGTTGACGACCCAAGACTCTGGCCACCATAGATACCCCACATTGATCATGCCCTGGCGTTGATCGACACGACGAACAAACCCCGTGTCGGTTCTAAAGTTTGGACTCGTGCCTCCATAACCGCTTGTGATATTAAGATTTCGTCCTCTGTGACTGAAGAAAAACCCAAGTTGTTCGCCATCCCGCTCAATCGTCTCCTCATCGCGATGCCACGATTTCGCAAAAAAGAAATTAAATCGATTCGCTGCACCAATGCGAAACATTCCATCTGCAGCAACAACCCGACTGTAACTGTCAAGAAACTCTCGATCTGTAACGGTACCGCCAATATATGATTCCGCGTAGAGATCGTAGCGGGCACGCCCAACTAAAATTTTTGCTGTTTTACCAAAGGCTGGATCTCTTGGATCATCCCGCTTTCCTGGTGCTTCATCATCAGTGACTAATACACCCACCGCAGTGTCACCGAGCTTACCTGTCAGCTTCGCTCCGTACCGTGGGTCAAGGATGGTCCGGGTATGCAACACATTTATTGGGGCAAACACATTAAAGATTTCCTGCCCCTCCAAAAAGAAAGGCCGCAATTCTGGAAAGAACAACGGAAAGCGCTGATTAACTTCAATCTGCGGTAAATCTGATTCTATCTGGGAAAAATCTGGATTGACCGTGAAATCTGCCGTTAGATTAGACGTCAGGCCATATTTCACATTAAGAGCAGCTTCAGCGACATCGGTCTCGAGGAACATACCACTTGCTGCGTCCAAGGAGCCTACACGAAACGCACTTACTGTCGGTAATATCTCTAGATTCCGACTTGTGGATAAATCCTCAAAGCCTTCAAGAATCCCCATCTGTCTGTGAAAACCTGCAATCGCCCGTGATATCGGTGCCCAGACTGCCGTTTCATCCTTACCCTTAATGAGTCGAACAATCTGAAAGCCCCAACGATGGGAAGCACCTGAACTAACAGATGGATATCGAAGACTCTTGAACGGAATCGCAAGTTCAACAGTCCAACCATCGTCAACAAACACACCGGCCGAAGTAAATAATGCATCCCAAGATATATCTCCCTCAGGAATACCAGTCTCGTCGGCCTCGATACCGCCACCCCTCGAACGACCACTGACAGAACTGCCTGATCGATTCCGAAGCCCACTCGGATTAACTAGCGCATCACTCTGTACGCCATAGCCATTTACCGTAAATTGGTACGCCCGTTGTTGATCATTAAACGTGTCGAAAAACAATGACACGGTGTCATCATCACCAGTCTGGTCTCGATCTACCCGATTGGCTCGAACTAACGCCTGGTCAGCATAGTGCGCATAAATCCCAACGTAGATATGTTCACTGTCATAGGCAATATAGACCTCAGTGGCTTCTGTCGCAAAAGCTCCCTCAACCGGAACCGTTTGGATGAAAGTTTCAACAGGATCAATCTGTTGCCAGATACCATCGTTAAGATTTCCATCAATATTAGGAGCTTCATCTGTTCGAACAGGTCGAACAAGCGGTTTGGTATCAGTTTCTAAGGACTGAAAATACAGAGGTTTTTCACCGGCAAATAAATTCGTGAGACTCATAGAGACTAGTAACAACCCCACGATTAGGCTCGCATTTACTTGCTTGGGCGGATTACGCATCTACCACGAAACCTTTATTCAGTCTGATAGCCGCTCCATGCAAGACTCCTCACAGCTATTCTCCTCGGCGACCTTTTCGATACTCGTCACGCACCTCTTCCATAAAGACCCCAATCCGACTTCTAGTGCGTTTAAGCTCTGGCTGTGCCTCCTGCCAGGCACGCTTGGCACGAGGCTTGACCTCTTCATTAAATTTCTGTGAAGTTACTTTAACACCTTGCGCCAACTTTGCACGCGCCTCAGGATTCCTCGCCAATTCCTGAATCGCACGAGCGGCCAACCGTTTAATTAATCCCATTACTAACCCCATCAGTAATTAAAGCATTTTACTGATTCCAGTCACAGACCACACAGATAGTTGCCACACCATACTCTCATTTTGCTAAAGCCTGTATGATGGTGCAGATCATGACCGATCGCAATGAAGCAAACGAACAAGATCAAGTTAGTGCTTTGGCGCGAAGCATCCTAAAACATGTCCAAGCCGAAAGTCAGAGCAACATACCATTGGCCACAGCAGCTTGTGGAAGTGTGGCAATGTATCTACTTGCCATAAGTACTATCGACGAGGATGAACAAGCACGTTTTTTTGAAGGCTTGCGCAGCGAGTTAACAGCCTTCAACAAAGCGCGCGACGCAACACCGCCTAACAACTAATCATACACATGCAACATCTTCCGTCGTCGGCTCGGCGATCGTTCCTAAAACCAAAAGCAATCAGACGTTAGACCCAATCCGGAGTCGGGGTAATCATCTCTGCCGGTGTTCCCCCCGGATCCGGGCGGCCGCTCCCTTCAAGGCGACTAACGACACGCACCGTCATATCTTGCTCACACAACACCTGACACGACAATCGCACCACACTCAACCCGCGAGCCTCTAGACAAGCTTTTTCTGCTGTCGTCATCCGATCAGGCTCACCGTCAACAAATTCCACGCGACAAGTGGTACAACGGGCATTTCCACCACACGCATGTAATATATCAACTCCACCATCCTTCTCGATAGCCAAAACAAGCCGTCTATCGTCAGGAACTTCTATATTTCCATGTCCTTCTATTATTAATTTAGCCATGCACTATTGTAGGGCATCTCCTATAAAGGAACACCACCTGCCACATTGCCCTGTCACCTAGCTTACTTAACGGTAAGCGCTACCAGCTCGGAAGGATGATCGGTATTTCCTACCGCCATCACGATGTACTGAGTACCTTGAAACATATATGTCATCGGTATCCCTGTTTGGTGAGCCGGTAATTTAAATTCTGAGACAAGTTCTCCTGTGAACTTGTCGTACGCCCTAAACATCGGCCCACCACTCGCGCGACGAGGAACCGCAAAAAGACCCGAACCTTCTCCTGCAAATACCAAAGATTTCGTGACAATAATGCCACCTCGTTCAGGACGACCGGTCTTGGGAAGTGTTACTCCAGTCAACGCAGGGTGATTCGTGATGCACTCCGGAGTATCCCCATTAGGCACCATCCACCTATGCTCACCGGTATTGAGATCAATAGCCGTAATTCGTCCATAAGGAGGTTTTGTCAACGGAAGCCCCTGCGGTCCCATCATGCCACAACCAGGACGTTCCCCACGGGGTCGTCTCGCTCGACGTTGCCCACTATTTTGCCCAGACTCGGTGTCTGCGTCACGAAGTGTCACTCCAAAGGGCATCGGATTAGTTATCGACGGAACATACACTATGCCCGTCTCCGCATCAGCAGCGGCACCCTGCCAATTTGCACCGCCAATCATACCCGGCAACATTAACGTGCCCTTTAGACCTCCCGCCCCCCTTACCATCGGCGGAGTAAAAATTGGACCAATTCGATACTCTGACATGATCTGCAAAGCTTCCGCCTTTAAAGCCGGAGTGAAATCTATTAAATCGTCCTCGGTAAATCCTTGCCGATCAAACGCCGCTGGCTTAGTCGGAAAGGGTTGCGTTGGTGATGTTTTTTCTCCTGGAACATCCGTCTGGGGAACAGGACGCTCCTCGATTGGCCACACCGGTTCACCCGTGACACGATCAAATACATACAGCCACGCTTGTTTGGTCGCCTGGGCAACGGCCTTAATAGGCCTCCCGTTCATTTCAATATCAAGCAGAATAGGCGCATTTGGAGTATCCCAGTCCCAAACTCCATGGTGCACAAACTGAAAATGCCAAACGCGCTTACCGGTCTTCGCGTCAAGACATACAAGGCTCTCTGCAAATAAATTATCACCGTGACGATCGCCTCCGTATGTATCGTTTGTTGGGGTCTCAATGGGAAGATAGACATACCCCAAATCCGGGTCTGCCGACATCGGTGCCCAGACACCTGTATTCCCCGTGTAAGTCCACGAATCATTCTCCCATGTGTCGTTACCAAATTCACCGGCAACTGGAATCGTGTGAAAAATCCATAATCTCTCACCTGTTTTCACGTCGTACCCACGCACAAATCCAGCAATGTTTTCCTTTGTCGGTGCGAAGGCTCGCTGGGCTGATCCCACAACAACAACACCATTCACGATGATTGGAGGAGAAGTGGAACCGATGGTGCCGTACCTAGGACGCGGACGATCGAGTCCATCGTAAAGATCCACAATGCCTTCTTGACCAAATCTCGGATCTGGAAGGCCTGTCCGAGCGTCTAGAGAAATAAGATTAAATCCTGGCGTGATATAGACAATTCGATCGGATGTGCCATCTGTCCAATAAGCGACTCCCCGGTGATTCCGACGCGGAGCCACTTCACCACGCTCTCCTTCGTCATACCGCCATCGCCAGAGCGTCTCGCCTGTACCCGCTCGAATCGCCACGACGTCCCGTTGCGTCCCTGCAGTCACATACAGAACTCCGTCCACCATAAGTGGCGTGACTTGTGAGTTTGTCTCAGGTCGAACATCAGACTGGTCAGGCTTCCACCGCCACGCAATTGACAAGTCGTCGACATTTTCACGATTGATCTGATCAAATGGCGCGTACCTCGTGCTACCTGCGTCTCCGTTATAAAAATGCCATTCTCCGTCGGTCGTACCAGTTTGTGCGTTCGCTACTACAGCAATACAAACTATTAATAACAAAGACACGCACATTTCTTGTTTAATCAGAAACCTTGTCACAGTAGCCATTCCTTTCTGCCTCTCAACCTAAAAATGTCTTTCTAATGTAGAGTTCTTACGAGCACATGTCCATATCTACCCGAAACTCTTCTACCACACTACTCTTCAGCTTTCTACTGTTAGTGATTAGTGGACCAGTCATAGTTGCGCAGTCCAACGGTGAAACACAATTAGGTAAAGTTGATGCCAACTCAAAAACTCAGCAACACACCTCACCCACGATTACCGCACAACGGGTTGAAGAAGCACCGATTTTAGATGGAATCCTAAATGACGACGTGTGGCAATTTTCTGCGATTGTCGACACCTTTTACCAACAGGAGCCCATCGAAGGTGCCCCAGCTACGGAACGGACTGAAGTGAAGATTCTGTATGACGAAACTGCTTTGTACTTTGGTGTTACCGCTTATGATTCTGACCCTGATCGACTCGTAGCTTCAGAAATGCGTCGCGACGCAGAACAGCTTTTCGAAGAAGACAATTTCCAGATTATTCTGGATACATTCCATGATCTTCGTTCAGGTTATATGTTCGTTACGAACCCTCTCGGTGGAAAACTTGAACAACAGGTGGCCGAGGAAGGTGAAGGGGGCTTCGGAAGAAAAAGCCCAAACGTAAACGTCGACTGGGATGGTGTATGGCACGTAGCAACGACACAATTCCCAGGAGGCTGGATCGCCGAGATTGCAATCCCCATGGTTACACTTCGTTTCCCAAGAATGGACGAACAGGTCTGGGGTATCAATTTCATGCGAAATATCCGGCGAAAAAACGAACAAGTTTATTGGGCCCAGATACCTAAGGCGTACACTCTCACCCGTGTAAGTCTTGCCGGTACTCTCAACGGAATCCGTCAAGTCAATCGCGGCCTCGATTTGCGGATCACACCCTATGTTCTCGCGGGCCTTTCGCAAAAACGTGTTACCTCTGGACTGACAGCTTCTAGGTTTGGCGATATCGGCGTGGACGTGAAATACGGCGTCGCATCTGGTCTTAATCTCGACCTGACGCTGAACACAGATTTCGCACAAGTTGAAGTCGATGAACAACAAGTCAATCTGACCCGCTTCCCTCTCTTCTTTCCGGAAAAACGAGACTTCTTTCTTGAAAATTCCGGCATGTTTCAAGTCGGAAGCGGAGGCTTCGGCCGAACCATCGATTTATTTTTCACGAGGCGTATTGGGCTCTCCGAACAAGGTCAACCGATTCCGATCATTGGTGGCGGCCGTCTCACCGGAAAGGTCGACCGTCACAACGTTGCAGTTATGACATTACAAACACAGAATCACTCTGGTTTACCGAGTGAGAATTTCCTTGTTACTCGTTATAGTCGCGACGTTCTAGCCCGTTCCAAGATTGGTGGACTCATTGTAAACAAAGAGTCAGTAGGAACTGCGGACTATAACCGTACCTTTGCTGCTGACACTACCCTCGCACTCCATCAAAATTTTACGGTGACAGGGTTGATTGCCAAAACAGAAACTCCTGGCATATCGACCGGAGAAATGGCTGGTGACGTGCGCGGTACATGGCGGAGTCCGTCGTGGCACATTCAGGCAGGGTACAGCGACATTCAAGACCACTTTAATCCTGAAGTTGGGTTTGTACCACGGGCGGGAATACGCACCTCAAATCTCCATCTCGAATGGGATCCCAGACCAGGCAAATGGAACATTCGACGTCTTGATCCCATGTTTAACATTCGGTACATTACGGACCAACACAACCGACTGGTTACTCGCTGGATCCATCATATGGTCGGCACATATTTTGAAAATGATGCCAGCTTTACCGTCTGGTATAACGACCATTTCGAGCAACTTGATTTTTCGTTCCCTGTTCGATCGGACGTCACCATTCCCGCAGGAACTTATAGGTTCGGCGAATGGAATTTTCAGTACCGTAGTGACCCATCTCAACGCTTCTATCAGCAATTTCAGTATTCGCCTCAAGGATTCTTTGGGGGTGACCGCACTGACTGGAGTGCTACTCTTGGGTTGAGACCAACGCCCTCGGTCTCTACGGAGGGGCAGTTTAAGCGTAGCGACGTAAGCGGGCCATGGGGTTCATTCGTCGCCGATCTGGCTCAACTTCGCGTTGACGTCAACGTATCTCCAGAAATGACCCTGCGCACACTGACTCAATATAATTCGACAACGCATTCGGTAAGCACAAGCGTCCGCTTCAACTGGATCTATCGGCCGGGTAGTGACATTTATATCGCGTACGACGAAATGCGTCTTGACGGTGACCCTCTGTTGTACAACCTGCATATTCGACGATCGCCCTGGCTCCAAAACCGTCAACTGGCCATCAAAATGACTTACCTTTTCTCAATGTAAATCTAAAGGAATCAGTTTTTGTAAAACCCAAGAATGTGAATCTAATCCTTACGCTCCATCCACCGGTAAAGTCCGGGTTGCCCGTCTATCGTTAACCCGGCAGAAATATAGGATTTGCCATCTTCGGACAACCGCCGCATCATTACGTAACGCGCCTCGCCTTCCTCGGTTCTGGCAATTCGATAATGGGTCCTGTCGTCGGCTTTAACGGTCATTACTTCCATTCCACCGTCCGCCGGATAGACTGTCCCGTTGTATGGAACAAATTTATCCTCATTGTACTTTGAATCGTAAAAGCCTTTCCGCAATGGTGCGTCATCACTGCTTTGAATCTCAACACGATAGTGCTGAATGTCGTCGTCAGCAATGTTAAAGGTGATGATCTCGTGCACAGGAGAAGTGCCGCCAGATAACTCTTTTGTCTTTTCGACATTAAGTGTCCATGTGCCATTAAAGGGATCCTGTTCCCCTGTCCGTTGACTCGTCATGCTACTGACAGCAGTCAACGACATCCCAATTAATACGCCAACTATAATGCGCCCCATATTCCCCTCCACATCTGTCTGACAATCCGATAACACCTCCAGTGCATCATCGGAAATCTGGTAACACTCTAGCCCAAAGGATCCTATTAAACCAGAATAGACAAAGTTTTGTCCGACTCCTCAGATGACGCATATCAGATGTCGCATAAATATCTGTACCGGATATCACAAGTAGCACTGTGGCAAAAATCACAGTCCCTACAATCTTGGCAGAAACAAATGTTTTCAAAACCATTCTTTCGTTAACGCGACTTGATTATCATTCTTCATCTGACAGGCAGTGCTCAGGAATGCACGACCAAATCCACCGCAGACACGAATGCCATCTTAATCGCATACGCATTAACGCCGACCGTCACGACTGCATCGAGACCAATTGGTTGTTAACTCGTAATACACCGGCTGTGTGAGCGACAAGCCTCTGCAACTCTATCCTCTCCGCGGGGGTCAGTACCTTTCCCAGCAATGTAACATGCCCATTTTGCACAACAATATGAAAAGGTGGTCTCACCATGCTAGCCACACGTTCAAAGTGAATATTGTTCCGCAACTGCCGCGCAATGGAATGCCGGACCCGTCTATCAAGCTGAGAAGGCGACAGCGTTACAAGCGTACTTTGAATATCTCGTACTCCCTTCACCTGTGCTAGGCGCCGAAACAACGCATGCGCCTTGTTTCGTTCAGGGGTCACATAACCTTCGAGAAACACAACCCCGTCTTCTACACGTCCGGTGACATGATCCCAGAGCGTGTAATGTGGATAACGCTGGATAGCCATCTCGACTGCCTCTGCGACCACAAAATCACTTTCCCCTTCCGGCACAACAAGCAATTCTCTGATTTCAGTCACCCCTTTGACGCCGCGCGACCGTTCAACGGCTTGGTTCCGCGCCCACATATCTGGCACTCGCCCATTTAGGGTTACCACACTTCCCTCGACTGACACTTCAACCCAACGATGCTCACGTCCCTGGAGTTCCCTCTCTATTGCACGCTCAATCTGCTCACTATCCGCCCCCTCTGATATGGCCATCAATCCGAGACTACCAATCAGTATGATGAATACTCCCGACACCAAACCAATAGAACCCGGCCCTACATTATTGCGGCACGTTCTTCTCATCATTTCCCTCCTTTTATTTCACGGTCGCCCTTTCTCTGGTCGAACCTAAAGAGATCCATTGCATAACTCATGCCAACTTCAATTAACTTTTTCAATAAGGTTTTTATCGCTATTTTTGAGGACAGTGTCTGAAATAGAGGTCGGAGTGTCCGTTACACGATACACATCACCACTTTTTAGTGTTCCACGTGGCCAACGTAACGATTAAGAACTTGTTACAATACGTGTCAGCGTCAACACAACAACGTGCATCCGAGCGGCGCCATTTTTTAGAGACACATCTAAAACATCTAAGGAGCCTTTGTGAATATCCATCGTAGACTCGCTATATTATTTGTGACGTTCCTTATGGGTGTCACTACTCAACGAGTTCTTGCTCAAGAGGATCAACCGTCGAGCTCTGGCGCGGCTGTTGGGATCAGTGGACTCCTCTCAACCTCGGATAGCACTCCTGCTCCAGTCACACCTTGGGGAAGCCCAGACCTTCGCGGCATCTGGAACAATTCAACCAGCACACCGCTGGAACGACGGACTGCTGCTGAAATTGAACGCGGGCAACTAGCTCAACAAGCTGTCATTGAGGCCACCCGAGGCACAGGCGCAGGTTGGGTTGAACGCGCCGGAAATCTTGATCAAGAATCTCTCGTCATCGATCCACCGAATGGCCGCATCCCAGTCCTTTTACCGTTAGCAAAACAACGTCTCATCGATCGAGAAAATGCCCGCCAAGGTCGCGGCGAAGCCGACTCCTGGTTCGATCGAAACTCTTGGGAACGTTGTATCACCCGAACATTACCAGTCGCGATGATTCCAAATATCTATAATGCGAATTACCACATTTTTCAGACACCGGATCATGTCGTGCTCGTCATGGAAATGATCCACGAAGCTCGTATTATTCCTTTGGATGGACGACCACCTGTTGACAATGATATCCGACAGTGGCTCGGTGACAGTCGCGGCTACTGGGACGGAAACACCTTGGTCGTGGAAACCGATCACTTTAACAACCGATTAGATGGCGGTGATTACCAACCTTCTCACATTATTCAAACAGGCCATCGTGGCCCTGGTGGAACACTACGCCTAGTTGAACGTTTTACGCTGATTAATGCCAACACCATCGACTATCAATTCACGGTCACCGATCCGGAAACATACACGCGACCCTACACGGTTGCCGTCCCGATGACCCGACGCGATACCGAAACAGATCCACTCAATCATCTTTTTGAGTACGCCTGCCACGAAGGCAACCATGGGATGATGAATCTCTTAAGTGCTGGACGGGCTGACGAGCAGCAGGCGTTAGAAGCAGCGGCACGAGTATCAAAGCAGCGTAAAGACGCGGGTCACCCTGGCATCCGAGAGCCAGCTGTTCCGTTCGTCCCGGAATAACCACGAGAGGCCCTTGTACACATACAGAAACCACCATCGCCCAAGGGAAATCCAAACAACAACATACAATTGTTTATCACGGCTTCATCAGAACGCTTGGGTAATCGCACTAATACTACTAACGATTAGTGCCTGTGCGACGACGCACGAGGCAACCAGAACACAAGCTCCGGCCAAACCAGTGTCACCTACAACCACGACGCCTGCATTATCGATCATCGAAGAAACGTCGGATACTCTGTTCCTGCCACCCGTGCTTAGCGCGGCTGCCACTTATGTCACTGCTTTTCGCGACCAGCTGGCTGGCATGGTATCTGAAGAGTTCTATAAACAACACGTGAGAACACCTGCTATGCCTACTGGAAGGTCCATCTTTGGTGGAGCCAATACAAATCCATTATTCGACGAGGAACACGTTGAACTCCGTTCTGATTTTCTTCTAGTCAGGCCGGAGGGAGCCGACCGTTTTGTCGAGTACCGTGATGTATTTGAAGTCAATGGCGCCCCTGTCCGGGACCGCCTAGACCGCCTAAGCAACCTATTTCTGAACCCCTCACCCTCCGTCTCTAAACAGATAGATGCCATCACTGAAGAAAGCGCACGGTACAATATCGGAAGCGTGCTACGCACGCTGAACACCCCAACCCTCGCATTAGTATTGCTTTATCCTGACAGCCAACCCAATATAACCTTTGTGCGCGCACCTAACACGATCCCACCGCTGGGGTTGGAAATAAAAGACGACCCCGCCATACAGAATATGTCGGTCATTGCATTCACAGAAGGAACGACCACGACACTGATCACAGGACAGGGAAACACACCCTTACCTGCACACGGGCGTTTTTGGATAGATACGATTACCGGCGCCATCATAGCGAGCGAATTAAGCGTAACCAGTCCGGAGGTGAACGCACTGATCGCTGTGCGGTACGCAATGGATGAAAGCGTCGGATTACGTGTCCCCGTCGAAATGCGGGAAAGATACGACGGCCTGAACTATGGTTTAAGGATTGAAGGCACCGCGACCTACAGTCGATTTCGTGTATTTCAGGTGCAAGTTGACGAAGCTGTCGACAACAATGACGAACCAAACGACTAAACTACAGGCACAAAATTCTAGACATATACGACACGCGACCTTCTTCCGTCACTTCACACCGGGAAGTTATTCGATCGGACTCGTCCGGTATTCAGGAGGAACAACAACAAAAGAAGGCACCCCCTCAGCTACATGGCAGGCGTTGCAGGAATTTGTAAGAGCGGTAAAGGACGAAGTGAATTGTTCGCTATCCTGTCTAGATAAGACATCATTCATAACATCAAGCACCGGAAAAAAATATTCATCTGTAGACGCCGCACGCTTTGGACGGCGCTCAAGAGCATTCGCCAAGGATTGACGAATCTTGTTCGCCTGATAGGTCGCATATGGCCAGTTCCCAGCCGACCCGGCTCGATATAACTCTTGGTACCGATAACCAATTTCCACCATAGCCATATCAAGCCCTCGCAAGTGTTTTGTTACCGTGTTAAACCGTTCATCTGCCGTCCCTTGCAACCACGATTCTGCACGAACTGAAACCTGTTCCGTCTGAGGAACCTCTGCCGTAGAACCACATGCACCAAGCAGGAAAAGACACGCCACAGCAAAATCTAGCTTGCACCTGTTCATTGATCTCACCTCATTGTCGGCCACTACATTATTTATGTTTTAAATTGTTGATAATTCTTAGCACTCTGTCTACTAGTAGTTTTCAGCTAATCTATTGTGGTCGTCTTATGCCAGTTACTCCTACCAATGTAAAAACGTCTTCCAGCTAAACGGAGCATGCACTAATGAAGGTCCAACACATCCATTTATTAATCCTCGCCGTCACGATGAGTGGCCTGACCGCACTTTCAGCCATCACATCAGAATCATCTCTCAAGGTTGCAGCACCCAGTCCACAGTCTCCGACAGATAACATGTATGTTGATACCGACACCCTTTCACTGGTAAGCACCGCAGCCCTTGGACATTACGTTTCGGTGACCTTTCCCCATGAATTTGAACTCTGGGAACTCGCGACTCATGGTATGACACTCGTAGAAATCGGAACCGTAACACCAACTACATCCATCGTATCCTATGCCATACGAACATCGCTTCACTCAGGGGGAGATTACAAATGGCGGGTACGAGCAATCCTCGGAACCGCTGCAGGTCCGTGGTCGACGTGGGCAAATTTTCGTGGCCTCTCAAGCAAGAAATCATGGAGTTTACTCTATGCCGAAGATTTCACCACACAAGTGAACGAAGCTGAACACCCATGGATTTGGGATGGTTACGAAGAACCGTTTGATACCATCATGGATGATGCTGGTTTGTGGTACCAAAATGACTATGGACCTGACTGGACAGCAGCCCTCAATTCATTTGCGACCTATCGCAAAGAGTTTCCTGTAGGACAGAATGGATGGCTGACAGCCTCCCTTTCTGCGAGGGACTGGAATAACGATGGAGTCATCGAACAACCACCGAGTCTGACTACCGAAGCACGTGAAGATGGGTCTGTCGCGGTTCTCCGTGTCCCGGATCACACCGGTGGTATTATCCTTCGCTCGACCCATCAATTGCCTTCAGAATATCGGGTTGAATACAAGTTGAAGACAGTTGACTTTGGAGGTAAACGAGCCGGCCACCTCGACTACGACGATCGGCACAACGGCTACAGCACCGAAGGATGTAAAACGCAACATCCATGGGGCGAGGGGTCACGGAGTCCTGGATGGGGAGGCGATGCCTCAGCGCCCTACTGTGAATGGCAAGATGTTCGAGAGGGGCCTCGCGGATACAATGGTTTCCATTTCCTCTCTATTGTGGACTTTCACGATCCTGCGCCGAGAAACAACCACTTCTGGCATTACCATCGAAAGGTCCTTATGGATGCCTTTTCGCAACACCCAGATCGTATCGGAGATGGAACCGGTGGCAGAATATGTAATGCGAGCAACAACCGCTACTATCATTACAAAAACAGTAGCTTTAACACTCTTAACATGTGGATCAGTGGACTGCCAAACTGGACACCTGGCCCCGCAGGTCTCGCCAGTAATTCACAATGGTTTATGACAACCTGCTCAGGGGGAGCCGCGGAGAAAATACTCTCATCCGCTGCAGAATTACAACCCGCATTAATGCCAGAGCAGTACTATACGTTCGCCATCGAACGTGACGAAAATGGCTATACGCTTGAAGCCAGCGGTGATTTCGCTCGTGTCGGACACAAAACTCTACGCTTCTACCGCCCTTTCATTGTGGACGGAGTCCCGATCTGGCACTACAACAACCACCCCCAGGAATACGACGGACAATTCAACAATGATCTCGTTCAAGACGCGGTTTTCGGCGAGAGCACCTGGGCCAATCAATGGCCGGCAGATTCGGCCTACCCAGACTACTTTATAATTGGCGACCCATACACCAATGTGTATGAAGGCTCCGCCTCACTGACAGACATCCGACTTTACGTGCCGGAGGCCCCCTGACAATAGCGCCTGGATTCGCTGGCTCAAAACTGGTTATCCAACCGAAAATATTATCTGTATTACCTATTCTCTCGCTGCGGCTTGAGCCCCGGCTAAGATGTTGAAGAGACCGTAGTTTCCTTCGTGACAAGCGTATTCATAGATAGCGTTGTCACTCTTGGCCATCGTCAACTCCCCACTCCAAGGTTGCGTGTACGCTGAGGGATCCGTAACCGTAAACTGATAAAGCAGGGTATTCTCGTCGAATCTACTAAAGCGTTCCTCGAGGTGCATATCCGGTCCAAGTGCCTCGAGCAATTCCATATTTGGCGCCGGATGAGCCGTCCCAATATCTCGGAAATTACGAGTTTCCACCACTAGGGTATCTCCGTCCCACCGACCCACAGAGCTACCTTTCCACTGCTGAATGTCAGAGGCCAACTTCGGGCGATTATCAAGCGGAACCAGACGCACGTCATTCACCATTTCATTAAAAATCGCGACAAACCCAGGAACCTGAAAGATCTGTACAAAGTTATTGTAGGCCCCTGGAATCATTGGTGGACCGGAATTAAATCCCAAGATACACCGTTCATCGACGTCACGATCCTCTGGACCCGCGTTACGTTGTCTAGCCGCAGCCCTGTCAGCCATCCGTGTACGTCCAGTCGACGTATATTCCGGCAATCGGCCGTTCGGTGGATCAAAAATCAGGGAAGTTCGCCGTGTCCCACTTACCTCAGTTCCATCAGCAAACCAAAATCGATTATACGCGCCAGTCTGCCCAGGTGGAGGAGCCTGATCTACGCGCGCCGCTGCCCTTGCCTCCATTGCCGCAACATCCTCGTCGGTCAGAAATTCCTTGTCCGCCATCTCGACAGGGCGCTGCAACGGTGTTACGGAACCATAGTCCCATACACCTTGTAAATTCGGATGACCATCCACCGTTCTAGGAATAGAATCGGCCGCTGACTGGGCCTCCACTGGCGCCGGTAAAACCCCAAGTGCCATTACCGACCCCACTGTAATAGCAAACACTTTCACAAATTCTTGAAAAGCCATCTCACCCTCCCTTTGCAGTACGTCGTACTACCGATCTCGACTATAAAAGGCTACACGGGGTTGACCGCCGTTCGCAACTTGATCAACTATGGTGACCCAAACATAATGATAAAAACATCTATTTCACGACGAAACGGGTGTCGAGACTCACATCGAACAGGAGAATTTTTTATGTCACGAATACTCTTTGCTCTTATTCTCACCTTAAGTTTTAGTGCGACAGCCAGCGCACAGGATGACACCCCATGTGGCCCTTCTGGCCAACTACCTGCTGACCTTTCCAACAATGTCGCGTCTGATTCAATGTGCTTCGAAATCAGGATGTACACCGCTGAACCGGAAAAAGATGGAGAGGGAGGCATCGATAATCTGCATCGCCGTTTCCGTAACGGGGAAGTCAGACTCTTCGAAAAACATGGCGCAAAATTCATCGGTGCGTGGCAACGAATGGACAACCCAAACACTCTGGTTTGGATGATGGCATACAAAAATCGTGCTCACCGCGATGAAGTGTTTGGCAACTTCCTTGCAGACCCTGAGTGGAAAGAATTGCTGGCCCAGTATCCTGTACCTATAGACATTGAAGCATTTTTCTTAAGCGCTTCAGACTATTCAGTTATGAAATAGGTGGATCACGTTTTTTAAATTTGGCCAGGGCGCCGCATCTTTAAGGATGCGGCGCTCATGAATTAATAGGTTTCCAATAAGTAGATGGACAGCGAACGTCGTTGGTCCGCATCACCAGCATAAGCCGGCATTGGTGAACGAGGATTACTCAAAAATTCAGTAAGTTCATCGACCGTATACCGAGACCGTAAATCCTGTAAAACCCCTGCCGACGATTCTGTATCTTCCGTAAGAGCATGACACGTTAGGCAGTTTTCACGCTCAAACACAGGCGGTCCACTAGCCAGAGCCGCGTCCCGCTCTTCTTGACTAATCGCATCAGATTCATACCCGAGGCTTGCACGCATTACAGGAAGCGACACAGCAACGCCCGGTGAACCCCGCCCTATACGATAAATAGCATTGCGCAAATCATCAGAGACATAAATAGTGCCATCTGGTGCCTCAGCAATCTCTGCTGGACGGCCAAGCGCAGTATCATCGACCAAGAAACCGGTAAGAAAATCCTGCTCTTCAATCATTCCATCTTCGTCAAAATGCAGGGAGACGACTTTGTAACCGTCTTTTCGTGAACGATTCCACGAACCGTGCAATGCGACAAGCGCAACCGTCTGGCCACCAAAGACTTCGGGTGACCGCCGTAGAAAAGTTATACCTAATGGCGCGTTGTGGGGCTTAAACTCATGAACCGGGGGAATCGCCGATAGACTCACAGCGGACCGCTCATTGCCCAAATCTGGATCAAAAATATTGTTCCCATTTACATATGGCCACCCATAAAATCCGCCTTCAACAATCGCATTAAGTTCACACGGAGGAAAATCATCTCCGAGCATATCGCGGCCATTATCGGTCGCATACAAGACGCCTGTATCAGGCGCCCAATCAAAACCAGCGCTATTCCGCAACCCATCTGCGAATACGCCAAGAAACAAGCCGTCCCTGGTATAGCGAAGAAGCGTCCCACGTCGCGCATCATCCTCCACACACACGTTGCAACTTGAACCAATCGCAACATAAAGCGCTCCGTCCGGGCCAAACCGAATCGTTTTCTTCCAGTGATTGCCACCACGAGGCAGGCCGTCAATAATCCGCTCATATGCCCCTTCAATCGTGCCAGACTGAGCATCAAATAGCACCCGGCCTACACCATCCTCTTCTGCGACATACAGATACTCCTCCCAAATATCTATCCCATTTGGACGAGTCAAATTGTCGAGCAATAGACGCCTACCGTCACTCATCCCATCACCATCAGCATCGACCGAGAGCAACATAATCTTCCCGTCTCTCGGCATTGCCACTAACACATCCCCTTGCGTAGTGACACGAAGCATTCGCGCATCTGAAACATCAGCAGCGAACAATGAAACCGAATAACCAAGAGGGACACTCAGTTGATTGGTGACCTGTGCCCCAGTTATGGGAGCACGCTCCAACCATGCTGGTAGCAGACTCATTTGTTGTAACATGCCCCTCCAGGGCGCATTTACTACAGGGCCGAACACACGTAGCCCAAGAACCACTACTATCAGCAACGACCCCAGTGCCAAAGCCAATTTCAAATACAGTCGCATATGCATATTATCTTCGGCGCCGCACCTTTTCCTACTGCCCGATGCGCCACAGCGAAGATACCGTGCGAATAATGACACTGCCCCGCACAATGGCCGGTGTCGCATTGACCATCTCTTCGAGTGAATTTATCCCGAGCAATTTGTAGTCAGATCCAGCCTGAATCACGTACGTATCCCCGTCCTCGCTCATCGTAAAAATTTTACCGTTATAGGCCCACGGTGACGCAGTGAAGCCACCGGTACCTCGAGCGATTCGAACGCGTCCATAGACTTCCTCTCCCGTAGCCGCATCATGTGCGGTGAGAAACCCCTGTGTGTACAACCCATACAAGAGATCTTCATAGACCAAGCCTGACGGCATGTACGTCCCTGCAGAACGCTGCGACCAGACGACATAATCGTTGCTCGTTTCATCCGAACCAAGCGTTATATCACCAGCGGCACCAGGCCGGATTACATATACGGGCCGAAACAATTGAGACGGAAACCCGGAGGTAACATAAAGGAACCCATCAGCAGAAAATGGCGTCGGTGTCGTGCTTAATGATAAGCCCTCAAGCTGCCACAGCAGGTCACCGTCAAGACTGAACGACTGCACTCGATTATTACCCGCGACAACCACTTCTGTTCGTTGGTCGTTTTCCCAAACGAACGGACTGGACCACCCATATGACTCGCCAGATTTACCCTCATGAACATGCCACAACTCCTCACCGGTCTGAGTGCTAAATGCG
>CEUS01023638.1_pt1 | contig 38288 bp, 26 predicted proteins | sample 427031 | NCBI WGS metagenome assembly CEUS01 (sample SAMEA2622837, study PRJEB7988) | marine metagenome | biome: marine biome (ENVO:00000447); feature: marine epipelagic mixed layer (ENVO:xxxxxxxxx); material: "saline water (ENVO:00002010), including plankton (ENVO:xxxxxxxx)" | depth 140 m | reverse complement strand
AAGTTAGATGCTTTGTCAGAGATATCTCTAGAAGATTTAGTAGGAATGATGGGTGTTGAAGATTGAACCAAAGCGTTATAGCTGATAGGGTAATCTGAGATAATATAATTAGATTCTCACGTAGTAAGTTGCATTTCTAAGAGGCAAGTCTGATTGAATATGTTTGAAGTGAATATTGATATTCTTCCAGAATTTGAACCACTTGTATCCACCATTTGGTTGACCAAAGTTGTTGAGAGGGCATTATCATGTGAATTTAATCAAGATGGCGGTGTTCTAAACGTTATTGTATCGGATGATGAAACCATCAGGCAGTTGAATAAAAAATACCGTGGTTTGGATGAAAATACGGATGTTCTTTCTTTCTCTTCTTTATATAGGGGAGCGTACTACGGTGAAGATTTTTCTAACAAAATCGATAATATTTCCTGTGAGTTTGTTTTACCTCCAGGAATTTTTGAACCCATAGGCGAAGTCGTAATTTCTTATCCAATGGCATTACATCAGGCTCAAAATTCTGGACACTCAATACTAAAGGAGTTGGAGCTTCTTCTCACTCATGGCGTGTTGCACCTCTTAGGGCACGATCACGAAAAGATTGAAGAAGCGGCAAAAATGACAGATGCTCAGAATCGAATAATGGCTATGAATCTTCACCAGTAATGAGTTTAACTGTATGAAAGAAGTTTTTTATCGGAAATGGCGTCCTAGACGACTTGATGAGGTGGTTGGGCAGGAAGTAGTGGCACGGACCCTTCGCAATGCAGTGGAAAGTGGCAACACGGCTCATGCTTACCTTTTTTGTGGTCCTAGGGGCACTGGTAAGACTAGTACCGCTAGGGTATTGGCGAAGGCTTTGAATTGTGAGTCAACAGTTGGTGGAGAACCAGATGATTCTTGTAACTCTTGCGTCTCTATTAGACAGTCTCGTGCACTAGATTTAATAGAGATTGACGCTGCTAGTAATCGTGGCATAGATGATATGCGAAGTCTTAGGGAAAAGGTGCATTTCGCACCAAATGAATCAAGGAAAAAAGTTTATATTATTGACGAAGTGCACATGTTAACAGAGCCAGCATTTAATGCTTTGTTAAAAACTTTGGAAGAACCCCCACTTCATGCAGTTTTCATATTAGCCACTACTGATATTCACAAAGTGCCGCCAACAGTGATCTCAAGATGTCAGCGTTTTGATTTCAGGCGTATTGCTTTATCAGATATGACTAGTAGATTGATGAGACTTTGCAAAGACGAAGGGGTTAATGTTGATGAGAAGGTCCTAAATGTTATAGCTAGATCATCGTCAGGCAGCCTTAGAGATGCTGAAAATCTTCTTGAGCAAGCACTAGTATCATATGGATCCCCTCTGCTAGATGATCATATAAGAGAACTTCTTGGGTTGAATAATGATGAACAGGCTTTGAATCTAGTGGGTCATATTTTCTCTGGTTCTCTTAAGGAAGGGTTAAATTTAGTCCATCAGGTGTTTACTGACGGCGCGGATGTTACTCAGTTTCACAGAGTATTAGTTGAATGTCTCAGATCTGCACTATTAATTAAATCTGGCGTGAAGGATACATCGGTTCATACGCTGGAGTCTCAATCTAGGCTTGAAAATATATTGAAAGATGTTTCTATTGAGCAAGTTGTACAAGTTTTAGACAAGTTTGTGCAAACAGATTTGGGAATTGACTCTACGTCCTCTCTCCGCTTGGAATTAACTCTGGTGGAATGTAGTTTTCTTTTCGCTGATGGAATTGAATCAGACACAAAGACTTTTTCTGGATTAAGTGACCAGGTCAGGGAGGTTGACACAAAAGATAGTGTTAAGTCGGCAGATTCTGAAGGAGTTTTCAATGGTCATAAAGAGGTGATTGAGTCTATTCATGTACCCGATGAGTTGACCGTAAAGTCCTCAGAACCGCCTGATAAACTTGTAACTCAATGGGGATCAGTTTTGAAGGAACTAAAAACTGTAAAGGGCAGGAGATTCAATTTGGGTGCGTTGCTGAGATCTAGTACGGAGAAAGTTATCGATGGTGATACTATTGTGTTGAAGTATTCACATGTTTCACATCTCGAACGTATGCAAGAAGAGCTTCGTGACTCCAGATCTAGAGATTTAATAAAAGAAGTTTTTCAAAAAAACATGAATGCTTCCATTGATGTTAGGGCAGAATTGATTGATGCTGTGGGTAATGAATCTATAGGAAATGTCGCACAACGTAGTCATTTAGTTAAAGTGGCTCAGAACTTAGGAGCAAGTGTGATTAGTGAGAAGGAGGATGTAGTCCATGATGAATAAAAAGATGTTAAGGCAAGCTCAAGAACTTCAAAAAAATATGGCAAAGATGCAGGAGGAGCTTGAGAACTCGACAGTCGATGCCACAACCGGTGGAGGAGTTGTTAAGGTTACAGTAAGTGGTAAACTTCGACTGGAGTCATTAACAATAGATCCCGATGTCGTATCTGCTGATGACGTAGAAATGTTAGAAGACTTGGTTCGTGCTGCAGTCAATGAGGGTTTAGATAAAGCTCAAGAAGTTGCAGCAAATAAGATGAATTCATTGACAGGGGGGTTAAAAATCCCTGGATTAGGGTGATTTAAAACAATTTACGATTGTATATGAAAGCTAAATCATGATTCGACGGCATCAAGATGTTGGCCCTGTGGCCAAGTTGGTGGAAGAGTTTCACAAACTTCCCGGTATTGGTCCCAAAATGGCGCAACGTTTGAGCTATCACATTATACGTATGCCTAATTCAGAAGCAGCGTCTCTAGCAGAAGCTATTGTTGGAGTAAAGGACCGGATTGTACTCTGTTCAGTGTGTCACAATATTACTGAAAGTGATCCTTGTAATGTTTGTTCGGATTCGACTAGGGATAGTGCTAGGATTTGCGTAGTAGAAGAAGCATTGGATGTAGTTTCCCTTGAACGTACTGGTGCATATAGAGGTTTGTATCATGTGTTACACGGTGTTATAGATCCTATGAATGGTATCGGTCCAGAAAATCTTAAAATCAAATCTTTATTAGATAGAATTAAGAATGGTACGGTAACGGAAGTTATATTAGCTACTAATCCTAACTTGGAAGGAGAGGCTACTTCAATGTACCTTCAGCGTCTAATTTCTCCGCTTGGCATCTTAGTAACTCGTCCTGCTAGGGGTCTACCTGTTGGAGGTGATTTGGAATATGCTGATGAAGTTACACTTAGCCGTGCTATCGAGGGTCGTCAGGAATTCTAACCAGGTAATTTCCTTCAGCAGTTTTAATGATCTAAGTCGTCAGATACTTATCAACTGAGTTGAAGCCAATTAAGATCTTATTATAATTCGTGAATTGGTAATTATATAAATCGGTGGAAGATCACATATAGTTATAGGTTATATCCCAATGGCTAGACCGCGCACATACAAATCTGAGGGAATCATATTAAAAGGTATTCCGCTCGGTGAAGCAGACAGGATAGTCACTATATACACCCTTGGGTCAGGTAAGTTGAGGTTAGTGGCGAAAGGAGTTAGGCGTTCTAGGAGTAGGATGTCTGGCTACCTAGAACCTCTAACGTATGTATCAATATCGGTTGCAGAAGGAAGGAATATTGACACAATTACAGAGGTGGAAATCATTCAGAGCTTTCGAGAAATAAGAGAAGATTTATTATTAGTCTCCAAGGGACTATATTTTGCAGAAATAGTAGATAAATTTACAGTAGACAGATCTCCAGGATCAGCTGAGTTCAAGTTATTGTTTGATGGATTAGGTAGATTGAAAGCTTCTTATACAACGGATTTAGCTTTGCGGTATTTTGAGATGCAAATGTTGAAAATTACAGGGTTCGGTCCAGAAATATATCAATGTGTCGAGTGTCATACTGAACTTGAAGTTGATAGTCACGGATTTAGCAATTTAAAGGGAGGGATTTTGGGGTCTGAATGTCGAAGTAAGTCTTCTGAGCCATCGGCAGCTATATCGGTTGGTGCCATAAAATTATTAAGGTATTTGCAAAACGAGTCATATGATCGTGTTATGGGACTCAACATTCCTGAAGTTCTTTTGGTAGATGTAGAAAAATTACTTGGTTCTTATATACGCTACGTATTAGATAAAAAGATAAAGAGTAAAGAATTCATAGGGTTAATATCCTCGTAATTAGACTACCTAGTGACTATGTAACAATCGAATGTAAGTGTAGATCAACGATGTTACATTGTGGTACGACTAAGGATTGACTGGAATATGCGTTCGGGAATAAATCTGGCACATAGCGCCCCGATCATTGCTTCTTTATTGATAGTGTAGCGAAATTTTGGATTATTGCTGCGTACTATAGAATGGACTTTCTTAGCTACTTTTATCGGATTTTGGCTTAACATAAAATAGGCTCGGTTTTGAGTTTCCCCATTGTATTGGATTTTACCGTAACGTAAGTTGGTTGAATATGCTTTTGATGCGGTAACCTGATTCTTGTGGAAGTCTGTTTTTATATATCCAGGCTCTAAAAGTACCACTCTTATACCTAATGGCCACAATTCAATGCGCATCGATTCACTCAGGCCTTCCATCGCAAATTTGCTAGCTACATACGCTCCGTTGAATGGAGTTCCAATCCTACCTAGAATTGAACTAATGTTGATGATTGTACCGCTATGATTATTAAGCATATCTGGCAAAACAGCTTTCATTAGCCTAAAAGGAGCGAAAAAATTAGTCTTCATCTGAGATTCCATCTCTGCGATAGAGATTGAATCTGCAGGTCCCCATAAACCGTATCCAGCATTATTTATTAGTACGTCGATTACACCATGTTCTGATACCAAATAAGGAATTGTGTCTTCTATTGAATTTTCTGAATTTATATCAAGTTCCGCAGTTTTTATATCTAGTCCATGGTCTTGAACTACTTTCTCCACTGATGATAGTTTTGGGAGTGATCTACTAGTAGCGATAACGGAGTATCCTTTCTTGGCCAGATATATAGCGCAAGCTTTCCCTATACCACTGGATGCTCCTGTCACTAACACGTTTTTTGGGTTATTTTCAGACATTGTAGCCTCCGTTCGCAGAACAATATCAAGGGGGTATCAGGATATATGGAATATTGAATAATATTATCCTTTGACTGTATTGTACCTTAGAGAATTTTGCAGATTCAGATAATCATGTGTGTTTTCATGAATCTTTACATACGCAAATCTATGTTTTGAAGGAATCAGGATTGAACTTCTTCATATATAAATTGGATTGACCATATTGATAAGCTACTGCTACACTCACGTCTGTTATTTACCCAAGGAATAGTAGATGCAATTAGAGGGTATTTAAGACTATTTCACATATATGATTGCAAGATCACTGAGGAGGTGGCTAATCAGATATGAAGGTGCCGATACCGGAGATGCTTGCAGACGAACTCATGGTTTTTTGGGCAGATATTTTCGGTGATTTTGACCTTTCTAAAGAAGAACTTTTGGGAAGTGAACACGAGCACAACTCTATTTACATATATATTAAACGCTATTACGACAATATTGCTGGTACCTGTACAGTTACAGTTTCGTCAAATAATCCATCAATTGGTGGTTTGGGGCAAGTAGCTACAAATTCTCAGTTTCGGCGTTCAGGGATAGCAACTCAACTATGTTCGGAAGCAATTGAAGAATTTCGTATTCATGGTGGAGAGGCATTATTTCTAGGCACCGGAAATCCAGAAGCTGCACGAATGTACCGACGCTTGGGATGGATGAAACTGGCAGGAGCAAATGTGATGGTCAATATGACTAATGGTTCACCTGAAGAATTTTTGATTAATCACTTTAGTAGTGATATAAAACCAGTAGTCAGAGTTGGTAATCCTGATTTCCATCTTCAGATGATACCGCTAATACTTAGTCCGAATAATTGGCAAGTTCTAGATGCAAATTTGGGTATATTTTCTACTAGATATAAGGTGCAAAATTCGTGCATGAGTTTATATCCGAGGTATAGGTCTCTTTCAGCAGGGAATCGAGGTGCGTGGTTTGGGGCAATTGCAAATAGTGGGTGTGTAGTAGGACTTTCCTCAGTATGTTTGGATAAAGAGGGAGGGTATAGCGTGGATGGATTCACTCATGAATCTCATCGATATGTTTGGTCAGATTTAATACAAAAAGCATTCGATTGGGGGGAATCACATCGCAGTGGACGATGTTATGCGAAGGTATCAATAGAAGACGAGGAAAAGATGAGCCTTTTCGAAGAAATAGGATATAGAAAACTAGGAACTTTCGATACATTTGAACTCGATGGACATCAGGGTGGACAGATAGGTGCAACAGTTCAACCTAACAGGCGTGTCAACTATATACGTATGGAATTACCATAAGACTATAAGTAGGGTTTTACAGAATAAAAACTAAAACATTTAATACGGTGAATACAGGTTAAATTTATGGGTAGCGTGCTAGATGACAACCCCTGCTAGAAGCCAATACTTAAGAATTAAGGAAGAACATAAGGATGAAATTCTTCTATTTCGCATGGGTGATTTTTATGAAACATTCGATTCAGATGCACATACCTTAGCTAGAGAACTTGAAATAGCCCTTACGTCTAGAGAGATGGGCAAAGGTCATCGTGTACCGCTGGCTGGAATCCCATATCATGCTCTCAATTCGTACTTGTCGAAGCTGATTAGGAAGGGATATAAGGTGGCAATTTGTGAGCAGACAAGTGATCCAGCTACATCCAAAGGTTTGGTTCAAAGAGAAGTAGTCAGAGTAGTGACACCTGGAACAGTTATTGAAGAATCAATTTTGGATGGTAAATCTAATAATTATTTAGCGTCAGTAATTCTAAATGAAGATATAGCAGGTTTGGCTTACGTTGATATAACGACGAGTGAATTTTCAACCACGGAATTATTGACAGTTGATATTGCTGCCGAGTTGGCTAGGCTGAACCCTTCAGAGCTGTTGATCCCTGAGGGCCAAGTAACCTCCTTAGATCTCCTAGACATGCCTGTCACTGAAGTTGATGCTAAATCCTTTAAGTTGGAGAATTCCAAAGAATTGCTTTTGTCTCATTTTTCAGTCTCATCGTTAGAGGCTTACGGTTGTCACAATAAGTTTATGGCCATACGAGCATCCGGGGCAATATTGGAGTATTTGTACGTCAATCAAAAATCTTCTCTTGCTAATTTGACATCTATGTATACATATTCAACTTCTGGACATATGGCATTAGATCAGCAGACAAGGAAGAATTTGGAGTTGTTCGAAGGTGGAAGAGTAGGGGATGCTGGCACGTCGCTTATTTCTGTTTTGGATCATACTAAAACATCGATGGGAGGGCGCCTTATTAAGCAGTGGATTGGTGCGCCCTTAATAGATTTAACCAGTGTGAAGCTTCGTCAAGATGCCGTCAGTTGGTTTCACGATAGTTCGCTTCGCAGGGATCGAATGCAAGGGATACTCGCTTCGATTTCTGACCTTGAAAGACTTGTAAATAAGATACGTAGTAATACAGCTAGCCCTCGTGATTTGTTGGCGCTTGGGCGGAGTTTGAAACTGGCTCCGAAGATTAGAAATCTGCTACTAGAGGAGGAAATCAATTATAGGGTTGAGTGGATCGCTAAAGAAATTGAGGACATCAGAGAAGTTGTAGACCTTATTGACAATGCTATAGAAGATGATTCTCCTCCAAACTTTTCTGATGGAGGAGTAATAAGATCGGGATTCTCGACCGAGTTGGATGAAATCAAGCTCTCGACTCAAGGGGCGAGAGATTACATTGCGGGATTGGAGAATCATGAACGTGATAGGACAGGGATTAAATCACTTAAAATAGGTTACAACAAGGTGTTTGGGTATTACATAGAGGTTAGTAAGTCCAATATAGACCGTGTCCCCGAAGAATATATAAGGCGTCAAACTCTGGTTGGTGGCGAACGATATATTACTCCAGAAATGAAAGAGTATGAGTCACAGGTTTTAAGTGCGCAAGAACGTATCGTATCGATGGAATCCGAGTTATTTGGTAGGATTTGTCGCCAGATATGTGAGTCAGCTGTTTTGATATTAAACACAGCCAAATTTATAGCTAATGTGGACGTATTTTGCTCATTAGGTGAAGTGGCTAGCAATAATGGGTATGTAAGGCCTGATATGAGGGAAGATGGCATATTAGACATTCGTAATGGAAGGCACCCTGTTGTAGAACATTTCGCAGAATCTGGATCTTTTGTCCCAAATGACACAATAATGTCAGTCCAAGAAGCATCTATGGTAGTTTTAACAGGGCCAAACATGTCAGGTAAATCCACTTTTTTGCGTCAAGTGGGGCTCATTACATTGATGGCGCAAATAGGTAGCTATGTTCCTGCCGATTCAGCGATTGTTGGCGTTGTCGATCGAATATTTACTAGGGTAGGTCTTCAAGATGATCTTTCAGTTGGGCAGTCTACTTTTATGGTTGAAATGTTAGAGACTGCGTCAATTTTAAATCATGCCACAAACAGATCTTTGGTAATACTGGATGAAATTGGTAGAGGAACCAGTACCTATGACGGATTAGCTATAGCTAGAGCAGTGGCAGAGTATATTCACAATCATCCTAAGTTAGGTTGCAAGACACTTTTTGCTACGCATTATCACGAATTGACGGATTTGCCGGATACACTTTCCAGAGCCCAGAATTATAATGTTTTAGTGTCAGAGCAGCATGGAGACGTAATATTCTTGCATCGAATACTTCCTGGCGGTTCAGACAGGAGTTACGGAGTGCATGTGGCACGTTTAGCTGGTTTGCCAGCTGCAGTTATTAAACGTGCATGGGAATTATTGGATGAACTAGAAGGTGGTACGAGGATGGAACGTCATACTAACTCAGAACTGGATAGTAATATTCCTAGACAATTGCCGTTAATAGATTCTATAGCAGAAGTATTCGAGGATATCTTAGATTTGGATATCTCCTCCATCACACCTTTAGATGCACTTAATAAACTTTATGAAATTCAAAAGACAGCTAAAAAAGCCAATAATGATTTAGGAAATTCTATCTGCCCAAATGATTAGCTTCAATGATATGCTTCAGTCTTTCTAGTATCAATATTTTATAGTTAAACTATTGGAAATCGAATGTAGTTTATTCTCAATACGAGTGGGTTACTTTTGCTTACGGTGGCGTTGTTTTGACATGGTATCCTGAGGTAAAGTGGCTACTTTGTCAGTCCGAAATTGTTTTTCCAGCCAATCTCCAAAGCATCTTGGGCATAACGGTCTGGTTTGATGTACTATTTCTCCATCGACTAACATTTCGACTCTATACGGTTCTGGAGCACTAAGCACATGCCCTCTTCGACATTGCCAGCGCTCCACATCTTTAACTTCTTTATTGTTTACTTTCTGGGGAAGATGAAGACCGGTCCTTGTATCCCTTTCTAGGGTCATTTATATATACTTTCTCCTGTGGTTAGTTCGTTACTTAAAGGTCGCCTAATCGAAGGGTCTTCTGAATTGTAATTCTATTTATAATCGAAACAAGACTTAACAAAGTCAATGTGAAAATTAATAACATGATTGAATAAGTTATGAGTAAAGTGATCCAGTCATATTCCATTGTAAAGGGAGGTATCACTCTACTTCCACGGTCATCGTGACTTAAGAATGGCATAACGGTAGCACTGAGCCTGCTACCTATCCACGTTCCTAGTGCCATACCTATTATAATTATAAATCCATGTTCTACCCAAATCATGACATTGAGTTGTTTGGTGGAGAAACCCATCGTTCGAGCCAATGCGAATTGAATCTCACGTGATTTGTAAGACATATATGCGTGTAGTAGGAACCCAATGCAGCTTAAGACTAATACAGCAGAAAATGATACGAACAAAAGAGCTTCCCATCCAGCTTCTACTAGAGGGTCAACTTTCGATTTTGCCATCATAGACATTCTATCTACTATCCCAGTAGCACGGTAGTTAGGCACTTCCGACAACCGTTTTGATAGATTTATTTCAGGTGATTCCTCTGTCGTGGATATCCAAAGTTCAATGGGAGGTAGAGTGTTACTGAAACCGCCTAGATTAGTATACTTTTTGAGTGAATTTAAGTCCGATACGAGAAATATATCATCTTGTGTCTTAATAGTGGGGAAAAATTTAATAACGTCTATGATTCTAACTGGAATTTTTATGCCAGAAATTGACACATCTAGAGTGTTATCTTTCATGTAGTTTGTAGAATTCGTAAATCCCACGCTTGCGAGTACCGGAAGAGGTGATATTGCTGGACCGGGGAAGATACCTCTAGGAGTCAGAGGTTCGCCTGGAGACCACGAAAAAATCGCGGATCCAGGTTCTAAATTAGACACACTTGTAGACTTATTCAGTTTGTCCGACGAGGCTGAACGAGTAGCACGTAGGATTTGCCATCCAGAAATGGAGTCAAAGTCTTCGAGAATAGTTCTATTGCCGGAGGAGTTAATGGTTGCAATATGGTCTATTATTAATGACCCAGAGCTTAGTGGTTTGTCAGTGAGTGTTTCTCGGATTTGTAGGGAGACTATAGATAACGGTGGGTTAGATAAAAATTCCTCATGGTCTTTATTAATCAGGTTTGTGTTTAAATCTAACCATCCTGTAGAGGACAAGTTTCCTAGTGGGTAGTCAATATATTCCTCCAAAGAATTTTTAATGCGTGCACTTAATTCAATTGTAGGTTGAAGTCTATCTGACCTAATCTTTACTTCCAGGGCAACTGTATTAATCGGTATGTCAAGTCCTGTAGGAGGTGTTTTTACTTCCAGTGATTTTAGCAGGGGAGTGATCGATGTATCAGAAAAATCTTTCCTGAACCACCCGACATCTCCAAAAGAATTAGTATCTACAGACAGCATTACAATACTTGGTGCTGACTGTGTTCCCAACGCCTGCGCTGGTGCCCTCAAGACTCTGCTTAACTGGTCTACACCCTCGATCTGACCAAATGATTTTAATAAAAGTGATTCGGGTATATAGGTAGATGAATTTCCTTGAAGTTCCAAGTTACTAATCCTAATATCACTGCCTACCGAGTAGAGAACTCGTTCTTTAAAACTATTTTGAAGCGTAGACCCGAAATTTGAAGAAAATATGCCTAGCCCGGCGGTTAACATTAATAGTAAAGATAGCCTTGAGTAATGTATTGGATCTCTTGTTACTTGCCAAATTCCAAGTGCTACGCCTGCAGGAAGAGTTGGGGAAAGTACTTTGCTTATAATCTGCATTAAAAGAGGGAAAAGTCTTAAGGAGATCATTCCTGTTGCCAAAAGTATGATTGCAGGTACTGAGAGAAGAATGTTGTTAGCAATCGGTCCCCCAAGGAGATCGTCTGCTATCAGAGACCCCTGCTCGCTCAATTGTTGGAATAAAAACATACCTGCCAAGAGAAGTAGTATGTCGAGGTAGTATTTTTGAAACATGAGTATCCGGGAAGGTCTTGCTGCTTGATAACGTTGCTCATTCACTCCTGTTTTTGAAGCATGAAAAGCAGGTATTATTAATGCAATGAAGCTTAGAATACCTCCTAAACCGCTTAAATAATAAGAATTAATAGATATTGATACACTTGTTAATGATCCATTGGTTAGGTTCGAAAATGCCGGAGTAATTCCTAGTAATGATATGGAGATTGCGGCAACCAGTGGAGCGATAGCCGTGACTATAAGAGCTATAGATGCTCCTTCTATTGCAAATACACTCAATATTTGATCTGTACCAGCTCCACGACTTCGTAACATCACGATTTCTGCTCTACGATTCTCTATTGCCATACTTGAAAGTGTTATAACGTAATAAAGGATTACTATCGCTATCAGTGTCAGAACTACGAACATAGGTATTTGACTAAAAAATATTCGAGTTTGATATTCACTAAGAATGTTGGAAAGGACTGTGTCACTGCGGTAGTTTGGTAAAGTAGTATTTAATATCGAATTAAAATTCCTTATTGCTAACAGTGCTTCTTCGGAATTTCTGGCATTAATTTTTTCGTCACTAACGTCTATAAGCCAAGCGTAAGTGGACTCCATTTTTGGATACGAAGCGCCGAGTATTTCAAAAAATGATTCTTCAGGTAGGTAAAATGGCAAATTCCTGAATGGGCTTTCAGGATGTGGCTGTAGTACTGCACTGTCTAGGTGCCAAAATTCGGGGTCATATTTGGATGATTCTTCAAATACTCCTGTGACAATGATTTCAACATATGGATTGGTATTATCAGAAGGGTGGACTGCTGTGAACCGGTCACCTGCTTCTACTCCAAATTGTTGAGATGCTGTTAGGGACACTAGTGCCTCGACTGCAATGGTGTCTTTAGGTATAAATGATTGCACGCTCGAAGGCGACCATCCTCCTGCTACTAGGGTAATGTTTTGTTCTAAGTTGGGTACGAAATTAAAATATGTTCTGGAATTTCCTTTGCGTGCATTTTCTTTGTTTTCAGGATAAGACAGGAAAAATGATTCAGAACGTCCGCCCTTTAGTATACGACCATGTAGCCACCCGATTTGACTTATTGCTTCTTGCTCTACCTTGTCAGATGCGGATTGGTATTCTTTAACGGTTATAGGTGATGTAGTAGTTCGGAGTACAATATCTAAATCTGTGTTCGTACGATTGTTTATATTGTCTCTTATGGCAAGTTCTTTTAGTGAGTCGAAATAGATGATGCTTCCAGAAAGCAACACTGATGACAGTAGTACGCCGAGTATAGTAGATCCCATTAGTTTCCAATGAGCTAAGCCCTGCTTGATTACAAGTCGCCATGTTAATAAGAAGTGTTTTGGTATTACTGTCATCTGATTTGTATACAGTCTCAACAACTATTGTGATTTACGAAATCTAAGTCAAGTTTTATCAGATGTTCTTGCTGAACATTTTTATTCATCTTGGATTTCCCGGAAGGTGTGAAGTTTTATTTGAGTCATTTGCCTGTTAACTAAATACAGTGAAGCCATGAATACCAGCCCTAAAGCAATGTAGTTTATTGATAAGATTGTCCAGTCGATTGTGATTATGAAAGGTGGAATTATAGGCTGACCTCTTTCGGTTACGGACAGAGAAGACACTAATGATTTGCTCATGAATGATCCAGCCCAAGTACCTATTCCTATACCGATCACCCCTATAGCGAGATGCTCGAAAAACAGAAGCGCCTTCATTTGAAGCTTGGAGAATCCTATGACGTGTAAGGCCCCCATTTCACCCCAACGACGTTTAGTGAACAGAAGCAGGTAGGTTACATAACCTACTGCGGCTGCTAATGTGCCTATTACAGGTGCAATAATCTGCATTGGTTTCCACCCAGCACTTACAAATGGATCTAGTCTAATCGAATTTAGTTTACTCTCTAGATCTCTGACTTGAATGTCTCTACCAACTAATTCTTTAAGAGCTTTTACCGTATCTATATGTGATAATTCATTCGATTCTATGAATGCTGTGTTTGGTTTTAAGGAATAGCTTTCCAATAACACGTTTGTGTGTGCCAGGAGGGCATTTATATCTGCTATGATGAAACCTCCTCCAGTTGGGTTAACCGTTGGGAAATAGTCCACTATCCCGACTATTTCCACTAATATCCACCTATTTGCGATTCTGGCAATCGTTCTGTCCCCTACAGAGGTTTTACTCATCGACGCTAGACTGGAACTAAACACTACAGGTAACGGACCTGATGGATTATAGTACATGCCACGTAGCCCTCTGTCAGTTTGGGTCCCGAATGATAATAAACCAGAATTCTCTCCTTCATATGAATCTGAGCTGACTATACGTATGCTATGGCTCTCTTGCCCCAAAGTTTCAATTGGGTTCCAAGCCAGATCATTTTCAAATCCTTCCAAGAGTATTCCACCTGCAACTCTAGGGGAAGTGACATGAATTCCATCTATAAGGATTTGACCAGGAGTACCTTGAGCCAACGTTGGTTCATAAACTTGGAATGCCACAATATGGAAGGGAGGATCGATGTTTTGGGGGATATCCGCCTTCACGAAATTCCAACCTGGTCTGTCTAAATTACCGACCAGGGGTAAAGTATTAAGTGAACCATCCCCATATCCTAGCACTACAAAAAAGGTTGCAAATGGACTTGTCTCTATAGGGTTCAGCCATAATCCGATAGACACAGAATCATTAGGAATATCGAGTTTTCCAATAACCTTATCTAGTTTTAGGTTTGTAAAGAGATCACTAGTTGCAGAAGATGAGAAATCCTGTCTGTACCAGGCAAAATTAAAGAATTCCTCCGATTCTACCCCCAATATTTCGGTGGAGACTGTATTAATGCTGGCAGCTTGACGTATAGAAGGTGATACGTATTTGACTCCTGATACTGATTCGTAGTCACTTCTTAATTTCTCTTGATTTCTTGATAGTGTTCCTGATCCACGTACGACAATGTCTGACGGAATTTCGTAGAGGGCTTGATCAATCTCACTTCTTTTAAGGGTTGATCCTACTGTATTAGATAGCATGCCCATTCCGGTAACTAATATAAGGAGTAATATAATCCAAGTGTATTGCATAGGCACTCTAGCCATGTACCATAGACTTATAGATAACCATGCAGGCACCAATTTTATAATCTTTTTTGTGATTGGAAATATAATTTGTCCCGGTAGAGTTGATATCAATCCGGCTTTCGGTATGAAAAATGGCTCTGATGTGCTGATACCATCAGATATAATAAAAATTCCTATTAAGGTAGCTTGTACTATAATCCCTCCGAGACGTGAAATCGAACTCTCGGCCTTTTCGGTGAACCAATAAGTTATAGCCAACGATATAAGTAATAATTCGGCTAGGATCCATGCAGATCTACTTTCCCCATTTATTACTGAGATAGCAATCCCAAATATGAGCATTGATATTGAAAATACGAAAATTAGATTAACCAACGACCTGGATTCCCCGGCAATAAATTTCATAGTTATTGGGAAGAGTCTCATGAATATTAAACCTATCGCTATAAGAAATAACACAGGTGCTAGTAGTAGGATTTCATTTACATTAGCTTCTTTAAATAGACCTCCGGAAACTATGTTCCCTCGTTTTTCAAATTCCCAGAATGCCAGCCCTCCTAATATAAGTACTCCAATATCCAAGTTGTTATTATGTAGCCATGATATGGCAGGTGGTCGGGAAGAAGGGAGTATATTGATAAACTGAGAACTGTATTTTGAAATAATAGCAGGAGCTACCATTATAATAAGGCACGCCAAGCCTGTTGAAAAAGACAATATATAAGGGAGAATGTCGAATCTGACAGGTAAAGGATTTCCTAACGTTATTTCTGAGAAGAATGGTAAAACCCCGGCCAGTGATACCAGACTCATAGCAATTAGAGGTGCGAGTGTAACACCCACTATTGTTACGGTTATACCTTCTAACGTGTACAACTTTGCAAATTGTGATGTTTTTAGTCCTCTTGTGAGCAATCTAGCGATGTCTTTATCCCGGCTTTGTGCTAGGTATGCGATCATCATTATAAGTAGATAAATTGCTGTGGCGGTCATCACAGTCATTATGAGTAATAAGGGCACCTTGGAGATTGTACTTTTTGATTGGCCCTGACGAGTTACTCCGTGCACGAATCCGCTATTTACAGATGAACCAGGTATTGACTGTAATATGTGATCTTCGAAATCTCTTAAGTTGTCCCTTGTCTCTTGAACGCTCCAGTTCTTAAGCTTCTCTTTATTTAACTGAATGCTCCAGAACATATTTGATATAGTACCGGGGTAAGCAGAAGCAACGGCTTTCGCCATTGCTTTGCGCGTGACTAGGAGAGATATTGGTCGTTCTCCTCCGTCACGTTGAACAAGAAATGGGTTATTGGTGGATGAATCTGATGCAAATCCAAGGTCGCTATTGGTCTGCTCTTTTGTCAGACCACCTATGTTGGGTTCGTATGATTCGTCCTGTGACATACCACCACTAGGCAGGATAAATATCCCGGCATCACTCCAGTACGGGTTTGTAGCGTTATCAGGTTCAATGATTCCCACTACCTTGGCTGAGATTGTAGTATCTGAGCCGAAGGCAGGGGATAATGTGAGTACATCTCCGACATTAATTTGCACCCACGTTTCGGTCCTTCCCGATACCACAACTTCGACAATTGGACCTGCAGGACCAGTAGTAACAGTGTCTTTAGACATATTGCCAATAATGAAATTGGAGTGTTGGGCCAAATTTGAAATGTTTACCATGTGTCCGACAGAACTCAATACACCTTGCCCTCCGCCTTTAGGCAAAGGCATTTCTGGTGTTCCAGCAAGGAAGATGCTGCTGGTTTGATAAATTTCATTTCCGATTATGAGTGAGGACACAAAGTTGCCTAAAAGCTGTTCAATAACAGTTTCGGTCACAAAAAGTGCTAATGGAGGTTCATCAGGGTCTACTTGAACCATTAGAGGTGGAGCGTTGGTTAGAGGATCTGGATCTAATAATACGCGCGTTTCTTTCCAGTATTCGCTGTTAAAATCGTTGGGTTCAATAATTCCGACTATCGATATGGATAATTCTATAGGATCAGCCAGAGAAGAGGTTAGGGTAAAAACATCTCCTATTTGTGCATCGAATGTGATGGCAGTATATTTTGATATCACAGCTTCGATTACTGGTCCGTAATCCGAGAATGATATGTCGCTTAAGGCCATTCGTCCATCTATAAAAGTAGAATTGGCTTGGATGTCTGTTAGTGATTGAAGGTACCCTCTTGAAGCAATGATTCCTTTTCCTCCACCTTTGGGCAAAGGCCTTGAAGGGAAGCCAACAAGCCAAGAATCAGTTTTGATGTATGTCTCGGTAGAAAGGTGTATTTCTTTCAGATAGTTATCTATAGCATTTGATACCATGTTTTCTGTATCCAAAATAGAATCTTCTGACACAAGGATATTTGGAGCAGACATGTTTATAGTTAGGACGGGTGATGAGACTTCGTTTATTGACGTGATGAAACCTTGTTGTTCTAGAGCAGAGAGGTAAATCGGTGTGCCAGAAGCTAAGGATGTGGCAATAAGGATACCCACTAGTATGCTAGATAACAATTTCCAGTCTGATAATATTCTACGGCGAACTAGTCCTAAAATGGACATGATTACTTAAGAACACCAACGGATTTGTATTTTTCATCAATGCTTGTGATCACTGAATTGTACAATAACCTCCACTTAAGGATGATATATATTGGAGTTAAATCAGTTATCTCTTGTCTGTATGTCCCATTTTTCTGTCGGGGTCAACCTTGTCTCTTACTCTCTGCTTGAGTTCTTTGGGTTGCGGGAATCTAGATTCTGAACTGAGTGCCCAAATCACATCATTGCCTATCCGCACCTCGAAGATACCTGATTTTCCCGGAATCAGAGCTACTTCTAATAGCTCTGATTCGAAAGTGGACAATAATTCTTGGGCTACCCAAGCCGCCCGTATCATCCACCGACACTGTGTGCAATACTCTATTTCTAGACGATGCTTTGCTGTCACGTCCTGCTATCTCTTATAGATTCTATATATTGGAGGTTTCTTTCAAGGACTCAAACTCTTTAGATGATAAAAATCTTTCGGCATCTATAGCAGCCATACATCCTGTTCCAGCTGCTGTGACCGCCTGACGGTATATCGGATCTTGGACATCTCCACAAGCAAAAACACCTTCTATATTGGTTCCGGAACCATTTAAGGTTCTTATGTAACCGTTTTCATCCGTATCAATTTTTCCGTGAAAGAGCTGGCTATTTGGTGTATGACCTATTGCTATGAATACTCCGTCGATAGGTTTATGGGTCGTTTCCCCGGTTGATATATCCTGCAGTGTCACCCCCGTGACTTCATTGCCTTCTACTCCATTTATATCATTCACTATTGTATTCCATATAAATTGAATTTTATCGTTAGACTGAGCCCTGTCCTGAAGAATATTAGACGCTCTAAGTTGGTCCCTTCTATGTACTAAGAATACCTTAGATGCATACTTCGTTAGGAATAATGATTCTTCCACAGCTGTATCACCACCTCCTACCACCACAACCTCCTTATCTTTAAAGAAAAACCCGTCACATGTAGCGCAAGCAGAAACACCCCTGCCCATTAGCCTGCTTTCGGATTCTAACCCTAACAATTTAGCTGTAGCACCGGTAGCTATAATAATAGTTTGTGTATGTATAGTATTCACTTCATCGATGGTAATTTTGAATGGTCTGTTGTCTAGATCAACGGATGTTACATGTCCAATTTCATATCTGGCACCAAATTTCATTGCCTGATCTTTGAAAATCATCATTAGATCAGGTCCTTGGACTCCATCCACGAACCCTGGATAATTTTCTACATCGGTCGTGATAGTGAGTTGTCCGCCAGGTGTGGAACCTTCAATGACTAAGGGATCCAAGTTTGCACGTGCGGCGTAAAGTGCTGCGGTGCTACCAGCGGCACCGGATCCCAGAATGGTCACATCTTCAATTTTCAAAATGAAATCTCCCGATTAAAAGTACATGTCTTGCCAAAAGTGTATATGTTTTCAAGATTCAATCGTGGTGTACAGGCGAATACCGTACAAAGAATAATTTATTGAAACTATTTCTGAGGTGGAATTAATTTTTTTATGCAGATATCTATCAGAATTAGTCATAATGTTGTTTTTCCAAGAATTGTGCGTAAGGTGTGTTGCCTGCAAATATTGCTTCGGAACCGAGAGATTCTTCGATTCTGAGTAGTCGATTATATTTTGCAGTTCTTTCCCCTCTTGAAGGTGCCCCTGCTTTTATCTGTCTAGCAGCTGTTGATACAGCAATGTCTGCTATAGTCGTGTCTTCTGTTTCTCCTGATCTATGACTTACGATCGTTCCCCATTTTGCCGATGTAGCAGTTTCTATTACTTCTAAGGTTTCGGTTATGGTTCCTATTTGATTAGGTTTGACTAAAATAGCATTGCTGGCATTCTTTCGTATCCCATTATTCAGAAGTTCTAATCTTGTAGCATATATGTCATCACCTATTAATTGAATCCTGTCACCTAGTATCGAGGTGAGTTCCATCCATCCTTCCCAATCATCTTCATCCAGTCCATCTTCAATGCTAATAATTGGATAGTTTGATACCCAAGATTTATACATGTCAATAATGCTATGAGAAGTGATGTCTTTTTGCTCGCTCGAAATTCTGTATGTCTTACCATGGTTTACTGTAAGTTCACTAGCCGCAATGTCCATAGCTATATAGCACTGTTGTCCCGGTGAATAACCTGCATTCTCAATCGATTGCAAAATTAATTCTATGGCGAGCTCATTGGACGACTTTGATAGGGCAAAACCTCCTTCGTCACCTACAGTCGTACTCAGTCCTTTTTCACTCATTAAACGCTTTAATGAATGAAAAATTTCTGAACCGGCTCGTACAGCATCTCTGAATGAAGATAGTCCTGCGGGAACAACCATAAATTCTTGTACATCCGTTGAATTTACTGCATGCTTGCCACCATTTAATACATTAAACATGGGTGTAGGCAGGATATTAGAAGGTGATCTATGTAAACATCTGAATAGTGGTAGGTTTAGAGCTTTTGCTGATGCGTGTGCCGTAGCTAGTGAAACTGCTAGAATTGTATTTGCACCTAGTCTAGATCTATCATGAGTTGCATCTAACTGAATCATTAAATTATCAATGTGACTTTGGTTATTTGCACACAGGCCTTTAATAGCGGGGGCTATTTTGTTTAGAATGTTATCGATGGATCTCTCAACTCCCATTCCTCCATATCTTGCAGGATCATTATCTCGCAGCTCCAGTGATTCCCTTGATCCAGTACTTGCTCCTGATGGTACTGACGCACGCCCCAGAATGCCATCTTCCAGTAAAATGTCTACTTCGAGGGTCGGGTTGCCCCGCGAATCGAGTATCTCTCTGGCCTTGACGTCGCGTATAGTAGTCAATTTATTTTCCGTATCAGATTATTTGTAGGCGTAGATCAAAATTATTTTTTAACAATATTACTTTCATTTAGCATATTCATAGCCTTTTCAACAGCATCGGATGGAGATTCAGCTATAGTTATGGATTTGTCTTTCTGTCCTTCTCTGAAAATTTCCCAGGTCTTGAGACCAACTACAGGAACTTGTTCAGCTAGTGAATGGCCTATTTCAGAAAGTGTACCGTAAGCACCTCCTACAGCGATTATGACTTCCGCTGTCTTAACTATGATAACGTTTCTACTATGTCCCATACCGGTAGGGATAGTTACATCTACCCACGGATTAGCCGATGATTTATCATTTCCGGGAAGTACTCCAATAGTGGTTCCACCTGCTTTTTTTGCACCCCTACAGGCTGCTTCCATAACTCCTCCGAGTCCACCACACACTAGGGTTACGCCTCTCTTCCCTAGTTCTTCTCCAACAGTTTCGGCAAGAGAGTAAATTTCTGGAGTGGGTTCTCCTGCTCCTATCACGCCTATAATCAACCGGTTGCTCCTATATGAATATACTGTAAAGGTCGACTATACCATGACGGTTATGTATATAAGAAGTGTGTTTAGATATAATATCTATTGATGTCCCTAAGTGAAATGGATGTAACTGTTCACTTGGGAACTGAAAACCAGAGTGTGTTGTAGGTACCGGGTGACAATAATCAACTTATAATTTTAATTAATCACGTAGTTACGGCTCCGTTAGAAGCCGACGACACAAGTTTGGCATACTTTGCCATAACTCCAGATACATAGGTTGGGTCTGGTGGAGACCATTTTTTGCGACGATCTATAAATTCCTCTTCTGACAGCTTCACGCTCAATTCTCTTTTTTCCACATCCATTACAATAATATCGTTATTTTCTACTAGAGCTATAGGGCCTCCCACCGCTGCTTCGGGAGCGACGTGTCCTATCGATGCGCCGCGGCTTGCTCCAGAAAATCTACCGTCCGTCATCAACAGCACTGATTCCCCAAGGCCTCTACCAGACAGAGCGCCTGTTACAGATAGCATTTCTTGCATGCCTGGACCACCTTTTGGACCTTCGTATCGTATAACTACCACGTCTCCCGATTTGACTTCACCGTTAGTCACTGCTTCAAAAGTTGCTCTTTCTCCATTGAATACTTTTGCTGGCCCTTCATGCTTCATATGTTTTGTACTAGCAACTTTCATTACGGCGCCTTCAGGGGCCAGATTACCTTTAAGTATTACGAGGCCTCCTGTTGGGCTACGAGGTGACGAAACTGGATATACAACTTTGTTATCAGGTGCTATTTGGAAATCAGCTAAATTTTCAGCGAGTGATTTTCCTGTTACAGTCAATGTGTCTCCATGCAGAAGACCGGCATTTAAAAGTTCTTTCATTACTACCTTTAGTCCCCCTGCCTTATCGACGTCAGACATCACATATTTGCCGCCTGGGCGAAGGTCTGTGATGTAGGGGGTTTTCCTGCTCATGGCGTCAAAGTCGTCTATTGTTAGTTTTACTTCTGCTTCATGTGCTATAGCCAGTAAGTGCAATACTGCGTTAGTAGATCCTCCCATTGCTAACACTACGGTCATTGCATTTTCAAATGCCTCACGTGTCATTATGTCTCGTGGTTTTATGTCCTTTTCTAAAAGGTTATATAAGATGGTTCCTGCAAAATATGCTTGGTCTTCTAGCCGTTTGTCTATCGCCGGTATGGATGCTGTCCCAGGGGCAGACATTCCAAGTGCTTCTATAGCAGAAGCCATTGTGTTAGCGGTGAACATACCTGAACATGCTCCTTCTCCAGGGCATGCAACACGCTCCATTCCTAAGAGATCTTCTAAGGACATTTTGCCTTGGGAGTGAGAGCCTACTGCTTCAAACACGTCCTGTATATTAACGTCTTCTCCTTTGAAATTTCCGGGTTTGATTGCTCCGCCATATACGAATAGAGATGGTACGTTTAACCTGGCCATTGCCATGAGAGCTCCTGGCATATTCTTGTCGCATGCGGCCACAACTATTAGTCCATCCATACTTTCGCCAAAAGTGACAGTTTCAATGGAGTCTGCAATTACTTCACGACTTACAAGTGAGGCTTTCATTCCTTCCGTACCCATCGAAATACCGTCGCTGATAGTGATTGTGCCGAATAGGAACGGTACGGAGTTAGAATCTCTGACTCCAGTTTTAACTCTTTTTGCAATCCTGTCTAAATGAACGTTACAAGGAGTAACGTCACTAGCCAAATTACCTATTGCTACAAATGGTTTTTCCATGTCTTCATCGTTTAATCCTACAGCCCTTAGCATTGCTCTTGCAGGAGCCCTATCAGGACCATCAGTTACTACAAAGCTTTTCTTTTTAATATTTTTCTTATTGTTTACAGTCATACTTTGCACCTTTTAACATTGGGATATTCGAATACACAACGTACTTTCACATTGATTCGTATACTGGGAATTACGGATAGGATAATGTAAAACATGTCTAAATGATAGGAGTACAAACTTATATTGTTAGAAATTAATTTCTAAGTTGTGCCTTGTAAATAATGAATTTAACTCATAGTAACGTATATTTTTACGTACTAGATTTATCGGGTGAAAAATTGCGTTGCTGGATGTTAGTTATTTAAATATGGCTAAGTGTGATTAACCTCTAGGGATATTTTCCATGAAAAGTAGGAGTCACGTGGTAAGATGCTCTGTATTCGAAGAGTTGTGATATGTTTACCGAAGACATCATTTTTATGGCGACAATTTTTAGATACGTAATAATCGAAAACCCTAGTACATTTTCAGATTTATCAAATAGAGAATATCAATGGCAATAAAATTTGGAACAGATGGTTGGAGAGCAATAATTGGTGAACAATACACATTTGATAATGTGCGTTTTTGCTCACAAGGTACCGCTCTTTTATTGAAGCAGCAAGGGTTAGACAAAAAGAAATTTTTGATTGGATACGACTCCCGTTTTTCTTCTGAAAAATTTGCTCGTTCTGTTGCTGAAGTAATGTCTGGCAATGGCATAAAAATTTTGTTGTCAGATAGAGTAGTACCTACTCCCGTCATAAGCTACAACATAGTGAATAGAAATGCCGGAGGGGGCGTGGTTATCACGGCTAGTCATAATGCTGCTGATTGGAATGGGTATAAATTCAAACCTGATTATGGAGGTAGTGCGACTCCAGAGGTAGTATCACGACTTGAATCTCATATAAGGGAAGTTGAGATGACTGGTGAGGTAAACAGGATGGATTTAGAGGAAGCGAAATCAAAAGGATTGCTAGAGGAATTTAATCCTGAAATTGCTTACATGAGTCACATACAAAATATTATAGATATTGAGATGATAAGGAAGTCTGGATTGAAGGTAGTCGTTGATTCGATGCATGGTGCAGGATCTGGTTATTTGAATAAATTATTATCAGGGCTAACAGCCGAGATTATTGAAATGCGCAGTGACATAAACCCTGCGTTTCCAGGTATGTTACAACCAGAACCATTGGGCCATAACCTAGCTAATCTTAAGTTTACCGTAAAGAGTCAAAATGCGGATGTTGGCCTTGCGACAGATGGTGATGCTGATCGATTAGGTGTGGTGGATGAAAATGGTGAATTCGTAACCACACTTGATGTGTTTGCATTGCTATGCCTGCATCATCTTGAGGTTCTAGGCTTACGTGGCCCGTTAGTCAGGTCGATCACCATGACTAGTATGGTTGATAAGTTGGGTGAACTTTATGATGTACCGGTTTTTGATACTCCAGTTGGATTTAAACACTTAGGTCCCGTAATGGTTGAGAAAGATGCTTTGTTGGCAGGGGAAGAAAGTGGCGGATATGCATTCCAAGGAAATATTCCAGAAAGAGATGGTATTCTCAGCGGATTGATGTTACTAGATATGATGGTTAGAACAGGTAAGAATATTTCAGAACTTTTATTAGATTTAAGGCAGAAGATTGGCCCGCATTATTATTGCAGGTCAGATATTAAATTTGATCCGGTAAAGCGTACAGCTATAGAGGATAGGCTATCTACAGTACGTCCATCACACCTAGGTGGGAAACTTGTGAGCCATGTGGATAATAGAGACGGATTACGTTACGAACTGCAAGAAGGATATTGGGCTATGGTTCGCTTTTCTGGAACAGAGCCTATACTAAGAATCTATGCTGAAGCAGATTCATTAGAATCATCGAAGCAATTGTTGGATGACGTAGCAACACTCATTGAGTTATAGGATAGTGACCTTCGATTGATGTGGTGGAATAAATGTCCGAGTTTATTGATTTAGTAGGATATTTAGTACTGTTATTGGTGTATGTTCTGATTTGGCGGCAGTGGCATATGTTTTAAGGTGAAGGAAGGAGTTTTGAATGGCAGTAAGAAAACCACTACTCCTTTTGATGGATGGCCACGCCATGGTTTACAGGTCTTGGTATGGTATCCAGCAACCTATGAATGTTACTGCAACGGGGGAAGAGGTACGTGGTGTTTATGGTTTTTTGAACACATTCTTACGTACGCTGTCCGATTGGGATCCTACTCATTGTGCGATTTCTTTTGATATGGCTAAACCGACCTTTAGGCATAAGGTATTTGACGAATACAAAGCCCAGCGGACTCCATCACCACCTGAATTGAGAGCTCAGTTCCCTCACGTTCGCAAGATGATGGAAGCTTTCCGCGTACCAATCTTTGAAAAGGAGGGTTATGAAGCAGATGATATTTTGGGTACCTTGTGTAGGGTTGCTGAAGAGAAAGGTGTAGAAACAATTTTGGTGACAGGTGATACTGATGAATTACAGTTAGTATCGCCTCTTGTACGAGTTTTGTTGACTCATGGTTCAAATAAAAAGAACATTTATGGAATAGAAGAAGTCAGATATAGATACGAAGGTCTTGGTCCTGATTCGATTGCTGATATAAAAGCTTTGCAAGGAGATCCTTCTGATAATATTCCTGGAGTGCCTGGTGTTGGCAAAAAAACCGCTATTAGACTTTTGAATGATTATGGTTCTATCGAAGGCATCTACCAGAATTTGAGTGAAGTCACCCCGCCTAGAATCCAGCAGAGTCTACGTGAGAATCAAACACTAGCCAATCAAAGTAAATTTCTAACCACTATTGTTAGAGATGTGCCGATCAAAGTAAATTTTGATGACATGAAATTTGGAAATTTCGAACGTACTAACGTAATTGAGTCGTTAAGGGAATTGGAATTCTTTAGTATTGTTCAAAAAGTTCCACATCCCAAATCACATGATTCGCTATTTACTCAAGCTGAAATGGCGATGGAATTACCTTCAGTTGATATTAATTACGAGGTTGTAGATACGATCGATAAATTAGATTTAGTTGTTGCCGAGCTACATTCACCTTCCGGATTCTCATTTATTTTGGACACGGATAGTGAAAATCCTATGGAAGCTAGCTTCGCAGGAATATCTTTCTCAAAAGGATCCGGCAAGTCATGGTATGTCCCAGTGGGGCATCAAGAAGGATCACAAATAGAATCGGATTTAGTTATAAGTCAGATTAAGCCCCTTTTAGAAAGTTCAATTATCCCTAAGGTGACTCACAACGCTAATTATCAATACATGGGACTATATAAATATGGTGTTAGATTTAGAAACTTAACTTTTGATACCAGTATAGCGGCGCATCTTTGCGGGTGGGTATCCAGTGATCTAAATAGTATGGCATTAAAAGCTTTAGGAATCGAAATACAAGATTCTAGCGAAATTACTGGAGTTGGCAGGAATCGGAAGCTTTTATCAAATCTAGATATTAATGTGGTTGCAAAATATTCATGTGCTAGAGCAAATGCGGTTTTTCGTCTGAGAGATAAACTAATTGATGAGTTGCAAAAGGCTGGATCGATGAAAGTTATGACGGAATTGGAGATGCCTTTATTTCAGGTACTTGTAAGGATGCAATTAAATGGTGTCCACGTAGATTCTAAACTTCTGAACAAAATGTCGAAAACTTTGGGAGCCCAGATTTCTCACATCGAGAATAATTTACATAGTTTATTAGGATATGAATTCAACCTGAATTCATCGAAAGAACTTTCTGAAGTCCTTTTCACTCAACTTAAGCTCCCACACACCAAGCGGACTCAAAAAGGCAATTATTCCACGGATGCGTCCTCTCTGGATACTATAAAGGAAATGATAAGTAAAGGAGTTGTAAATGATCCGGATCCTCGATCGATAACATTGCTTGACGGAGTTTCAGAATATAGGCAGATGTCAAAGATAAAGTCTACGTATGTTGATTCTTTGCCTGACCTGGTAAATAAAAAGACCAATCGTATACACACTCGTTACAATCAAACAGGATCTACTACAGGGAGGATTTCAAGCAACGAACCTAATGTGCAGAATATTCCAGTGCGTACCGAATTAGGGAGAAATGTGAGAAATGCTTTTGTGGCTGAGAAGAGGCCAGAATGGACATTACTGGCGGCTGATTACTCCCAAATAGAATTGCGTGTATTAGCGCATGTATCTGAGGATTCTGGTCTGATTGCAGCGTTCAAAGATGGACAAGATATACATACGGCTACAGCCGCATCTGTATATGACGTACCTACAGATGTTGTGAATTCAGATATGAGGCGAGTGGCTAAAATAATGAATTTTGGTGTCTTGTATGGATTAAGTTCATTTGGTATCAGTAAGCAAACTGGATTGACTATGGAAGAAGGGAAGAGATTTATAGAAGAATACTTTAGGAAATACCCTGGGATAAAGGACTATATTGAAAAGATAAAATCTCAGGTTTTCCAACGAGGCTACGTTGAAACTTTAATGGGGAGGAGGCGTTATATATTTGAAGCTCAGTCTAGTAATAGAAATATTCGTTCATCAGGCGAAAGAATGGCAGTAAATATGCCAATTCAGGGAACTGCAGCTGACATATTGAAGATAGCGATGCTGCGTCTTCAGAGTCGGATAGATGAAATTAAATTAAACACAATGATGATTTTACAGGTACACGATGAATTGATTTTTGAGGTCCCGAGGGAAGAGTTACATGATGTAACGGTTATGGTTTCAGATCTTATGCCCAATGCAATCGAACTATTGGTTCCACTGGAAGTAGAAATCAAGGTAGGGGATATGTGGGGGGAGATGAAATGACAGATCCCATTTCTTCTACGGAAATGTGTTTTAAAAGCAGAAAATCACGCCAGTGGTTTAGGTTTTAACGACGTTGACACTTCATAGACTAGTTAGTTAAGATTGAGTCACAAGATTATAGAAGTGGTGTTAGGGGATAGGGTTTGTCTAATAGCGAATCTCTCACAGTTATAGCGGGCGTAGGGCATTACCTTGCGTCTCTCAAGAAGAAGGACTCCACCGTAGAGCAGCAGCAGTTATTTAGGTTAGCTAGGTGGTTTGGTAACGATCGTCTTGTTTCTGTTCTTGGCCCACAAGATGTAGGCGATTATGGTGATCACGTAGTGGGTGCTGGTAGTGCAGAGAATACGGTATCTCATTTGCAGAATGTCAGGAAATTCTTGGCTTATCTACATAAGAACGGTTTTACTCAACAGAATTTGGCTCAACACCTCAGAGCAAAAAAGGCAAGAGGACGGAAAAACTCTGATGTGGCAGGATCTTTAGGGCTAACTGAACTTACCCGTGATGGACATCTTCAGCTTGCGGAAGAGTTACAGTCTCTTAAAGATCAGCGTGCACCTATAGCTGCAGCTATAGCTAAAGCCGCGGCCGACAAAGATGTACGTGAAAACGCTCCATTAGAGGCGGCTAGAGAACAATTAGGACTGGTAGAGTCTCGTGTTAGGGTTATAGAAAACACGCTTCGACATTCGGTTATAGTTGACTCTTCTAAGAAGGGTGGCAAAGTGGTTGCATTGGGTTCTAAAGTACGAGTTAAGGATCTCAGTACAGGAAAAGAAGCTGTATATACCTTAGTTAGTGCCACCGAAGCCAAACCACTGGATGGCAGGATTTCTAACGTTTCACCGGTCGGTAAGGCTTTAATTAAACGATCAGCTGGCCAGGAAGTTGACGTAGATACCCCACGGGGTAAATTGAGATATCGGGTTGTTAGGGTAACATCGTAAAATTAGCGACGTAGTGTATATTTCAAAGGAGCCTCTCTAGCAGTAGGCTCTTTTTTCGTTCATTGTCATATCTTTATGATATTGTGTACAAAGTAGATTCTCCTCATTATGTTGGATTAGTAGTATTAATATTAAGTTAAGGGAGGTTTGCGTTACATCAATATGGATCATGAAGTAGTCAGGTTAGTATTTCAGCTTGCGTTAATACTGTTTGCGGCGAAGGTTGGCGGAGAAATTTTTCAGCGTTACCTTAGGCTGCCAGTAGTTTTAGGAGAAGTAGCTGTTGGAATAGTTATTGGTCCCTTTGCACTCGGTGGGATTGATTTACCGGTTGTTGGACATATGTTTTCGAATGTTATCCACGGATCTGACTTAACCGATCAATTTTCTTTACCACTTTCTGATGAATTGTGGGCTATTGCTCAAATAGGGGCGATCATTCTCCTTTTTATGGCTGGGTTAGAGACAGACTTAAAGTTATTCTTAAAGTATGCTCGTCAAGCAACAGTTGTTGCCATAGGCGGAGTAGTTGCTCCATTTGCTCTTGGAGTTATTGCTATGATTACTCTGGGATTTGCTGATGGCCCTGGGGATGTACAAGCTTTATTTGTAGGAGCTGTGTTAACAGCAACATCTATAGGCATTTCAGTTAGAGTGTTAGGAGATATTGGAAAACTTGGTACTCCTGAAGGTGTGACGATACTGGGTGCAGCAGTTGTTGACGATGTGTTAGGGATACTTGCTTTAACGGTCGTACTGAGCTTAGGAAGTTCGGAAGGATTAGTTGCTAAAGATATTGGTGTAGTTACTGCAAAAACACTCGGTTTTTGGTTGACATTTACGCTAGTGGCGATTTTATTGTCTCGCCATATTTCTTCTTTCTTAGTAAATAAATTCAAAGTAAGTGGTGCGGCACTTGGGTTGGCTTTGGCATTAGCATTTGGGTCGGCCGGATTAGCGGAAAGTTTTGGTTTGGCAATGATAATTGGAGCTTTTTCCATCGGACTAGCATTGTCTGGGACTGAATTAGCAAAACGAATTCATGAGCCGCTGATGTCTGTCTATCATGCATTGGTCCCGATTTTCTTTGTAGTGACCGGTATGTTAGTAGATGTAACTCAGCTCGGAGGAGTTTTGTTACTCGGGGGAATAATCACGATCGTAGCAATAATTGGAAAGGTATTAGGTAGTGGTTTGCCATCTCTACTAGTTGGTTTTAATAAACGTGGTTCTTGGAGGATTGGTTTAGGTATGCTACCTAGGGGTGAAGTTGCGTTAATAATGGCCGGTATGGGGATTAGCTCGGGTATTATCGAGTCGGATACATATAGCGTTGTTATTCTTATGACGCTTGTAACTACTGCTATAGCTCCTCCGTTATTGGTTGTATCTTTCAGAGATAATGTTTCGGGGTTAGTTAAATTCTCAAAAGGTAAATAATGGCAGACACGTCTATATTTTCTGATACCGTTGAATTGGTCGAAAATCTGCGCAAAAATGTCGATGGTGAAGTGCGTTTTGATAAGATGACACAGTCTTTATATAGTACTGATGCTAGCATATATCGTATAGAACCTGTAGGAGTGGTAATTCCTCGGAATGAAGAAGATGTAATAGCGGTAGTAGAATTTGCAAATTCTCATCAAGTTCCTTTATTGCCACGAGGGGGTGGGACCAGTTTGGCAGGTCAGACTGTCGGCAATGCTATCGTAGTCGACTTCTCAAAGTATATGAGAAGTTTGCTGGAATGTAATGTAGAGGACGGTTGGGTTCGGGTTCAGCCTGGTATTGTTCTTGATGAATTGAATAATCTGATAACTTCTACGGGTTACCACTTTGCACCTGATCCTAGTACTAGTAACAGGGCTAGTGTTGGCGGTGCTCTTGGCAACAATTCTTGTGGCGCTCATTCTGTTATGTGGGGTAAGACAGTAGATAACACTTTGGAAATGAGAGCTGTGTTATCTAACGGTGACATTGCTAGCTGGGGGAGTGTTAGCAGGAATACCATATCTGAAAAAATCTGCAGTAATACCTTAGAGGCGAGCATATACCGTAGTCTGGAATTAGTAGGCAAATCTACTAGGGAAGAAATCGAAGACCGTTACCCAAAGATAATGAGGAGAGTTTCTGGCTACAATCTAGATGAATTAGTGGTAGATAAAGAATTTAATATGGCGCGTTTTGTGGTTGGCTCCGAAGGTACTCTTGCTACTATAACAGAGGCCAAGCTTCGTATAGTACCCAAGCCGAAACACAAAGCTATTGCTGTGTTGCACTTCGACGACATGTTTAAGTCTATGGAAGCTGTGGTAGAAATTCTGGATTTGGACCTCGCTGCCGTTGAATTGATCGACAATTTAATAATCAGGCAGGCTCGTACGAATCTACAGTATTCTAGGATAATGGATTTTATTCAAGGGGATCCCCAAGCGTTGTTGTTGGCAGAAGTTTTTGGTGAATCAGAGTTAGAAATTAAATCTAAATTGGATAAGATAGAACAAACGATGAGTCGAACAGGTCTTGGGTATGCAGCGACACGTTTGGTAAATTCAGAGGAGCAGAACAGAGCATGGGCTATGAGAAAAGCTGGATTAGGACTGATGATGAACGTACGTGGAGCTGCTAAGCCACTACCGTTCGTTGAAGATACTGCCGTACCTCCATCACGTCTCCCGGAATATGTGAGACGCTTTAGTTCAATTGTTAGTGATCATGGGACTAGTGCGGGATATTATGGTCATGCGAGTGTCGGGTGTCTTCATATACGCCCATTGATTGATCTGAAGTCGGATGGAGGAGTCGATAGGATGTTATCTATTTCCTCTGCAATATCAGATTTAGTATTAGAGTTTGGTGGGGCCATGAGTGGGGAGCATGGTGATGGTTTAGTACGAAGTGTATGGAATCAAAAGATGTTCGGACCTGTGATTTATGATGCCTTTACAAAAGTCAAAGATGCTTTCGATCCGAAGGGCATAATGAACCCAGGTAAAATAGTTAATTCGACTAATATAAATGATAATCTGAAATTCAGTCCATCTTATAAAACTAGAAACCTTATCACTGGGTTTTCGTATCGAAATGAGGGTAGTTTTGCTGAAGCTACAGAGATGTGCAATGGGCAAGGTGCTTGTCGTAAAGTGTCGTCGGGCACCATGTGTCCGTCTTTCATGGTTACTAGGGATGAGGAACATTCAACACGGGGACGAGCAAATGCTCTAAATGCAGCAGTATCAGGGATATTACCTCCTGAGTCCCTTGAGAGTGAGCGTTTGTATGAAGTGATGGATTTGTGCGTCGAGTGTAAGGCTTGTAAGGCAGAGTGTCCCTCTAATGTCGATGTTGCTAAGCTTAAATATGAATTTTTGGATAGATATCATAGCAAAAATGGCTATTCTTTACGGAACTATATATTTGCGAACATATCACGATTGAGTACTATGGGATCCTTTTTCGCACCAGTATCAAACTGGTTGTTGGAAGATTCATCTATAAAGAATATTTTACAGAGGATAGGAGGTATAGATTCAAGACGTACACTTCCCAGATTTGCAGATCAAACTTTCATGCAGTGGTTCAAATCCAGAGGAGAATCACGACACACAATTGATATAGTGGGCGAGGTGGTGCTTCTAGTAGATACGTTCACAAATTATAACCATCCTGATATAGGAATTGCTGCGGTGAAAATTTTGGAGTATTTAGGGTATAAGGTTGTTGTTCCAAACATTCGTTGCTGTGGTAGGCCTATGCTTTCTTCTGGGATGATAGATAAAGCTCGTTCCAATGCTAAATATAATGTTGATATTATATCCACGCATGTTGAGAAAGGCGCAAAACTGGTTGGGTTGGAGCCGAGTTGTTTATCATCATTTCAGGACGATTATTTGGACCTTTTGGAAGATCATGAAAAAGTGCAGATAGTGTCAGAGAGTTCTATGCTGATTGAAGAATTTGTTCTACATGTTATTAATGAGAGTGGGGTAGTGCCAAAATGGAATGGCGGAGGTAGAAAAATTTTGATGCAGGGACATTGCCACCAAAAAGCATTGGTGGGAATGGATAAAGCAAAGCAAGTTTTGTCATATGTGCCTGAGTTGGCTGTAGAGGAATTAGAATCTGGTTGTTGTGGCATGGCAGGTTCTTTTGGTTTTGAGAAAGAGCACTATGATGTATCTATGAAGATGGGGGAATTGGCACTGTTCCCAAGTATTCGATCACAAGTGGAACCTGTTGAAGTGGTAAGTGAGGGAGTGTCGTGTAGGCAGCAGATCTATGATGGCACTGGCGTAAAGGCTAAACATCTGGCAGAAATTTTAGCTGAAGTGATCGATTGAGTTATAGAGCTGACGTTTCTAAGTGTTCATGCCTGAGAACCAATCATTATGAGACTATTCAGAATCAAGGAGTTAGTCGGTCTATGCTAATGGCTTTCATGCTTCGAGTGGACCTGATTCTTAATGCCTCGCCTACCATCAGTTCACTGAAAGTCAATTCATCTACTTGAATGATTTCATTCCCTACAAGTAGGAAATAGTTGTCGTCTTTACTCGATTCCTTACCATCTAATACACCTTCAATTTTTCGGTAAGGTGGGATGGCATCCTTTAAAGTAGTCAGAATTATGGAGATCGTTCTTAAAAGGCCCATCCCATAGCTCTCCTTCTTAAAAGCTTATTAGACGTAAGGCTACGGAGTAGTCTGATTCCGTCACTCATTCTGCCAGTTCCTATATTTTTTACCTTCACTATATTGATTATTAATGCTATAGCACTCATGATACTCTTCTGTATGAATCGAGACAATTCTTAAGTATATGAGAATGGGTCATCTTGGTGCTAATCAGTTCAGGTCTTCATCGTGATACAATCCGCCTCATTATCTAATTTGAGGGGTATTGTTATGAATCTCAGAGGTAGTGTAGCTATAGTAACTGGAGGAAGTGGAGGTTTGGGCGGTCAGATATGTCAATCTCTTGCGGAAGCTGGTTCGAATGTTGCGGTACTCTATAACGAAGGAAAAGATCGGGCAACGGAAGTAGTTGAAGGACTAAGCCTGTTGGGTATAGACTCCAAGATTTTTAAATGCGACGTTTCTGACTCCGTATCCGTAGATTTGATGGTCTCGTCTGTATTAGATCATTTTGGGCAGGTTGACATTTTGGTTAATGATGCCGGGTACAATCAATGGGTACCATTCGATGATTTAGACTCAATGACGAATGATTTGTGGGAGCAAATTTTAAGAATAAATTTGACTGGTCCTATGCTTTGTACCAAAGCTGTCTCTGGTCTAATGAGACAACAAGGTAGAGGCCGAATTGTTAATGTGGCTTCTATAGCCGGTATTATTCCTACAGGAAGTTCAATAGCATATGCAGTTTCTAAAGCAGGACTTGTACATCTCACGAAGTGTATGTCGGTTGGTTTGGCACCGGAGGTACTTGTGAATTGTGTAGCGCCTGGCTATATGGAAGGCACTAAAATGTCTGAAAGGTTGGCAAGTTCATATAGAAAAGCGGCTGTATCCAGGGCTCTTTTAGAGCGAGCTGCTTCGAAAAGAGATATTGCTGAACAAGTTGTTGCTTTTTGCAAGACAGATAGTGTTACGGGGCAAACTTTGGTTATGGATTCTGGAAGAATGCACAATTAGCTTAATGTTAACCAACGTTGCTTGAAACAAAGCTTTTTTATTTGTATTTTTCAAGAATTTGATTCGATACAATATAGGAATATCTTTGACATAATTATGGGCATAAGGACATTAGATAGATGACTAGTGATGAAATTAGAGAATCTTTTTTAAGTTATTTCGAGTCGGAAGGGCATTCCAGAATTCCGAGTTCGTCGCTTATTCCTGTTGGAGATCCAACACTGCTATTAACTACAGCTGGTATGGTTCAGTTTAAGCCATATTTTTCAGGCCATACAGACCCGCCCAATAGGCGTCTAACTTCAACCCAAAAATCTTTCCGTGCGGTGGATATTGATGAAGTAGGGGACAGTACTCACCTAACCTTGTTCGAGATGTTGGGTAATTTTAGTATAGGTGACTATTTTAAGGATGATGCGATGAGATTGGCCATAGACTGTCTGGAACAAGCGATGGGTATTTCTAAAGATCGCTTTGCTGTCACTGTACATGAGACAGATGATGAAGCATATTCTTTGTGGCAGAAGCAAGGGATTTCAGATGATCGAATATTTCGTTTTGGTGACAAAGAAAATTGGTGGGGGCCGGCTGGAGATGAAGGTCCGACCGGCCCTTGTGCAGAGTTACATTATGACTACCGCGATGAACGTCCACATTGCGGATTGGATAATTGTGGGCCTAACTGTACTAATGCGATTCCGGAATCTTCCCAAGTGTGTCAAAGGTACGTGGAACTTTGGAACCTTGTTTTCATGCAGTTTTACCAAGATTCAGATGGTACTCGCAAAGATTTGCCTAACAAAGGTATAGACACGGGGATGGGTCTCGAAAGACTTGCCACGGTTAAACAAAATGTCATGGATGTATATGAGACTGACCTATTCACTCCACTTATCAGGAGAGTGGAGGAATTAAGTGGCAAACCTTATCTGAGTGATGCAGATACATCCCACTCTGTTCGAGTAGTTGTCGAACATATTCGGAGTGCATCTTTTTTGGTCGCTGATGGAGTAGTGCCAGGCAACGAAGGACGTGGTTATGTACTCAGGAGGATAGTTCGAAGAGCAATTCGTCATGGAAGACGTTTAGGCCTACAGGACGTTTTCTTGGGCGAGCTTGCAGATGTTGTCGTGAATCAGATGGGCCCTACGTATCCTGAATTGTTAAATCACCGTGAATTCGTCATGTCAGTCTTAAGTTTGGAGGAGGAGCGCTTCCTTCAAGTGTTTCAGAAGGGGTTATCACTTTTAACGGACGAATTGAAAGACGTTGACAAGATATCTGGGGAAGTAGTTTTTCGTCTGTGGGACACATACGGCTTTCCTTTAGAAATAACTCAAGAAATTGCTGGAGAGTGTGATGTTGCAGTAGATGTAGATGGATTTCAACGTGAAATGCAAGCTCAGAAGGATAGGGCACGTGCTTCCGCAAAATTCGGAGGTGATATGAGTAAGATCCGTGTGTACCAGAGTTTGGGCATTAGTTCCACTTCTTTCTTAGGTTACGACAAACTTCTTGCTCCTTCCGTCGTAGTTGGATTAATAGTTGATGGTGTCGTTGCGGATCAAGTGCAAGAGGGGTCTAAAGTTGAAGTGGTTCTTCAAGATACGCCGTTCTATCCTGAAGGGGGTGGACAAGTAGGTGACACGGGTCAAATAGTTGGTGAGAGCTGCAGGGTTGATTTGCATGATACACAAATGGTCATGGATGGGTTGATAGTACATTTTGGGATAGTTACCAAAGGGATTATGTCTCTAGGTGATAAAGTTGATAGTCACGTTGACGTTGTTACAAGACAGGATACTGCTAGGAATCATACTGCAACTCACTTACTTCATGCAGCATTACGTCAAACATTAGGACCGCATGTTAGGCAAGCTGGATCCCTTGTTGCACCTGAAAGGCTACGGTTCGATTTTAGTCATGTAGAGCCGATGACATCTGATGATATAGAGAAGGTTCAGTGGCTTGTAAACGAAAAAATTAGGCAGAATGCTACTGTTCACAGAAGTGAGGATAGTTATTCATCTGCAATAAACCGTGGAGCTCTAGCCTTTTTTGGAGATAAATATGACGAGAATGTAAGGTTGGTAGAAATATCAAATGGTGCCACTTTCAGTTTCGAAGTATGCGGTGGTACACATGTAGATAATACAGGGGAGCTGGGGACCGTTTACATATTAGGAGAGTCTAGTATCGGTGCTGGTATACGTCGAATAGAAGCTGTAAGTGGTCGAGGGGCAGAAAGGATTTTGAGGGATAGGTTAAATTCTGGCACAGCAGTCGCATCTTTGCTCCAGACTAATGTCATGGAGATGGAAGAGAAGGTTAGCGATCTATTGGAAGAACTAGACGAACTTAGGCAAAAAAATCAAGATTTGGATCGAAGGTTGTCTCTGACGTCCGCTGGTGATTTACTTAAACACACACAGGATGTATGTGGGACCAAGGTCTTAGCGGTTAAAATCACAGTTTCGAGTGTAGAGTCTATGCGGGAAGTTGGAGATTGGTTGCGCGATAAGATGCAGAGTGGAGTGCTTGTTTTAGGGTCTGTAATAGATAATAGACCCGTTCTGACTGCGATGGTTACTCAGGATATAGTAGATAAGGGGGTAGATGCTTCGGCGATTGTTCGAAAGGTAGCGAATGTCGTTGGAGGAGGAGGGGGAGGACGTCCGGATGTAGCACAGGCAGGTGGGAAGAATCCAGAAAAACTCGATGATGCTTTAGGAACGGTTCCTGAAATAATTAGAGATGTGCTAGGTATGTCTTGACAGATGTGTTAAATCGAAGGCCATCATAATTTGAGAGTACTTGGTTTAGATATAGGGGATCGTAGAACAGGAGTAGCACTTAGTGACGAAACTGGTCTATTAGCGTCGTCTCTTCCGGTTTTGGTTAGTGATGGATCTACGGATATGCTACAGTCAATTATTAATTTAGTGAATGAGACTGGAGCAAGTGAGATAGTTGTTGGAATGCCTATTTCCTTATCAGGTGATAGAGGGAAGCAGGCAAAAAAGGTGGATGGGATCCTTTCCATACTTCGTGATCAAATCACTATACCAATAAAGACTTTTGATGAGCGGTACACCACAAAGGATGCTGAGAGAATACTTAAGCTAATCGGAGCTAAGCCTTCTAGGAATCGTGCCAGAACCGATTCTGTGGCGGCTGCTATAATTCTTCAAGCTTACTTGGATTCAAAAAAGATTGAGTAGTAAATCAAACAGATATGTCCCGTTTATTAAACATAAACAAGGCTATTGTAGAGAATAAAATCGTTATAGAAATTAAAGTTCCTGCGTGTACTAGGTTTAGACCATTCGATAATGGGTCAGCAGTGATGTAGTAGTGCCAGGGCGATATCTTAGAGCCGTGTTTTAATGTTTCAGTTAGCGGCGTTAGCGCGTAGATGAAATATGTAAGAACTCCTATGCCTCCTGATATGCCTATAGCTATTCCTCTCTTGCCATTCACTGCAGTGACAGTTAGTGCTAGTGCACCAAATAAAGTGGAAAGAAGTAGTGTGCTAATGGTTACTGATAATGGACCAGTGATACTCAGATCCATTTTTACCATGCTGGCTCCTATAATTACAGATACGAATATCACTACAGATAGAAAAACTGACTCCAGTAGTATCGCAATTAATTTCTCCGAAATTACCCGTAGGCGGCTTATTGGATGGGACAGTAAAACATCCAAAGTCCCACGATCTTCCTCTGTTGCTATAGTGCCACTACAGCGATTTATCGAGAATATAATTAGAATCAGAGGTATCGCCATTGCAAATAACTGGCTGTTGAGATAGCCCTCAGGAGAAGTCATGTCTGTGAATCCGCCCATAAAAACACTGGCTATTGCAGATTCTTTATCGAATATTTCACTTAGTTCCGGTATGTCACTTACTTGGGGAAAAAAAAGGACAGTCAATATGATTAATGCACTTGTTCCTATGGCCCAAAATAAGAATGATTTACGATTATCTCTAAAGGTTTTGAGGAAAACATTATTGAGCATCAGGATTAACCTTTCCGTAATACGATAAGAAAACTTCTTCCAGATTAGGTTCGTGGCTAATCAATTTAGTTATTTCAAATTTTGCGGCAGCCTTAATTAGTTTGTCAGGACTTCCTATAATGGTACATTTCACAGAATTCCCATCCACTGTTACTTCGCTGATTCCGGGTATTTTATTTAACGCATCTTCCGTTGCAGGTTGAGTAAAATGAAATTCAATCTGGTGCACAGATTTTTGTTTGAGAGAGTCAATTTCTTCTACTGTTAAGAGAATTCCGTCCCGAATGATACCAACTCGGTCACAGAGCCGTTCAATTTCAGGTATGATATGGGACGATATAAGAATAGTACGCCCTTCTGATTTGATTTCTTCTACCAGCCGATAGAATTCCTGTTGCATTAGCGGATCCAATCCGCTAGATGGTTCATCCATTATCACTAATTCAGGATGGTGCATTAACGATTGAATAAGTCCGATTTTTTGTTTGTTACCTCTAGAAAGTGTAGAGATGCGTAGAGAAAGATCACAT
>CEUS01032347.1_pt1 | contig 38340 bp, 31 predicted proteins | sample 427031 | NCBI WGS metagenome assembly CEUS01 (sample SAMEA2622837, study PRJEB7988) | marine metagenome | biome: marine biome (ENVO:00000447); feature: marine epipelagic mixed layer (ENVO:xxxxxxxxx); material: "saline water (ENVO:00002010), including plankton (ENVO:xxxxxxxx)" | depth 140 m | reverse complement strand
ACCTATATGGTTGACGGGACTCAGTATGTTGTCGTGGCCGCAAGTGGGGCCGGACGTACCGGTAGGTTGATCGCATTCCGAGTGCCCTAGTGAATTGGTCGTGGCGGTATCTAGGAAGTTGGTAGCCATCTTTTCGTTACCGTAGTCTAGGGAGTTATTGACCGGCTGTTGAATTTTGGCTTTGGAAGCGTTGGAAATAGCTCTGCTATTGTGACGATTGAGACGAACGAATGAAACCGACGTTCAGCCGATTCGCTTCGGAGACGCGCCCGGAAACTGCATTTATAGTCCTTGCCAGAGCGCGTGAACTGCAGGCATCTGGAAAGGAAGTCATTGAGCTTGAAATTGGTGACAGTCCCTTTGAAATGCCGCCGAATGCCGCTGAAGCTGGTATTCAGGCAATCAAAGAGGGACAGACTCACTACGGACCGGCGAGCGGGTTGACGGAATTCCGAGAGGCGGCATCCACCTACGTAAACGAAGAACATGGTCTCGAGACTACTCCTGAAAATATCATTGCTGGACCAGGCGCCAAGACGTTTGAACAGCTGTTCTGCGAGGCTTTCGTTAATCCAGATGACGGCGTGCTCGTTTTCAGTCCTCATTTTCCAACCTACGGCCCGAACATCGCTCGACGCGGCGCGAGGATGTGCCTGTCTACACTTCAGTCGACAAAGGCTTTCAGACCGAGTCTCGACGATGTTAAACACTTCTTAGAAAACGACCCCAGCCCCAAAGCCATTTTTCTTAACAGCCCGCACAATCCAACCGGTGGGGTCGCTCATTCTGAAGAGCTCGCTGGTATCGCCGGGCTAATTCGCGGTCGCGATGTCGCCGTCTTTAGTGACGAACCATACGATTGCATGGTCTGGAGTGGTCGGCATAGGACACTCTTGTCTGAGCCCGGCATGCTGGATCAGACTGTTGCCGCCTATACGTTTAGCAAGTCGTTTTCAATGAGTGGATGGCGGGTGGGTTTTGCTGTGGCAAGTGTTCAAACAGTCACTCTGCTCGATGTGTTGAGCATTACGGCTTTTTCTTGTGTGCCGCCTTTTTCGCAATTGGCAGGTGCAGCGGCGCTCCAAAGCGACCGGGGATATCGCGACAAGAGAATGACGGAGTTTCGACAGAAAGTCGAGTTGCTGGTGTCCGGACTTAACGAGATTCCAGGTGTGTCATGTCTGATGCCGGGTGGCACGTTTTACGTTTTTCCTTCGGTGCAGACCATTTGTGAGACTTACCGCATCACGTCGCATGGCCTGGCTTTGTATCTCCTAGAGGGCGCGGACGATGACTTGGGTGTGGCGTGTCTTGGAGGCGAGGCATTCGGCCAGGCGGGCGCAGGATTTTTGCGTCTCAGTTGTGCTGAACCTGACGAGCGGCTACGTCAATCTATAGCGTTTATCGGAGATGCGTTTGGTCGCCGCAATCGAATCGAAGCCTATCTATCTGGTCATCCGGAGCATCGTTTGTCTGCGCCCTAGAGCAGACCCTACTTGGCGGTTTCACTATCGGTGGTCGCATTAAGAGTTTCGCTGGCAGCCGCAGTGACTCTGACTATGACTTGTTGGCTATTTGTTACAAGCGTTTCTAATCTGTCTTTATGGTGATCCAAGGTCACTGACAGTTCCTCGCGTGTTTCGATCCCAGGTGCGGGAGCATAGAGGAAACCAATACACAGTCCGGCTGTCACAAGAAAACCAACGAGAAATAGGCGAAAGATGAAGCTTTTTAACATCGTACCCCCAAAAACTCTAGTTGTTTTACTTATCGGTCCAAATCACAAGGGACTATAGTCGTCAACCGTAAGATTCAGTTTCGCGATAAGCTTGAGCATTAGCTGTTACGAGCCAGACCTTTAGGAAGTTCATGCGAGACTTTTTGCGGCGATATTGGGTGGTTGTTCCAATTTTGGCATCTATGGCCTCGTGCAGTGACCAGTATTCACCACGTGGGACAATGCCAACGCAGATTACGTCTATCGACCTTGTTTTCAAAAGTGTCGGCGCGCCCGTTCCCATTGACTCGACTGGTTCAGCGGCCTATGAGTCGTGCCTGCAACGAATGGACGGGCTGCCAAACCATATTCGAGCGAGTTGGCGCGGCAATGAGATTTCGTTACTTGCCGAAACGTCGCCCAATGTGTGGACGGCGACTTTCTATGATGTGCCTGTCGGTTTCACAAATACTATGACTGTGCACGATACGAACGAGTGTGCGAGAGATCCTGACGGTAATGGCCATGTGGTTCGAGGCATTACGGTCAATGGCACTGTGGTGGACCAGGTTGTTGGCGACGATAATACTTTAGTGTTTGAGGTGCGTGCCGACGGTTCAGTTGGCGCAGCTTCCCGCTGAACGCGGTCTTGTTGTAGGAGGACTAAAAAATGAATACTCGGTTCGTAATTCTGCCAGTGTTGGCGGTGTGTGTTTTCGTGGGATGTGGCGACAATGCCGGTGTGGCTGAGGAAGTTGTCTCCGAAGACGAGGCAGCCGTGCCTCAATCTGAAGAAGTGTCCAGCCAGCTAGATATTATTCCATTAGAGGATGTTCAAGCGAGTCAAAGCGGGTCAGTGTCTCAGACAATCGCAACGACTCAGATAACGATTACCTACGACCGACCGGTGGCTCGTGGGCGCCAACTGTTCGGAGGGATCGTGGCGTATGGACAGATCTGGAATCCGGGCGCTAATGATGCAACGAAGGCTAGTTTTAGCCATCCTGTGACTGTGAATGGAATGTCGCTGCCGGCCGGAGCTTACAGTCTCTGGGCTATTCCTGATCCTGAAGATTGGACTGTAATTTTCAACCGAGCAGCCGATGTCTACCATGAACCCTATCCCGGCGAAGAACATGAAGAACTGCGTTTGACAGTGAAACCGGTGATTGGTCAACACATGGAGACCCTGGCCTTTTATTTTCCGGCCGTAGAAAAGAAGGATGCGGAGCTGCGCCTACACTGGGGTGAGACGATTGTGCCTCTTGCAATCTCGGTGCCTTAGGTCTGTTGAATTTGAAGGGCTTTTACTGCTGCGACGTTCTTTCGATTAGTTCGCACGTTTGCCTGAGAGGGTTTTCGTCGTGAATCCGTTCAGCCACTTCTGAGCAGAACACCTTTACCCTTTCGGAGCTCAAGAGATCGTGCAGTGACGTTGCTAATCTTGGACCGGTGAAGCTTTTTGGCCAAATAGTGCTGGCAACACCTAAGCTCTCGAGCCGGTTTGCGTTATCGGGTTGGTCGTATGCCATGGGCATGATCAATTGTGGTAATCCCGCTGCTAGACCCTGCGCTGCTGTTCCGATTCCTCCGTGATGCACGAGGCCAGAAGCGTGGCGTAAGAGACGACCTAACGGCAGATAGTCGAACCACTGTATTTCTTTGGGAAGCACAGTTGGCAGTTGAGCTCTATATTGAGTTAGCAAGATTCCTCGCCGACCAAGGTGCTGGCAGGCGTCGACAGCGGCCCTAAAGAAACGACTGGCCTGACGATTAGCCGAACCTGGAACAAAAACCAAGGGCGGTGACCCGGCCGCAAGGAACTTTTCAGCTGCTGGAGGTAACGGTTTTCCCATGTCGGCGTCAAACAGCACAAACCCAGTGAGTGTGGTTTGTGGTGGCCAGTCGGGTTGTGGGTTTGCATACCAGTCAGGAAAGAGTCCAATGACTCGTTGTGGAGAATGCCACCATTGCCGGAAAATCTCCTGGGCCGGCGCAAGATGTTGTTCGGCTCTCAGTTGGTTAATTGCCAACCCAAGAATGCGGTCAGCTTCTCGGGTGGCTAATTTAAGTAGCAGGCGCTTGGGTCCAAGCGGCAAACGATTGATTGACGTGAGCCAGCGGTGGAATATTGGTGTGTCGTAGACACTGAACAGGCTGGACGGTTGTAGGTGAATTGTCACGAGAGGCACCCCAAGCGTTTCGTGCGCCAGCCGGGCTGCAAAGGCCAGCCCATGCGCGACGATAGTAATTGGCCCACGCTCGCATTCAGAACGCACGATCTCATAGAGTGCCGACATCTCTGACCGCAGTTTGGCCGAAATGACTTGGAGCCCCTTCCTTTCGTGCCAGAGATGAGGATCCCTAGTCAGGGAATCAAATTGCTCGGTGGTGCCCCAAGGTCTGAACTGTAGGCCAGCCGCTTTGATCAGTGCCTCAAAATGAGGATTGGTTAGAACGCTTATGTCGTGGCCGCGTTTCTTTAAGGCAGAACCTATGGCCACATAAGGGTAGACGTCACCAGCACTGCCCACGGGCAGCAAAAGAAATCTCATCGGGCCTTTTCGTCTCGGGTGTGGTTATTGGTTGACGACTGGTTCCGACGCAACAGTCTTTCTATTCGCTTCGACGTAGTTGCACTACAGATGCTTGTCGAGCAGACTTTGCAGTCGTGTTTTATCTGTTAGGCCAACGACCGATTCGACAACTTCGCCACCTTTGAAAAGCAAGAGTGTGGGAATCGATCGCACCCCAAACTGAGTCGCGGTATTGGGATTATCGTCGACGTTTAATTTTCCAATGGTGACTTTACCATCGTAATCAGCTGCTAATTCTTCCACGGTTGGTGCAATCATGCGGCATGGACCACACCATTCTGCCCAAAAGTCGACGAGGACCGGGACCGTAGATTTGATCACCGAGTCGTCGAAGTTGCCGTCAGTAAGGGTTGCTGTGTTCTCTGACATTACAGTCCTTTTCGTAAAACGTATCCTTTGGCCTCATACCATTGTAACTATCAGTCTGTGGTGTAAGTCCAGTCTACTTTGGTGTTGAGCCACTTCTTACGGAAATTGGTTGCCATGTGGCCTGAAAGGATTTTAGTTCTGGCCTGTTACAGAATTTGACATTTGGACATATTCTCTCACGAAGATGGATCCTTTTTTTTCAGCCCGAGTCCCGAGTCGAATCGAACTCAATGAATTATTTCTTTCGCGCACGCGCCTTTTTCGCAGTGGTGTTTCAATTGTCGATTTAACCGAGTCCAATCCGACTCAAGTTGGGCTTATGTACCCGCCCGACCTGGTATTTCAACTTTCGTCGGGCGAGCAACAAAGTTATAACCCGGAATCGGCTGGTATGGCGTCTGCGCGAGAGGCCGTCTCGAAATATCTCCAGCAGCATGAACTTGAAGTCCGAAGTGGGTCCATCTTCCTCGCGGCAAGTACAAGCGATGCCTATGGATTACTGTTCAAGCTTCTTTGTGATGCCAACGATGAAGTTTTGGTTCCACAGCCCAGCTATCCACTCTTGGATCATCTAATCCGTTTAGAGTCGACGGTGTCTGTACCGTACAGGCTTGAATTTGACTCGAAATGGCGTGTGGACCTGAGTGGCCTCCAACGTAGTATTACAGCCCGGACTCGTGCTGTCGTGCTGGTCAACCCAAATAATCCGACTGGTTCGTTTGTATCCAGCAACGATTTTCGACGAATCAGTGGCCTGTGTTATCAACACGGACTGGCAATGATTGTTGACGAGGTGTTTGGTTTCTATCCCTTGGATTCATCCCGGCGAGGCCCGAGTGTGCTCGACGAAAATCCGAATGTACTCACCTTCGTCCTCGGAGGTTTATCGAAAGCCGTCGGCCTTCCGGGGCTCAAATTAGCATGGGTGGTAGTAGCCGGGCCGACTGCCACGGTAGCGAAAGCTGCCGAGCGGTTAGAGTTGATCTGCGATACCTATCTGTCGGTTGCTGCACCGGTTCAGTTGGCACTGGGTCATTTCTTGGATCGGGGGAGGGAAGTTACGCAACAAATCGCGTGTCGGGTAAGAGAGAATCATGCTTGTCTCACACAAATTATGTCTACCCAACCGAAGGCAGTTCTCTTTCCGGTCGAAGGAGGATGGTACGCTGTTATTCGCTACTCGCGTCCGATTTCTGAGGACAAATTGATTCTTGAGCTACTTGAGCAGAAACACGTGCTGGTTCACCCTGGCTATTTCTACGACTTTCCGGAAGAAGGATTTTTGGTGATAAGTCTGTTGCCCGAACCGCGTCTATTTAAATCTGCCGTCCAACGTGTACTTACGCATGCGTGTGCGGAAGAATTATTGGACCGATGAACGATTCTCAAATGCCGGTATTCAGAGACTTGGTGTTGGTCGGCGGCGGCCACAGCCATGTGATTGTTCTTAAGCGGTTTGGCATGAACCCAATGCCGGGTGTTCGCGTTACCGTTATCGCACGAGATCTTGATACTCCCTATTCCGGAATGTTGCCAGGATTACTGGCAGGGCACTACAAGTTTGATGATGCTCACATTGATCTGGGGCGGTTATGCAAGTTTGCTGGTGCGCGTCTATACCATGACGAGGCGGTCGGTTTGAACCCGACTCGGGGCGAAGTAATCTGCCGACAGCGACCACCGGTCTCCTACGATGTGGTGTCATTCGACATAGGAGTGACCCCCCGGCGACACGTTGTGGGGTCCGCAGCGCATGCAGTTCCTGTAAAGCCGATTGGCAAGTTGGTGAGTCGATGGCACCAGCTCCTCAATAGAGTGCGAAATCAAATGGGCGTTACGAGGATCGGCATCGTTGGTACTGGTGCAGCAGGGGTCGAGTTGACATTAGCGCTTCAATACGCGCTTACAGAACAAGTAAGAGATCGTGCTCAAGGGCAGAGCTTCGAATTCCATTTATTCGGTTCGCCGACAAGCTTGCTTCCGACTCATAATCGTCGTATTCAGGCCAAATTTCAAAGAGTGTTTGCGGAACGTGGCGTGAAAGTTCATCTCGGAAGTCGTGTTATCAGTGTTGACCAGGATGGGCTTTGTATCGAGAACGGCTGTCGACATGACCTCGATGAAATTATCTGGGCGACTGAAGCTGAGGCCCCGGCGTGGCTTCAAGACACGACTCTGGAGTTAGATGACCGGGGCTTCATTCGCGTTGATGACACTCTCCAATCGGTTTCTCATGAAACTGTGTTTGCCGCTGGTGACGTTGCGTCGATGGTGAATCATCCTCGAGAGAAGGCTGGTGTTTTTGCGGTTCGTCAGGGGCCCCCACTTGCGACTAACCTGAGGCGGGCTCTTAGCGGACGTGCTTTACAACCATATCGACCTCAGAATCTGTTTCTTAGTTTAATTAGTACTGGTGACCAATATGCTATCGCGTCGCGTGGGGGCTGGGCTTTCGAGGGACACTGGGTGTGGCGCTGGAAGGATTGGATTGACCGGCGCTTCATGAAGCAATTCAGTGATTTACCCACAATGGATCAAGGCGTCGTCGATCCACCGGCTGCTTTGATTCAGCTGGCCGCACCTGACCTTGTTCAAGAGATTTCATCGGTTGCCATGAGGTGTGGGGGGTGTGGATCAAAAGTTGGGGCAACCGTACTGGACCGAGTTCTCACACGTTTGTGTCCCGTGCAACGGGATGATGTCGTTCTGGGATTGGGGACACCGGATGATGCGTCTGTTGAAAAAGTGCCAGCTGGCATGGTCGCAGTTAGAACAGTCGATGCGTTTCGAACCATGGTCGACGATCCCTACATGTTTGGCCGTATCACTGCCAATCATTGCCTAGGAGACATCTACGCTATGGGCGCGGAACCGGCGACGGCACTAGCGATCGCCACGGTTCCTGTAGCGCCTGAAAACAAAATGGAACAGATGCTTGAGGAGCTTCTTACTGGTGCTGTGGAAGTGCTAAACGAGGCTGGGATGGCTCTGGTTGGTGGTCATACGAAGGAAGGATTCGAAGTGGAGCTCGGGCTGTCACTAAGCGGCTTCGCTGAACCGGGTCGGCTACTTCGAAAGAGTGGTATGCGACCTGGTGACAAATTGATTTTGACGAAACCGATCGGGACAGGAACTTTATTCGCTGCTCACATGAGACTCAAGGCAAAAGGTCGCTGGGTGGATAACGCGATTCGCTCAATGATTCAGTCAAGTCTGGAAGCCAGCCGGTCGCTCAGGCGGCACGGAGCAACTGCGTGCACAGATGTGACGGGATTCGGTGTCGTGGGACACGTGCTTGAAATGACTCGCGCATCTCAACTCAACGTCACGTTGCTGCTCTCGTCGATGCCGGTTCTTACAGGAGCTATTGAGACTGCTCGGGCCGGTTTGCTGAGTTCGCTTCAACCACAGAACGTCCGGTTGCGCCGCACGGTGGCGAATCACGAGACTGTCAGACTGGATGAACGATACCCTCTTCTATTTGATCCCCAGACCTCAGGCGGTCTGCTTGCAAGTATTCCTGCCGACAATACCAAGGCTTGCCTAGCCGAATTGAGAAACCTCGGTTATACCGAGGCTGTGGAAGTGGGATTTGTCCAGTCGAACTTTGACCCTGAAACTCCCATTGCTGTCGAGATTTGACAGAACATGATGGTGCGTCTGTCCGAAGGGAACATGTGAGGCTTGCGGGTGGTCTCGTTGGTGCTGTGTTAGACTCCTTTGTCTTGTATGTCCCATCGACTGAATAATTTGCACGCATTACTGCCGCCCTTGCTGGCATTGAGTTTTCTAGCCGGTTGTGTGTCAGAGGCCCCGCTTCCAAATGCGGTTTGGCATGGCTCCGATATCGTCTTAGACGTTGATGTACGAGTGATCGAGAACCCGGTGCCCCGGAGAGCTACGCTTGCTGGCCTACTTGATTCTTACGAGTTCGATGGTAGGTTTGTCTACCAGTTCGTTGAGGCTGTACGGCCTGTGTTTGACCCTAGGCGAATCCGCGGAGGCAACACCTACAGACTTACTGTCGACCACGACGGCAACTTGCGTCGATTTGAATACTACATCGATAACGAAGAGTTTCTGAAAGTCGATTACATCGAGGGTAAGGATGCTTTATTTAAAGCCGAACGAGTGCCATTTGTCAGAGAACTTATCGAAATAGCCACCGCGGGTGTAATTGACCAACAGAATTCGTCACTGTCGGCGGCGCTTGATGCAGTCGGAGAAAATGTCAACTTGGCAATTCTGATGGCTGAGGTGTTCAGCGGCGAAATTGATTTTAACAACGACCTCCGCCGAGGCGATCATTTTAATGTCTTGTTTGAGAAGTACTACCGAGAGGACGAGTTCTCGGATTACGGGGACATCGTTGCTGCTGAGTTCACTAATGACGGGCGCAAGCTTCAAGCATTTAGTTTCGTTATTCCTGGAGACGATGCACCTCTTTATTACGATGCACAGGGGCGTTCGCTAAAGCGCTTGTTTCTTCCTTCGCCATTCCGTTTCGAACCTCGGATCACGTCAAGGTTTTCGTACCGGCGGCTTCATCCGGTTCTTGGGGTGAATCGGCCACATCTAGGAGTCGATTACGGTGCTCCCACAGGAACACCGGTAGTCTCAGTGGCCAACGGTCGCGTGGTCTCAGCCACGAATAGCGGGGGATCTGGGAATATGGTTCGGCTGCGCCACTCGAATGGGTATGAAACCTACTATCTTCATTTGTCCCGTTTTGCAGAAGGCATGCGTTCTGGTTCAAGAGTTGTCCAAGGGCAAACGATCGGATACGTTGGTGCCACCGGTCTTGCGACCGGTCCCCATCTTGACTACCGGATTCGCAAAAATGGAACCTTTGTAAACCCGTTAATTGAATTTCGAAACCTACCACCTGGTGAACCCATTCCAGAAGAATACCGAGAGTCGTTTTTTGGTCTTCGTGACCGGGCACTTGCCCGGATGGCGTCATCCCTCTTCCCTGCACGTGATTTGACCGTGCCAGCACAATAGTGGCTTTGATTCACCCGTTTCGGGCCCTCCGTCCTGTCCCTGAGATGGCTGCAGCCGTTGCTGCGGTTCCGTACGACGTTGTCTCAAGAGAGGAGGCATGTTCGTTGGCGGAAGGTAATCCGCATAGTTTCCTACATGTTTCACGGGCAGAAATCGATCTTCATATACAGACTCATCCTTACGCCGATGTTGTGTATCGGAAGGCGGCTGAAAACCTAGAAGCACTACGACAATCGGTGCCTTTGGTGGTCGAAGAGGAACCTTCGCTCTATTTCTATCGATTACAGGATGGCTCCCATCAGCAGACGGGTCTTGCCGGATGTTATTCAATTGACGAATACGAGCGAGGGATCATCAAGCGGCATGAGCGCACGCGCGCCGATAAAGAAGATGATCGCACCCGCCACATTGTGACGGTGGAAGCCCAGACCGGAATTGCGTTCCTCACTTACCGAGCACCTGAAGAAATAGCTGCACTCGAAGCCCGGGCATGCGAGGATGTGCCGCTATTTGACATTACAGCCTCTGACGGTGTTCGCCATTTGGTGTGGCGGTTAACCGATGCGGACCAGGAGGCTGTGGTTAAAGCACTCGCGGGGGTGACGACGCTTTATATCGCCGATGGTCATCATCGGATTGCGAGCGCAGCGCGCGCGCGCAGCGAATTTCATGATCCCCAGGCTGAGGCAGGTTACTTTCTTGGCGTGGCTTTTCCGGACACCGAAACTCGGATACTTCCTTACAATCGTACTGTTGGCGATCTGGCCGGTATGACTAGCGATGAGTTCTTGGCCGTAGTCAAGTCTCGTTTTCCGGTTGTGTCAGGTGTTCAACCCGTACCTCCGAAGGGTGAGATTAGGATGTATTTGGCTGGACAGTGGCACTCCGTTAATCTCGACGCGGATAATTCATCAGCGGGAAGCGATCTCGTGGCGACATTGGATGTTATGCGGCTCCAGAATAAAATTTTCGCACCGTTACTTAAGGTTGTAGATATACGAACTGACCCTCGGATGGCCTTTGTTGGTGGTATTAAGGGCACTGAAGAACTTGAAAGGCTCGTTGATTCTGGTTCAGCAGCTGTGGCCTTTTCGCTTGCTGCCGTAAGTACCGATGAACTATTAGCGGTTTCGGATGCGGACGCGATTATGCCTCCAAAGTCGACTTGGTTTGAGCCGAAACTGAGAGATGGGCTCCTAATTCACATGCTGTAGGCTGAGATACCTGACGCTGAATATGTCTGAGACACACAGAGTTTTTAATTTTGGTGCAGGTCCAGCGACGTTACCGGAACCAGTACTCGCGCAAATTCAGCGTGACCTCTTGACTTTGCCAGGCGTTGGGATGTCGGTGTTGGAGATCAGCCATCGGTCTCCAACGTTTACGGAAATCATTGAAACGACCCGTACAAACATTAAAAAACTTGCAGGGTTGCCAGACGACTACCATGCCCTTTTTACAACAGGCGGTGCGACCCAACAGTTTGCGATGGTTCCAATGAATTTGCTGGCGCCCGGTCGAACTGCCGATTACATCGTAACTGGTTCTTGGGCGAAGAAGGCGGCGCAAGAGGCGGAGCGATTTGGTTCTGTTCATATCGCGGCAAGCACCGAAACTGAGGAATTTACGCGTGTGCCAGAGCAGTCAGAGCTGACTTTGTCGCCTGATGCGGCATATGTTCATCTCACTTCAAACAACACGATTTTTGGGACACAGTGGGGGCAGATACCCAAACAGCGGGGCTGCTTTTTGATTGTTGACGCTTCGTCAGATATTTTCAGTCGAACGCTACATTTTGGAGAGGATGGAATCGACCTATTGTACGCTGGTGCCCAAAAGAATTTGGGTCCTGCTGGGGTTACGGTGGTGATCGTTCGTGACGAACTTCTCCAGCAGGCGGCCGAAGTTGACCGAATGCTTCCGACGATGCTTCAGTACTCCACCTATGCCAAGAGTGGGTCTCTCCACAACACGCCTCCTGTTTTTGCAATTTATGTTCTTAGTTTGGTGACTCAATGGATACTGGAGAATGGCGGCCTTGAGGCACTTGAACAGCAGAACAAGCGAAAAGCTCAGAAACTTTACAACGCGATTGATTGCAGTGACTTCTATCAAGGTACTGCGCAACCACAAAGTCGATCGCGGATGAATGTCACGATTCGACTACCTAATGAAGACCTCGAGACGCGGTTTGTTAGCGAAGCCGCAAGCGCCGGGCTCGTTGGCCTCAAGGGGCATCGCTCTGTGGGTGGAATTCGTGCGTCAATCTACAATGCGTTTCCTGAATTAGGGGTCGCTGTTCTTGTCGAGTTCATGCGTGAGTTCGAGCGTATGAACGGATAGCCGGTTGAACTCGACGTTTTCTGCCCTGCTAGCTCCGATTTGCAACTCAGTCCGGTGTAGTCTCTAACCCATGCGTCAAGTGGTAGGTTCACTGGTGTGTCCCAGTTGCGGCAAGCTAGTTGGTGTTAACGAACCGCGGTGTCCATATTGTGGTGCATGGCGCCCGGGTCTGTTCGGTTTTGCGCCGTCCCTGCAGCGCCTAGTTGGAAACCGAGTTGACTTAGTGTCATTGATTCTGATGGCGTGCATTAGCTTGTATGCCGTCGCTTTACTACTGCAGCCGGAAGCACTGTTTTCTGGGAGAGGCATACTGTCGTTCCTGTCACCTGGGAACCGAGCACTCTATCAGCTAGGGATGACTGGAGGGGCAGCATGGAGTCTTGGATGGTGGTGGACGATACTAACAGCGAACTATCTGCATGGTAGTTTGTTGCACATTTTCTTCAACATGATGTGGGTCCGTAATCTCGCTCCCGTGTCGACCGATGTCTACGGCCCAGCCCGCACGTTTGTCGTATTTAATATCTCCGGGGCTGCGGGATTTTTTGTGTCCAACGTCATGAGCGGTGTTCCAACGATTGGCGCGTCCGGCGGAATATTTGGTTTACTGGCGGCGCTGATAGTTTATGGCCGCCGACGAGGCAGTTCGATGATGTCTTCGCAGCTGTGGCAGTGGGCGATCATTCTTGGAGTATTTGGATTCATCATGCCGGGTATCAATAATTGGGCCCACGGGGGGGGATTTGCCGGAGGTTGGATCGCGGGCCAATTGATGGGCCTGAGTGATGAACACCGTGAAAGTGCCGGTGTCATCATTTTGGCGCTGTCGTTAATCGCATTGACAGTTATCGGCATTGGACTTTCGTTTGTGAGCGTGACTGGGGCATTGCTTGGTTAGCGCGAATGCAGGGAGTAGTAGATCACCAGCGCTGGCGATTGATTATCTGAATAGTCTAGGGCTTCGATCAGCCTAACGTTTTCAATCTTCTCAAATTTCTAGCTGTCTGTGCGGTTCGCTGGTTGGTTATGCACAGACGGTTTCCGCCGTCTTGGTCGCCGGCGCCGTTTCACCTTTGGTTGTTTCAAGCTAGTACTAGCTGCGAGCGATTTCCATTTTTCGAGAGATTTCAAGTCATTTCCGTGAATCTCTAACCAAGTTATGGCTTCTTGGAAGGCTCGACGATGTACGACTGCCCGCTGGCTCGCTACTCCAAGGTTCGCGTTTTGGAGTCGAGGTTGAATCTGGAGAGTTTGCCGGAGTCGTTCAATATCCCGCCGAGCGACAGGCAACCGGCCAAGTTTAATGTCGATTGGATGCTTGCCGTCGCGGCGCCTAGGGCTTAGATCGAGTGGCTGAACTGGCTGGGTCAAGCTCCCAAGTAGGATTGGGTTTGTCAAATTTTCAGCTACGAAGCCAGAGTTCTTTCGATACAGATCGAGTGCTTCGAGCGATCGCCACAGTGACCCAGTTTTTCGACGTTCAATTTCAGGCGCGATCGGTGAGAGAAGGCCGTGAGCAGACAGTGAACGCATCGTCAGGGTTGCGAACCCACTCCTTAAGATCTTATAGAGTTCTTCGATCATGCGTGCTGGTGAAGCCTTACCGATTTCGTTCCGATGTCGTTTAATCGCACGATGAACAGTGGGATCTAGTTGGAATCCTAATCGCGCCATGAAAGTGATCGCGCGCAACATTCTTACGGAGTCTTCTATAAAGCGATCGTTTGGGTTCCCGATTGAGCGAAGGATTCCGTTCCGAAGGTCTTTTAGTCCGCCCACGTAGTCGATAACCTTCAACGTGGAAATATCGTAGAAGAGTGCATTGATTGTGAAATCCCGACGAAATGCGTCTTCTTCGGCCGTTCCGAAGGTGTTATCCCGGCGAATTGGTTTGAGCAGACCGTTAGCTGTACCAGGGTTTCTCTTTTTCGTGGATTGTTGATCTTCCGAAGGTGTTTCGCTTGGGACCTTTCGCCGGAACGTAGCAACTTCAATTGTTTTCTGACCGAACTTGATATGCGCCAGTCGAAACCGCCGACCGATGATCCAGCAGTTCCGAAAGATTCTTTTCACTTCGCTAGGGTGAGCAGAGGTCCCAATGTCGAAGTCTTTCGGAATACGACCTAATAGTAGGTCGCGGACTCCACCGCCTACTAAATAAGCTTGATGATTGAATTTGTGAAGTCTGGACAGGACTTTGAGCGCATCTGGATCAATTTGATCGAGTGAAATTTGATGGTCGGCGTGCGGAATCACGAGGGGTTCAACCAATAGGCGAATTATACGGTAGACGGCGTCATCCCTTGGCGTCCGTCCAGTTGTGACCGATTCCGAGATCGACAGTTAGGGGAACATCAAGAGACGCGGCGCTTTCCATGCGTTCTCGAACGAATTTAGCAACTGACTGTGATTTCGCTTCTGGAGCTTCGAACACAAGTTCGTCATGGACCGTCAAAATCATCTTGACTCCAGATGGAAGCCCTTCATAAATGTCGATCATCGCTTTTTTCAGAATATCGGCCGCGGTTCCTTGAATTGGCATGTTAATAGCTGCTCGCTCCGCTGCGGCCCGGACTTGACCGTTTGAACTTAAGAGTTCCGGCATGAGACGGCGCCGACCAAACATTGTTGTTGCAACCTTTGTTTCTCGAGCTTGGTCCACAACGGCCGTGATGTATTCGCGCACTGCGGGAAACCCTTCAAAATAAGCATCGATAAATTCTTGTGCTGAAATTGGGCTGACACCAATGTCCCGGGCGAGGGTGAACGCAGTCTTTCCGTACAGCAGGGCGTAATTCACAATCTTAGCCCGTCGGCGGAGTTCATGCGCATCTAAGCCGTGGCTTGAGCCAAAAACTCTGTTAGCTGTTTGTTGGTGGATGTCTTCTCCTCGACGAAACGCGTCGATCAGAGTTTCATCGTTTGACAGGTGAGCTAATACCCGTAGTTCGATTTGAGAATAATCTGCCGAGATCAGAACCATACCTGGATCAGCCACAAATGCTCGTCGGATTTCACGACCCAACTTCGACCGAATCGGGATATTTTGAAGGTTGGGGTTGCTGCTGCTTAGGCGACCTGTGGCGGTGACAGCTTGATTGAAAGATGCATGAATGCGACTTGTGTCTGGGTTAACCAATTGCGGCAGGGCGTCAATATAAGTGCCCTTCAATTTCTGTAGACTTCTCCATTCGAGAACTTTCCGCGGCAACTCGTGTAATACGGCCAGTTCTTCTAGCACTTGGACTGAGGTTGAAGCCGCCTTTGTTTTACCGGTTCGTTTCAGTGTTGGGAGATTGAGCCGATTAAACAACACGTCAGAAAGTTGTTTGGGTGAATTAATGTTGAACTCAAGTCCAGCTAATTCTTGGATTGTGTGTTGAAGGCCATCGAGTTTACGACCAACCTCCACCGACAAAGTTTTAAGAATTGTCGTGTTCACGCCGACGCCGGCCTGCTCGATGGCAACGAGAACAGGGATCAATGGGCGCTCTAAGTCGGCATAGACCGTCTCGAGGCCGTCGCGTTTGAGTTGAGGCCCCATCTGCTCGGCTAGCTGGATTGGTGCGTCAGAGCGTTCACCAGCGTAGTTAAGAATTGCTTCCGGTGGTAGGTCCGCAAAGCTAAGAGTCTTAGACGCTCGCCCGAGAAGTTCATCCTTACTAATACTGCGATATCCAAGTTGATCTAACGACAAGTCCTCTAGTCCATGAGTTGATCTCGTGGCGTCTAACACGTAACTAATTAACATGGTGTCCACTTCCAAACCCGAAAGCTGGAGTCCATGATGTTCAAGAACAAGACAGTCGGTTTTCAGGTTATGGCCAACTTTTCGGACCGATTCGTCCTCAAGCATCGCCGCGAGTTTTGTTATCGCAGTTTTGGTGTTGAGGTCGGTAACGTCAGCCATTGCTCTGTGTCCGAAAGGGACGTATCTAGCTTGGCCTGACTCGTTCGACAGGGTGATTCCAACTAGCTTGGGTCTTTTTGGATGTTGCGGTTCAGTGATAACACTAATTCCGCACTGCCCGCTTGAATAAACGTCGCTGATTAGTGAATCGAGTTCAGTAGATGTGTGAACGATCGCATAGTTTTTGGCCATTGCACTCACGGTTGGTGCATGTTCGGCTACCAATGTACGGAATCCCAATCGCGAGAAAAGTTCGAAGCACTGATGCGAATCTGGACCTTGATACCGGAGAGTGTCAGCTTCGAACGCAACTGGTACGGTAGTGCGAATTTGTACGAGCAGCTTGCTGTGGCGCGCTGCTTCGCCACTTTCGAGGAGTGCGGTTCGGTAACGTTTTTGAGCTACCTCAGTGGCATGAGACAACAGATTGTCGAGTGATCCATAGGTCCCGATAAGGTCCTGAGCCCCTTTTTTTCCTATGCCTGGAACTCCCTTAACATTGTCGACCGCGTCACCCATTAGTGAGAGAACATCGACCACTTGAGATGGTTTGACTCCCATCTTTTTCTTCACGGCCTCGGCATCAAACCACGTTCCTGTTTTACGAGGGTCAAAGATCTGAATCGAACTATTCACAAGTTGAAAGAAATCTTTGTCACTGGTAACAATCACGACTTCGAGTCCTTGGGCGACTGCTTGCAAGGCGAGAGTTCCTATCACATCATCGGCCTCGTACTTTTCTGACGTTAGCACCGGGACGCCGAGGGCTTCGCAGACCTCGTGTACCAGCGGAACTTGTTCGGCTAAGTCCGAAGGCATAGGAGTTCGGTTGGCTTTGTAGTCGTCGGCCAGTTCGGAGCGGAATGTTGGCCCTGCAAGATCAAATGCAGCCGCAAGAAAATCTGGCTTGTGATCGGTGATGAGTTTGCGAAGCATCGTGACAAAACCGTAGACAGCGTTTGTCGGTCGGCCGTCAGGTCCCGTCAAATCCCTAATAGCGTGATAGGCCCGATACATTTGGGAACTGCCATCGATTAGGAATATCCGTTTTGGGGTGTTTGGAGTCATAGGGCGCTGGGTCGTATCACCGGTGTTTGGACGGCCAGTCCGGGAAGGGGGTATTGCACCCTAGGAACTATCGACCTTCGTGCCTTCGGTGAATTTCAAACCTTCGCTTTCGCCGAGAATACGTACGGCACGAAACCCCTCGTGCTTAAGCGCCTGTGGAGCGCCGCCACCTAGATAGCGTGGGTCCACGGACTGCCGTGAAAAAATTGCCCCGAGACCACCGCGAGCCTCGGGATCGATCACGAGGCAGCGGCCTCCAACTCGGGCTACACGAAGAGTTTCCTGAAGACACTGGACACGCTCATTCTGGGTTAGTTCGCCAAGAACGTGTTTTATGACGACAAGATCGAAATAATTATCCTCGTATGGAAGACTAGAAACAGGAGCCACCTTGACCTCAACCGAAACACCGGCCCCGACGGCTGATTTTTCAAATAGTTTTTCCGCATGTTCGGTTTCTGCCACTGCACATGCTTGGCCACTGAGACCGACAATCTTCGCTAGATCGGCAATCAGCCCGGTGTCTTGGCCGCGGACTTGTAGCACATGTTTCCCAAGTTTAAGACCTGCCATGGCTAACTCAAGAGCCCTAGGGCCTTGAGTTTTTCTGAGTTTGAATAAAGGCATTACGGCTAAGAGTAGCTTGTATTACGAGCTAGTAAAACCTACATGTTATAGTCTTCCCTCGTGAAAATCCCGAATGAAATAGTTTTGCCTAAAGGTCGCCTTGGTGTGCTTCTAGTCGGTTTGGGAGCCGTTAGCACCACATTTATAGCCGGAGTACATGCTATTCGTAAGGGTCGTGCCTCGGCGACCGGGGCTCTCAGTCAAATTGGTACGATTCGACTAGGCAAACGCACAGATAGCCGAACCCCATTGATCAAGGATTTTATTGAACTGGCAGCACTAGACGACCTCGTCTTTGGTGGATGGGACATTTTTGATGAGAACTGCTACGAGGCTGCTAAAACGGCTGGAGTTCTCGACCCGTCTCTGCTTGAAGAACTCCGTCCTGAACTGGAGGCGATCCGTCCTTGGCCTGCGGTCTTCGACCAGCAGTATGTCAAACGTTTGATGGGTCCCAACGTCAAGAGTGGTGCCAATAAGCGGGAATTGGCCGACCAACTTACTGCCGACATCCGGCAATTCAAGGTCGACAAACAACTTGACCGAATGGTTATGATTTGGTGCGCGAGCACCGAAGTTTTTATGGAATCGCAACCGGTGCATCAATCCTTGGCCGCGTTTGAGGCCGGGCTTGAGGCTTCGGATCCAGCGATACCTTCGAGCATGATCTACGCGTATGCAGCGATCAAAGAAGGTCTACCTTATGCTAACGCTGCCCCGAATTTGAGTGCCGACATTCCAGCATTGATGGAATTGGCCGCGCAGACTGAGTCTCCGTTGGCTGGTAAAGACCTAAAAACGGGTCAGACACTAATGAAAACGATCATAGCGCCTGGCTTAAAGGCTAGGTTGCTCGGTGTCGAAGGGTGGTACTCAACAAATATTCTTGGGAATCGAGACGGCGAAGTCCTTGACGACCCTGAGTCGTTCAGGACAAAGGAAGAAAGTAAGAAATCAGTTTTAGATTACATTCTACAGCCGAATCTTTACCCAACTTTATATGACGACCTGCACCATGTTGTTCGGATCAACTACTACCCGCCCCGTGGCGACAACAAGGAAGGCTGGGACAACATTGACTTGGTTGGTTGGCTTGACTACCCAATGCAGTTGAAGATTAACTTCTTATGCCGTGACAGCATTCTTGCCGCGCCAATTGTGCTCGATTTAGTGATGTTTTTGGATTTAGCTAAGCGAGCCGGTTTGAGTGGGGTGCAGGAGTGGCTATCTTTCTATTTTAAAAGTCCGATCCATGCTCCAAATCTCTACCCAGAGCACGATCTTTTTATCCAGTTAATGAAATTGAAGAACACCCTGCGCTTCTTACGTGGTGAAGAGCTTATTACTCACTTGGGTCTAGAGTACTACGACTGAGACGAATGAGCCTGTTACCCTTTTAGAATTGTTCGTTCCATCTACACGCAATTGACTGTCCCGAACGACTAACCATGAATGTTGAACGATTAGTATGGGTGGGAGTAAAGTCGATTTGGATGGCGACAGATGTTTGTGTGTCCCGCCAGGAGCGTGTTTGGCGATTTTTGTTGGGTCAGTTTAACGTTTGAACGTTTCGTCTTCAGGTTCTGAAAACCATGTCGCTTATCGAGACCGACAATCTGTGGAAAACCTATCGAATGGGCACGGAAGAAGTGCACGCACTCAGTGGTGTGTCTATCGAAATTGAGCAAGGAGAGTACGTTGCAATTATTGGTCCGTCAGGTTCAGGAAAATCGACATTAATGAACCTGATTGGATGCCTTGATACTCCGACCCGCGGCAATTATTTGCTTAACGAGAAAGACGTCGGCAGCATGAACGACGATGAGCTTGCTCGGATCAGGAACGAAGAAATTGGGTTTGTGTTCCAAACCTTCAACCTTTTACCTCGGGCTACAGCCCTACACAATGTAGAACTTCCACTCATATATGCTGGTTTAGAACCAAAGGAACGTTCCGAGCGGGCACGGAGAGCATTAAATCTGGTCGAGCTAGGTAATCGTATGAATCATCGGCCGAATGAATTGTCTGGAGGGCAACGCCAGCGCGTCGCGATTGCTAGGGCTCTAGTGAATCGACCGTCAATTCTCCTGGCTGATGAACCGACTGGAAACTTAGATTCGAAGACGGGAAAGGAGATTATTGGCCTTTTTGAACGGCTACATGATCAAGGAAACACAATCTTACTTATCACCCATGAAGTTGAGGTGGCGGCTCACGCGAAGCGTGTGATTAAAATCAAAGATGGAAAGGTTGGCAGTGACCAGAGAAGTGAAATTGGTACAGCGGTTGACCCGGTTCAGCCCTCCGGTGGGTTAAGGTACATCTAATTTTTATTGCTAGTTCTATTCTGATTCCCGATACTCACCAAACACCTTTCGAAGGACGCCAGAAATTTCCCCTACGGTCGCATGCGCTTCGACTGCGGTTATAACCGGAGGAATGAGATTGGCAGTTCCACACGCCGCCAGATGTACTTCTTCAAGTGCTCGTTGACATGAGCCTTCATCTCTGGAGCGACGTACAGCTCTAATCTTCTCGACCTGTTTTGTCTCAACCGTCGGATCAATTCGCCACGCATCCACAGTAGGTGTCTCAGTGTCGGTGAATCGATTAACTCCCACCACCACTGAGGTACCTTCGTCAATTGCTTTTTGGGCACGATATGCTGATTCTTGAATCTGATCTTGGATGAATCCGTGTTCGAGAGCACCAAGAGCACCACCATGTTGATCGATTTGACTCAGTAAGGTGACCGCTTCATCTTCGATAACGTTTGTCAGGCTTTCAATAGCCCACGCACCACCCACCGGGTCAACCGTGTTAGTCACGCCAGTTTCTGAGGCTATGATTTGTTGGGTACGTAGAGCAATTTGAGCGGCGGTCTTAGTTGGTAAACCTAGTGCTTCATCCCAGCCGTTACAGTGGAGAGACTGAGTCCCACCGAGTATCGCAGACAACGCCTGCAGAGCGACCCGGACGATGTTGTTGTCGGGCTGTTGCGCGGTCAGTGTGCTGCCGGCGGTTTGAGTATGAAAACGAAGTTGTTGGGCTTTCGGATCACTCACATTAAACCGGTCTCGCATAATGCGCGCCCAGAGGCGTCGTGCCGCTCGAAATTTTGCGATTTCCTGTAGAAAGTCGCTATGAGCATTAAAGAAAAACGACAATCGACGGCCGAATGCTGCTGCTTCTAGTCCTGCTGCGACCACAGTTTCGACATAGGCAATGGCATGGGCAAATGTGAACGCGACTTCCTGTGCCGCCGTCGAGCCGGCTTCGCGAATGTGGTAGCCGCTAACCGAGATTGGATGCCATTTTGGTAATTCGGCGTCGCAGTAGGTACAAATGTCGGAAACGAGTCTTAAGGACTGGCGCGGTGGGTAGATGTAGGTACCTCGAGCGACATATTCCTTGAGGATGTCATTCTGCAGAGTTCCCGCTAGTTTTTGGGTTGACACACCTTGTCGGCGGGCTACTGCGATGTAGAGAGCCAAGAGAATTATTGCGGTTGAATTGATCGTCATCGAGGTCGAGACACGATCAAGCGGAATGTCTTCAAACAGCGTCGACATGTCATCGATTGAATCGATAGCTACTCCAACACGGCCTGTCTCCCCAGCTGCTTCTGGAGCATCTGAGTCGAAACCAATTTGCGTAGGCAGGTCAAATGCGACGCTTAGTCCGCTTACTCCTTGCTGAAGTAGATAGCGAAACCTTTGGTTGGACTCTTCTGCAGTGCCAAATCCAGCGTACTGGCGCATAGTCCAGTGTCGGCCTCTATACATAGAAGAATAGATGCCTCTGGTATAGGGGAAGCTACCAGGGGACCCGAGTTGTGGTTCTAAATCAGATAAGCCAGCGGCCGATTGACTGGGTGTTGACATCCGACCAGATTTTAGTAGAGATATGGCAAAATGCTCCACTATAAAAGCTTTAAACCTACTATCGCACCTAGCAAATGAGAACGGTCTATTGATCTAAAGTTGATACACTATATTGCGTCTATAAAGATGACAACACGATATAGTGTGGTTTTTCCTTGACACTTTTTTCACGAGTGCTACAATTTCACGACTTTTGGCACATTGTTTTGTTTACTCATGGTAAATCCACTTTCCCCTTTTAGCCGAATGAATCTCAGCCCTGAGTTTTTCGGTTCAGAAGAGGGCCTGCCCCGGTTCCCTGCCCGGCGGCGTTCAGGAGGGTCGAAGAATGGACGACGTCGTACATCGGCTTGCTCGTGAGTTAGCTGACGCTATTGGTGCAAATGTTTCTACGGATCCTCGTGTTGAGGAGTGTCGTGAAAAGGCTCGGGCTGCCGGTTATGAAATGAAAATCTCTCTGGAAGCTGTGATTGGGTTCGCTAGTCATGAAGGGTCCGAGGCTTTGACAAAGGTGACGGCCCCGCAGGAGATGACGACACCGGACCAGGCCGTCGACATCACGGCAAATGATCGAAGGTTTCTCAGATCGCTGCGAATAGCGGCTGACGAGATGAATCAGAAGGTTGAATAGGCGGTCATCCGAGTCGACTTGTCACGTATTTAGGTCGGGAGAACTCTCGGTCCCAATCCATGTTCGTAAATCGCTACCTGTCATTTGGGTCGGTTGCTGTATACCCAAAATTCCGAGCATCGTGGGAGCTACGTCTCGTAGTGAACCGTCTCGCAGATTGTAACCACGTCCCCGAATGTCTCGGTTAATCAAAAGCAGCGGAACTGGGTTGGTAGTGTGGGCAGTATGGGGACCGTTCCGCTCTGCATTCCACATCAGTTCAGCGTTTCCGTGGTCGGCTGTAACAACAGCGGTTCCACCTACTCTCTCGACCGCCAAAATGATTCGAGCAAGGCACAGATCAAGCGTAGAGACAGCTGTGACGGTCGCCTCCAAATTGCCAGTGTGTCCAACCATGTCGGCGTTGGCAAAGTTGCAGATAATCACGTCGTATTGCCCCTTTGTTAGACTCGCTACGAGTTGGTCAGTGATTGCTGGGGCACTCATTTCTGGCTTAAGGTCATAGGTTGGGACCTTTGCCGACGGAACCAACAGGCGCTCTTCGCCACCATATGGACGCTCTTCGCCAGAGTTAAAAAAGTAGGTAACGTGAGCATATTTTTCCGTCTCAGCCAGACGGAGATTACTTAGTTCATTCTCGGAAAGTACGTCGGCTAGATTCGATGAGAACACTTGTGGCGCGAAAGCTACCGGAAGATTGTATGTCGCGTCGTATTCCGTTAGTGTCGTGATGTTGAGTTGAGGGTGTGCAGGCCTTTTGAAACCAGTGAACTCGTCGCCAAAGGCGAGTGCTTGGGTAAGTTGCCGAGCTCGGTCTGCTCGGAAGTTGAAGAACACCACCGAGTCACCTTCCCGTAAAATGCCAACAGGTTGATTGTCGGCGTCCACGACGACGCTCGGTTCAATAAATTCATCGGTGATTCCAGATTTGTAAGAGGTTTTGATCAAATCGACTGCACTCGAGGAGGCTATTCCCTTTCCCAATGCAATTGCATCATAAGCTCGTTGAGTACGTTCCCAGCGGCGATCACGGTCCATCGCATAGTATCGGCCGCAGACACTAGCGACCTGTCCAATACCACGACTGCTCATTATTTGTTCGATGTCAGCGATGAAATCTAGTCCGCTAGTGGGAGCGGTATCCCGACCATCCATGAGAGCATGCAAAAAAACTTTCTGGATGCGTCTCTGATCGGCCATTCGAAGTAACGCTTTAAGGTGCCGTAGGTGACTGTGGACACCTCCATCCGAGACAAGTCCCACTATATGAAGGGCCTTTCGCCGGTTTCGGGCAGTGTCTAGCGCGGCGACGAATGGCGGGATCGAGAAAAAATCTCCAGCGCTAATACTATTGTCGATTCTGGAAAGGTCCTGATACACGACGCGACCAGCGCCCAAGTTCATATGACCGACTTCGGAGTTCCCCATTTGCCCTTTTGGAAGCCCTACGGCTTCGCCAGCTGTGACGAGCGAGGCGTGAGGGTATTGGTCAAGTAGTCCTTGAAAGTTCGGCGTTCTCGCTAGAGCAATTGCGTTTTGGTCGCGATCTTCGCGTAGGCCCCAACCATCAAGAACGATCAGAACGAGCGGTGGTCGACGGTTTGCCATTAATGATAGTGAGAGGAGCGGTGATGATACCATGTCCGAACTGGGACGAGAATTGCCGTCCTACATATAAAGCCTTTTTTGACAATGATTTGAGGCCGTCTTTCTGGTTTGACTTGACCGTTTCTGTGGCCTATGATTCCCCTTTGAACCGTAGACCTAGTTTCGTGACAGTGGAGTGTCAAGCGCCGGAAGGCTACTTCACGTCAAACAGAACATAAACACTATTAGCCGGGGATACCCTTACAGTGAACTCCCCCCTATTAGGAGACAATTCCTCATGAACAGACTGCTCCTCCGACGCATTGTCGAGACCACATGTGTCATTTCGTTGTTGGTAATTACTAATCCGAATACAGTTTTTGGTCAGGGGCTTGAGGATTGGCAACAGGAAGAATTAAGGCCGCTCATGGAGCGGGTGACTTCAGTCTATCGAAGTGAAGTTCCTGCTGATAACGCCTTTGAGATCTCGGTGGATTTTCTGAAAGGTGGTACGGACGAAGATACGGGGGCAGGCCTTATTTTCGTGCCGTTTACGCTTCAGCTGAACGCATCAGCGTTGAGTATGTCTGAGTTCTTGACGTATTTGCTGGTCGTGCCCCATACGGACCCTGCAACCCGACCCGTGGCCGCTGCCCCTGCGGGACCTCGGTCGTCGAATTCTTCCGCTGCTGCGGCGACCGATCCAAATATCGCAGAGGAGTTGTTTGAAAGTCGAGTATTTGAAGACGTGTTTTTTATTTCTGTTTCTGACGTTCAGTCGGACGATGACGAACTACTCAGTTTTGACCGCGCGTTCCAGGCACCGGCTGGCACTTATGATGCTTATATCGTGGTTCGTGACAGTGTCGGTGAGGACGGCGATCGAGGTGATCTTTCCGAGTCGGCAATCATTGTTTCAGTAGAACAGATTGAGGTTCCGGATTATTGGAACGGAGAGATGGCGACCAGTTCGATTATTGCGGCGGCAGACTTTGCAGATCTAGGCCAACCGTTGTCCCCGGAAGAACAACGCACCCAGCCGTATACGTTCAACACCACTCAATTCGTGCCGAAGCGAGATCGAGATTATCTTCAAGCAGAAGATGCTCTAACATTGCTGTTCTTTGTCTATAACTCGCAGCTGGATGGAGACCAGGTAAATGTTACCGTTGGGTTTGACTTCTATACGGTCAACGCCGCGGGAGAATCGTTTTTTAATCGGACAGCGCCGCAGGAATTTAACGCGCAGACGCTGCCGGCTGGATTTGATGCGGTGAACGGTGGAATTCCTTCCCAAGTGTCGATCCCTCTAGCCGGCTTTCCGGCAAGTGAGTATCGTCTTGAGATTAAGGTTACGGACAACGCTAATGAACAGACTTTGGCTCAGGACTTCGTCTTTAGTGTCAATGAGTGATCACCTAGTGCTGATGTAGGGGATAAATCTTGGTGGTGTGTTAGTGGATCGTTTTATCTCGACAGTTCTGTCAGTCGCTCTCTGTCAGCTTATCTTGTCGCCGGCAATCATCGTGTTTGCAGACGATGAACCTGCAGGTAGTCAAGTCCCTGCAAGTTCTTCTTTTGATTCAGGTCGTTTATTAGGTGTCGTTACTGACACTGCTGGGGTTCCGATCGAAGGCACGATTGTTTCTGCGACCGGCCAGGGTGGTGTTTCCGTGGCTGTGTGTGATTCCAATGGTCGCTTCGAGTTCCGTTCGCTCAGATCGGGGCAATATTTGTTGAGGACCCATTCGGCCGGTCAAAATATCAAGCAACGTTCTTTGGTTGAAGTGAAACCAGGTCTTTCGACGGTTCATTCGATCACGCTGCATTACGAGTCGGTTGCTTCTCTATCACCGGAATTGCTCACTGCCGGATTTGGAGTGAATGGAAGTTTGGCCGAATTGCACGAAGACTACGAACAATCACAAAGGGTTGAGGATTTTCAGCTTGAGACGAAAATAGAAACGGAGACAGGGACAGGGGAACCCAACGTTGGTGATATCTCTCCGCACGACGATTCTGAAAAAGCCTGGAGGTTACGTCGAGCTCGGAGGAGTGTTCTAAAAGATTCTGGTCTTAATTTGCTTCGAACTGACGACAAAGTCGACGAAACCCTCGTGTTGATAACCCCTTTTTTGGCAGCAGACCAGACGACGAGTGCCTTGACCAATACATTTCCAGTTTCCGGTCAACTCCATCTACTTACACGCGCCGAACTGCAGTCGTCGTCGGAGCTCTGGTCCAAGAGTATTCTTCCAGGTCAAATTGCTCATGCCTCCTTAGGCGGTGTTGATCAAGGCAATCGCTGGAAATTTCGTGGTGCGATGAGGACAGGGGGCGCCGGGTCGTGGGCGTTGGCGGGAAGCTATGTCGCAGAACCAAGCGAGACGCACACCTTGGCTATGGGCGTCTCGTACAGCCGCCAACATTTTCACACGTTGATCAAAGAAGAATTGATGACGCTGGGGTCGGCCTTGCGTGAGAAGAGAGACAGTTTGGATGCCAGTCGGGCGGTCGGGAGCCTCAGTATTCAAGGCACTTGGCAGGTGATTCCTAATTTGGCGCTCGACTATGGCACCAACGTAGCTCGATACGACTATCTACCCGCAGCACCGGTGTTGAGTCCAAATGCTGTGGTTACTGTAGAACCCATTGATGGAACCCGGGCGCGTGTAGAGGTTGGTCGGAATGCACTTGTTCCAGGGGCAGAAGAGTTTTTGCCTCCGTCCGATGGGGTGTGGTTACCACCCGACCGAACGTTTGCGTTGCTATCTTCCACCGAGTCGCTGAATGCAGAAACTGCTCAGCATGTTGAACTGGCCCTCGAGCAGGAGTTGGCCCAAGCTGCAACGGTTGGGATTCGTTGGTTTCGCCAAGACGTTGATAACCAGCTGGTTGCTCTCTTTGGATTTAACCCAGAATCCACGGTTTCGCTGGCGGATCATTACTACGTAGCAAATGCTGGGGGGGTAAGCGCTGAGGGTTTTGGTGTGATGTTTAGCCATTTACTGGGTGGCCGTGTTTGGGGGACCTTGGACTATAGCGTAGCTAATGCCAAGTGGCTGTCTTCAGCGGCGAACAGCCAGTCGTTTACGCGCGCTGGAATTCTCAGGACAGGAACAGAACGGATCCATGATGTTACGACGTCGATTGAGACACAAATACCGGAGACTGCTACGGAAGTCTTTTTCTTTTATCGACTCAATACAGCATTTTCGGTTATTGATCCAGAAGCCGATGCAGTCACTTCGGACTTGGACGGTCGTTTTGCCATACGGGTGAAACAGACGTTACCGTTTTCGCCAATCGAAGGCAGCGATTGGGAGGTACTCGTAGATATCCGAAGTCTCTTTCGTGAAGAGGTTGCTGGGGCTTCAGTTTATGACGAACTCTTGGTTGCCAATCCCTCGAGGCAGGTCGTTGGTGGGTTGGTCGTTCACTTCTAAGTAAACTAGTCCTAATGAGTAGAGTAGGTTTAGCAGGGATGCTCAAGTCTCTTAAATACTAGATCCATATTATTGAATCAAATAACCATTTGGTTGGATTTCAATAAAACTCAAATAGAGTCTCTGGCTGATAAATACTTTTTTGACAGTAATTTGTGGATTAGTAGATGGCTTAAAGTCGGAACAAAGTTTGCATTAATAGGTCAATCGAGCAAACTTTTATTTTAGTCTAGCTTTATAGATTCTAAATATCGTTAGTTGATGTTTTATTCATTTTCATCTGGTTTTCGAGAGCTGTGCCGCTGGCTTCGAGCGGGATGGGGAGTTTCCCTTCTTGCTGTGAGCGTAGTAGCGGCACTTCTCTGCTTGGCGGCGGCAAATGTTGTCGTGCGGGCGAATTGGAATGAAGTTGAAGATGGCGTCCTATGGGCCGAACGTCCAGAGGGGCTTTACGCGGTGCAAGTTGCCTCAGATTCCGCCGCGTCCATTGCTGGTTTATCTGAGGGGGATGTCCTTCTTGCAGTAGACGGCGTGGTGATGGAAACGCGTCGTGACCTTCTCAGTGTTCTGCACGAAAGTAATGAGAATACACAACTGACCTACACTGTTCTCCGCTTAGGAAACCAGGAACTTAGAGAAGTCAATCTCCAGCCAGTACCGTCCAGTAGTTTGCCGGTTTATTTTGTTTTAGTGAGCGTTGGCGTTTTTGCATTGCTAGTGGGTGTATCGGTTCGTGTCCGGCGTCCCGGGAACCAAGCAACGTTACATTTTTTTTGGCTCTGTGTAGCTTTCTTTGGCGTGTTCGCCTTCTCGTTCACTGGAAGACTTGATCCGCTCGACTGGACTTTTTTCTGGGCCGATGCGGTCTCGACAGTTCTTCTGGCACCACTTTTTATTCACTTTGCGTTGGTATTTCCCAAACGAACACCAGGGCGCCTCCGAAGATTGCTGGGACGTTGGCTTGTGCCGATTGTGTATCTACCTGCACTGGTCCTCTGTGTGGCTGAGATTTTTTCAGTTTCTGGAAATGGTGATGGTGCGGGTTTCACGACAAATATCAGTTTCATCTGGCAATTGGAAATGGCATATCTCGCGACCTGTATGGTCGGCGGACTCGGGATCATGATTACGGCACTCCGACGGGTGCCTTCAGTTACAGCGCGTCGACAACTCCGGTGGATTGTGTCTGGAGCGATCTTGGGTGGGCTCCCATTCGCTGTCGGTTATGCGATACCGTGGGCGATTGGATTTGAGCCAATTGCCGGTCTTGAGGTCACGGCAGTACCGCTGGGTCTAATCCCACTGGCGTTTGCATCGGCTATTGTCAGATACAGGCTACATGACGTGGAGGTCATAGTTAAACGAAGCTTAGTTTACACAGCTGCGGTTGTGGCTATGGCAACCATTTATCTAATCCTTGCGGAACTTGCTAGCGGCGTGTTTTTGGAAGAGTCAGATGGTCATAATTCGATCATCGCATTGCTTGCAACTGCTGTCGTGGTGCTGTTGGCCACTCCGGTCAAGAACACGATTCAGACGATGTTGGACCGGGTTTATTACCGAGATCAATACGACTATCGTCGAGCCTTGGTTGCTTTTGCTCGTGACCTAAATAGCGACCTTGATCTCAGCCGACTAACCGAGCGTCTTGTAATGCGGGTCGCCGAGACGTTGGTTGTTTCAAAGATAGTGTTGCTGCAGAGGGCGGATCAACAGGAGTCTAGTATGGCTTTTGTTCCGTTCCGTTGGGTTGGGTTTGACTCGGCACCGCCAGGAATCACTGATACAACGAAACTGAGTAAACGCCTAGTGGACACTCAGACTGTGGTCTTTGATGCCCCAGCTAAGAGACCGATAGACCTGGGCGGTGAAGCGGATGTGTGGCGTGAGCACGGGCTCCACTATTTTATTCCTTGTGTTTCGAAAGATGGCACGATTGCAATCATGGCCTTGGGGCGCAAGGGCAGTGGAGAGCCATTGAGCAGTGAAGACATGGCGTTACTGGCAGCCGTGTCTGGTCAGGTAGCTACAGCTTTTGAGAACGGCCGGTTATATGGCCAACTGCAAGTAAAGGCCAGGGAACTCGATCGCATGCGTCAGTTCAGTGAGGACATTGTTGAATCTTTGAATGATGGCCTCGTGGTACTGGATCTTAACGATTTAGTTGTCCGGTGGAATGCGGGAATGGAGCGTTTGTACGGCTTGCCGAAGGCTGCAGCAGTTGGTCAGGATATCAAGGATTTATTTGACGCGACATTCATTAACCAATTGCGGCAGGCTAGAGAGAAAACTCCAACTGGTTCGACGTTCTACCGGGTCCCACTTTTTTTACGTCATTCCGTGGAAAATTCACCGGATCAGAAACGCTTGTTGGTGAACATTGCTATTGCTCCTTTGCTGACTCCAGAATTGAAGATTAATGGGTTGATGCTGATCGTTGAAGATATCACTCAACGTGTCCAGCTTGAGGAACAGTTGCAAATCTCTGAAAAAATGGCGTCAATCGGTCTTTTGGCGGCAGGTGTTGCTCACGAGGTCAACACACCGCTGACCGGGATTTCAAGTTTTACGCAGATGTTGCTGGACGGGGCAAAACCCGATGATCCAGAGACTGAGATTTTGGAGAAAATCGAGAACCAGGCCTTTCGTGCAGCCAAAATTGTCAACGGTTTGTTGAACTTGGCCCGACCGGGTCAATCCGACGTTTCAGGACGGGTCGATCTTAACGTGGTTGTAAATGATGTGCTGGCCCTACTCGAGCACCAGTTGGCATCGGTCAGCGTGAAAGTGCGTCGCGAGTTGTCCTCAGACCCTGTTTTGGTGGAAGGTATAGAGTTTAAGTTACAGCAGGTTTTTTTAAACTTGTTTCTTAATGCTAGAGATGCCATGTCAACAGGTGGCTGGTTAACTATCCGCACAACCGTTGATGACCGCCAACGAGCTGTCGTCCAAGTGTCTGACACAGGTTCCGGTATCCCTCCCGAGGCGTTGTCTCGAATCTACGACCCGTTCTTTACCACCAAGTCGCCAGGCGAAGGAACAGGCTTAGGTTTGTCGATTACTTACGGTGTGGTTAAAGAACATCATGGGGTGATCGAATGTAACAGCGCGCCGGACCAGGGAACCAAATTTACGCTAACGTTACCGCTGGTAGGTCGACCTGATACTACGGTCGTAGGTGCCATTCAATAACCGATGTCGGAAAACGTGTCAGTATTGGTTGCTGATGATGAAGAGATGCTGCGCGAGGTCTTGGATAAATTACTGACTCGCGAAGGGTATCGGGTTTCGCTGGCGGCTTCTGGAGAGGAAGCACTCCAACTTGCGAAAAGCTCATCATTTGATATCGCAATCGTGGACGTTATGATGCCTGGCATTGATGGCATCCAGACACTCGAAGAACTCAAGCGTATTGACAATCAAATGCCTGTCATTATCTGCACGGCATATGGTTCAAAGGAAATTCTTATAAAGGCTATTAACAGCGGCGCAAAATATTTTATCGAAAAGCCGTTCAAGAACGACGTTATATTAAAGCGCCTCGAAGAGGCTCTCCTTCCCCGCCAACTGATAGCTGAGAACGAGCTACTTCGTGAAAATCTGAAAGCTCAGAATCATGGATTTAGTGAAATTGTTGGTAACAGCCCCAGCATGCAGCAAGTGTTCTCTCTTATCAGCCAGGTGGCCCCAAGTCGGTCTACTATTCTGATTGAAGGAGAGAGCGGTACCGGTAAGGAGCTTGTAGCTCGGGCTATCCACTCTAATTCTCCTAGGAATGATCGACCATTTGTGACCGTTAATTCCGGAAGCTTGCCGGCTGATTTACTAGAGTCGAATCTCTTTGGCCACGTTAAAGGTTCCTTTACAGGTGCAATTGGGTCCAAGAAAGGCCTTTTCGAGGTTGCCCATAAGGGGACAATTTTTTTTGACGAGATTGGCAGTGTCCCCTTGGATACTCAAGCGAAGCTACTTAGAGTGATCCAGGAGCGTGAGTTCATGCGCTTGGGTGGTGTCGAGACAATCAGGGTTGATGTTCGAATTGTTGCAGCAACAAATGTCGATTTAGGCCAGATGGTTGAGAAAGGCAAGTTTCGAGAGGATTTGTACTATCGCTTACACGTCATTACGTTGCCACTTCCCCCGCTGCGAAGCCGTCGCCAAGACATTCCCTTATTGGCGCAACACTTTTTGGACTTGTATGGTCGGGAGAATGAAAAGTCTGACCTTAGGCTTATGCCGGAGACAGTTCGACTACTTGAGGAAAGTTACTGGCCGGGAAATGTTCGCGAACTGGAAAACGTTATTGAGCGAGCTGTGGTGTTAGCTTCCGACAAACAAATTGGTCCTGAACTCGTTCCTGATTCCGTACACAAGGCACAAACGTTTCGATTGCCAAATCTCGATCTGCCGCCCCAAGGTATTCAATTGCGAAAGGTTATTGATGAGATCGAGTCACTTCTGATTGTCCGCGCACTTGAAGCCTGTGGCGGTGTCCAGAAGAAAGCTGCCGCGTTGCTTCATGTGAAACCTACAACGCTTAATGAGATGCTCAAGCGCTACGGTCTCGCTCAACGGCGCAAACGAGAGTCAGGATCGATCGAGAAGTCTGGACCCAAAGAGGTGGCGGTAGTCGCACAGGGCTCAGATCAAGAGTGATTAACCTTCAAATTAGTGTAAACCCAGTCGAATGCAGTTATTTGTGCCAAATAACTGCGTGTCAGTTCTAAGATCGTCGTCCTCTTGGCCTCTGGCGATTGGGTCTACCTGGACCTTTGCTGCGATTCTGACCTTTTGGTGACCTTTGATGACCACCAACACTTGTGATGATTGCTTCGTACTTTTCGAGAATGACATCCCAACTGTAATTACGCCGAACGTAATCTTGTCCGTTTTGACCCATTTTGGTTCTCAAATCAGAGTTATTCATCAATAGTTTGAGGCATTCGACAAACTCTTCTCGGTTTTCATAATACAGACCGGCGTTGCTGCGCTGGCAGTGGTCCATGACTACGTCACTTCTAGCGTTCGCTAAAATTGGGGTTCCCACGGCAAAGGATTCCAATGCGAGAAGGGATAGACTCTCGTAAGGTGACGGCACGAGAACGACGGTAGCTGCTTCAAGGGCTTCTAGGCGCTCGGTCTCTGGAAGCATACCAGCGAATCTGATGAATGATTCGTTAGGGATGGGCATCAATTTAATGCCCATGAGTGCAAGTGTGGCGTCGCCCTGCTCTTTAGAATAGGTGCTGAAATACTCGATGAGTTCCTCGCAGCCTTTGCCGGGGTCGATACGTCCTCCATACAAAGCAAACGGGTCGAAGAATCGATGACGTTGCCGAAACACTCCGCCGCGAGCTACTTGATAGCCATCTTGCGGTCGAGCATCAGAATTCTTGGCATCCGCAAGAAAGTCATCTGCGTTATTGGTGTTTTGGGCGTCATTCTCAATAGCGAGATCCATTTCTGGCGGTAGGTCGACACCACAACCAACGACCTCTTGGATTTTTGCGCCGGGTGCAAAACGTTGACGTAGGAAACCTTGTTCCACACTTGTGTTGTAGGCGATAGCAGATGGCTGCGAAAATACCTTCTTGTAGATGTTTAGACGAATAGCTGGTTCATCGTGAGCTGTAGGGACCAGAATACTTTTTCTGGGAGCAACATTCAGTCCCAGCACCGTAGGTGCGTACAAATAGGTGAAAAAAATCAGTGCATCATACGAACGGTGTTGTTGTTCTAGAAAATCGATGAGTGCTGGGCACCAAGGTCCCTGCTGTTTCAACCAGTTCTCTTCATCTTCAGTGCTGTGTGGATGTGTGAAGATCCAATCGGAAAAAGCATTAAAGGCGTTGAGATCCCTAGTCTCGGCATTCGCAAATCGCCGAACAGTCACTCCTCTTACTCTATCTTTACCTTCCGGGTAGGTATTTTCCCAAGTGGTATATTCCTTGGCGCAGGTGGTCAATATCTCCACGGTATGGTTTGCTGAAAGATGTTCAGCTACCAGGCGACAGTGATATTCAGATCCACCAAGGATCTCTGTGCCGTAACGTTGAACGATGAAGGCAAGTTTCACGTAAGACTCGCAAGCAAATTTTGAAGTGCTGCGTCGACCGACGCAGGGCTGAATTCAAGTAAGCGTCTCCGCTGACCTGAAATTATCTTGTTCCTCAACGTATCATCGTACACCAGCATACCTAGGACTTCGGCGGCGTACTCCAAGTCTTTGGGCGTAAAACAAATTCCTGCACCGTCAAGCGTTTCAGGAATAGCGGTGGTTCCGTAGGCTAGGATTGGAAGATCCGCGGCCATAGCTTCGACGAGGGGCACGCAAAAGCCTTCATGTTCGCTCAAAGAAACATACGCCTTTGCTGTTTTGTAGTAGGTGGCAAGATCTTCGTTTGGAACGGCTCCTGTAAATACGAATCGATCGTCTCTCATACCGTACTTTGCCATCAGCGAACGGAGGGTCGCGTAATATCGGGGTACGGCGTCTGTGCGGCCTACAAAAATGAATCGGTAGTCTCTGTCAACATATCTTCGAAAATATTCCGCCAAACGCAAGTTGTCCTCGATCTTCTTATTCGGGGCAATTCGGCCGACGAAGAGAATATTAGACAATCCATCGGTAAGGCAGTCTTCAAGCGCTGGGTTTCGTTCACCATATTGGATGCGTCCGGTGTCAACCGCTATTGGAAACACACCAGTCTTTTTGAAACCTAAAGCTTCCAGTTCGGCTCGATTGAATTCTGAATCGCCAAGAGCAAGATCGACACGGCCCGCTAAGCTTGCCAATTCATGGCGGCCAACGGCGGCAATACGGAAAATATCTGGTGCGTAAGACGCAAAAAAATGAGCAGGAGTGATGTTGTGATACTGGATGATCCGACCACCTGAAAGATGAGTTAGCGCTTCGCTCATCAATGAAGGCACAGCGAAGTGAAGAATCGTGCTGTCGCCACTCGTTGCCTCAGGTTCCGAGAAGAAACGGACATCACCTTGCAGTTCCTCGTCAATTGTGAGGGCGAAGATGTTCGAAACGTAGCCTCTGCTTCTCAGCAAGTTTCGAACAACCCGTGCACTGTTTCCGACGGCATCACCGTAATGTGCTGCCGGAATCCATTGATTAATGATCATATGTGTTTGATCGTTGTTGGGTTCACAGGCGTCGTCCAGGGAGTAATCCTGAGAAGGCGTTCATGATTCTTAGTACGTTCGGCTTTATTCTTTCGTACGACACAATCTTAATTATGCTTCCCTGAAATCTGCGAAGTTGATACTTCTGTCCGATCTGAACCATCAGCTATAACGCCTCGCTCGCCGCCGTGCATCGAGTGCGAACTGTTCCCAAAAATCAGGCGCAACAGTTGGAGGATCGGCACGGGGGCCTTCATGAACTTGTTTAATGAAACCAGTCAGAGTCAATCCAAAGTCTTTCTGCCGCAATCGATCTAGTGCAGTGTCCTGAGCAATCATTATTTCATCGTGCAGCGACGTGTCCGAGAGGACTGTGTGGATAATTGACGCGACGTGACGAGGATCTTTCCGATCGTAAAGCACTCCTCCGCCATCCAAAGTGCTTGGAATCGCTGTTGAGGAATAAGCCATCACGGGGATTTTTTTGTGGAAAGCCTCGACTAGCGGGACGCAGAAACCTTCGTGTTCACTCGCTGATAGAAAAAGGTCCGAGACGTCGTACAGAGCCGTTAATTCTTCATTTGATACATGGCCAAATAGGTGAACATCAGGAATTCGTAAGGTTCGAATGAGGTTGTACAGCGCACCGACATATTCTTCAAAACCACTGTGAGCGCCGACCAAAAGGAGACGAGACCGAGGGTTGTATCTCAAACGATAAACGTTAAAGAATTTGATCAGGTCGTCGATTCGCTTGTTAGGGATCATCCTTCCAACAAACAAGATATTAGTTCGATCGTCATCGAACTCATTAGCCATTATGGTATCCGGTTCGACATCGAGATGCTTTAAGCTAGGCACAACTGGTAGTACATCAGTTACTGGAAAACCGGCCTGCTCCAGTTCTAGGCGATTAAATTCAGAATCGCCAAGTGCAAGGTCGCACCTCGGTATATAGGCTGTCAGTTCTCGCCGCCCGCTATAACATTGACGGACTAAATCATCATTTACACCGACAAAGTAAGAAGGTGGAGTAATGTTGTGGTAAATCAGGACCATGCGATCCGGCAAGGCGAACGCCACTCGTGATGCTTTCGAGCCTAGTGAAAAATGGTGGATCAGGATGTTATTTGGATTACTCTGCTCGATGAGGTCATGGTAATCCTCAGTGTAGGATTCCACACGTAGGTCAGCGGTCTCCACATAAATATTTGATTCGTACCCTACGTGCCGAAGAACACGTTGAATACCAAGTGCTTCATGACCAATGGCGTCGCCATATCCGAGTGTCGCCATTACTTGATGTACGCCGATAAGACCGGGCAGCTGGTTCTGCATGACTAAACATTCTTCCGATTGATCAAAACGGGTCCTTTTGGCACCTGTTCTACGACGTGGTGTGCTGGCTGACGAATCCGACGATATCGCCCGAACAACCCGGGAAGCGACTCAATGGTCTGGCCTTGTTGGCTGCTGGCACTAAGTTGGTGCAGCATGTCGCGATATTTTTTTTCGATTACGGGCCAAGTGTAGTGACGTCGATAATATGCGCGACCATTCGTCCCCAATTTCTGGCGAAGCGGGCGATTCTTTTCGAGCAGGCGTAAACTCTCTAGGAATTCCTGGTAATTAGCATAGTACAAACCAGCATTTGCTCGAACTACTTGGCCGCGCAGCACATCACAGTGACCATTTACCAACGTAGGGAGTCCTAGTGCCCAAGCTTCAAGTGTTACCATCGAGAGGCTTTCGAAGTACGACGGCATGATTAATAAGTCCGCGGCAGCCATCGCATTAAACTTCTCTTCGTCTGACACAAAGCCAAGATGGTGGATTCGTGGATGGGAAGGAACGGCCATGACGGGATTTCCAATCAAAACGAGGTCAAGTTGGCCAACCTTCATATATCGCTGAAAGTAATCGAAGAGTTCAGCGCACCCTTTGTTCTCATCGATTCGGCCGACATAGATTACAAATCGCTGAAAAAAATTACGCTGTTGTCGAAAGCGCCTAGAGTGCACACGTGAAGGCACCTCTGACCCAATTCCAACTACAACATTGGGAACGTTCTGATTGGCAGTAATTTGTTGAATGAGGGCTCGTTCTTCGAACGAGTTGTACATGATGGCCCTAACGGAACGAAACGTGGGACCAAATATTGACAGTCCTAATGCCGGGTCTCGCTCGGCGGTCGGTACCAGGACTGATTGGTTTCGTACTTCCCTTATTCCGTAATATGCGTGGTAGTAGCGATAGCTGAAAAAAATGAAATAGTCGTAATTCGTTTTGTGTTGTTTTATATAACTAACAAGATCAGGGCTCGTCGGTCCCTCGCTTTTGAGCCAGCGGAGTTCATCTTCGATAGAGTGTTTTTTGTGAAAGACACGTTCTGACCGTCTCCCAAATTCATTAGGATCTCGCTCTTGCGATACTGGAAAACGACGAACCGAGAGACCGTTAACTTCCTCTAATCCAGGTTCGAACTCATTCCGCCAAGTGATGTAATCCTTGGCGCAGGTTGTAAGAATTTCAACATCGGCGTGGCGTGCCAAGTGTTCCGAGGCGAAGCGCGCATGCAGTTCGGCGCCCCCATTGAGTTGTGCGCCGTAGCGCTGGACGACAACAGCCAGTCTCACCGGTCAGAGGGTTCTTTCCCGTCTGATGATGCAACATTTGAGCCCGACTCTGAATTCACGTTGTCAGTCGACGGCGCAGACGTGCTTGGGGACGTGACGGGAGAGGATGACGACTTAGTCGGATCGGTTGATCGATTCATTTCACCAATTGATTCGGCCATATCGGAAGGTTGGTCGGACAGAGACGATTGCGACTGGGCACCTAAACTCGGATCATTCTGAGGTAACTTTTCAGGTGAATTTGAAGTAGCTGAAACGGTTTCTTCTGGTGCCGGTGCACTCGATCCCTGTTCCGGTTTTCTGGTCGGACCAGAAGGGCGTCGTCGTGGCCGCCGCCGTCGCCGCCTGCGTCCTTCCGAAGCGTTGTCGCTGTTTGACTTTGAAGATTTACCTGCTCCTTCTCGATATTGCACTACCTTCTCTAGCGACCGAGCTCGACGTTCGTCAAAGTCAAGCCGGCCCGCCACGGATTCAACGCGCATCCGATGGTTCTTCATCTCAATGGATAGACGTGTCATTTCAACGACGAGGTTATTCATGACTTCGTAGTTTAACGCTGCGATTTCTATAAACTCGACTTGGGTTCGTACCATTTGACTAATAACCTTGGCTTGACGCTCGTTGATCTGCTGTTGCACTGTCAGAGCGTGGACGATTGGTCCGGGGTTGAAGAAAAGTTTTAAGAACGGGTTCAAAATCCTGCGGATCAGGTGGACAACTTTTCCTGCAACACCATGCGATGATCTGTAAATGCTATCTGGATCAAATTCAAATGATGGTGGCGCTTGGGGGGTGTTACGTAGGGCCGCCTCTTTTTCCTTCAGGCGCTTTTGGTAGTACTGCACCATTCCGGACCGAACCGTTTCTGGATCAAGAAACTGTTCAAGCTTTACGTCCGCTAATTCACGAATTTGCTCCTCGGTATAGTCTTCACCTCGTTTTTGCCTGATCCGCTTTCGGATCTGACTCATGACTTGTTCGACGTCTATCGATTCGGATTCGATCTTAAACTCGGACATTTCAGTTCGTCCTTAAGCTTCAGCTAATAATAATCACGCCCGGCGTGTGATACCTGACATCAGAGAACCGTTCAAATGCTTAATTGGCGCTCAGAAATGACGCAAAGGTGCAGACACCGATCTGTCATCTCCTATGCCACCTATTTCGCTTAACGCAACCGATGAATACGGCATCCGATAAGGTCTCAAGATTTAAAGATTTCCAGGTGATCGAAAGGCCCCCAGCGCGGATGGCCGTTCTTCTTACTTTTTAGGGCAACAAGAATTCTTAGGAAACTAGTCAGTATCCCTTCGCATTTTTTTTCGACTCCGCTTTCGGGCCAATGCCTGCTTCGCACGACGTTTGTCACCAGGCTTCAGGTAAA
>CEUS01282089.1_pt1 | contig 38498 bp, 29 predicted proteins | sample 427031 | NCBI WGS metagenome assembly CEUS01 (sample SAMEA2622837, study PRJEB7988) | marine metagenome | biome: marine biome (ENVO:00000447); feature: marine epipelagic mixed layer (ENVO:xxxxxxxxx); material: "saline water (ENVO:00002010), including plankton (ENVO:xxxxxxxx)" | depth 140 m | reverse complement strand
GTCACGGGGCACACATTAACTTATCTCAAAGGGCCGGCTCGGGTTTTTGACAGTGAAGAGGACGCGTTTGACGCCATTGAAAAAGGCCAAATTAGATCTGGCAATATTGTAGTGATCCGTTATGAGGGCCCAAAAGGTGGTCCGGGAATGCGTGAAATGCTTGCTGTGACGGCTGCTATCGTTGGGGCCGGTTTAGGTGAATCCGTCGCGTTACTTACGGATGGACGATTTTCTGGTGCGACTCGTGGTCTAATGGCCGGGCATGTTGCTCCCGAGGCAGCGCAGGGTGGTCCTATTGCGGCCGTCCGTGAGGGTGACGTGATTACCTTTGATGTGCCAAACCGTGTGTTGAATGTTGCACTGAGTGATGAAGAGATAGAAAACAGGATGCGAAAATGGACGGCTCCGGCTCCCCGATATACCAATGGAGTAATGGCTAAATATGCCCGGTTGGTGTCTTCGGCGGCGCAGGGAGCGATTACGAGTTAGTTTGTAAAGTTATATAGAGGGGTCAGTTATGGCGGTAATAAGGACCGGGGCACAACTTGTGTGGGAATCTCTTGTCCGTGAGGGAGTAAAAACTGTCTTTGGATATCCTGGTGGGGCAATTCTCCCAGCCTACGATGCACTATTGGACTATCCCATTAGGCATGTTCTGGTTCGACATGAACAAGGTGCGACGCACATGGCTGACGGCTATGCTCGTGCCAGTGGAGATGTCGGTGTCGCAATAGCAACGTCTGGTCCAGGTGCGACGAATATGGTTACAGGTATCGCGACGGCTATGCTGGATTCGTCGCCGATTGTATGTATCACAGGTCAGGTGGGGAGTAAGGTTATTGGAACTGATGCATTTCAGGAAACAGACGTCACTGGGGTGACGCTACCAATTACCAAACACAACTATTTGGTGTCACATGTGGAGGACGTTGCTCCGACCATTCATGAAGCAATGTATGTTGCGCGATCTGGTCGTCCTGGCCCTGTTTTAATTGATATCACAAAAGATGCACAGCAGGCTTCGACCGAAATGGAGTGGGATCCGCAAGACGTAAAATTACCTGGTTATAGACCTGATCTTCGAGCCTCAAAAGAAGAGTATCGACGAGCGGTTGATTTAATTAATGGTGCTAAACGGCCCATTATATTTGCCGGGCATGGTGTTCTGCTGTCTGGTGCGATGGGATTGGTCAGGCAGCTTGCGGAGCAGGCCAATATCCCTGTTGCAATGACTTTATTGGGCATCGGTGGTTTTCCTGCACAACATCCGCTGAATCTTGGCATGATGGGAATGCATGGAGAAGCTTGGGTTAATCAAGCGATTCAAGAGGCTGATCTTTTACTTGCCTTTGGTATGCGTTTTGATGACCGCGTGACCGGTAATGTAAAAAACTATGCTCCCAATGCACGAAAGATCCACATTGATATTGATCCGTCAGAATTTAATAAGAATGTATCCGTTGACGTTGCGTTGACGGGTGATCTCACAGCAGTCCTTAGCGAGTTGTCGCCTCTGATTAATTCAGGTGATCGTAATGTCTGGCTCGACACCATTAAGGAGATGAAGGGGGAAGTGGCTGTCAGAGATATTCAGAACTTGCCAGACAGCGGGCATCTTTACGCTGCGCACGTCATTAATGATATATGGCGATTAACAAACGGAAAGGCAGTTGTTGTAACTGATGTTGGACAACATCAGATGTGGGAGGCTCAATATTATCACCATGATGAACCTCGTTCTTTGATTACTTCTGGAGGTTTAGGGACCATGGGCTTTGCTCTTCCAGCTGCAATTGGGGCCAAGTTGGCTAAACCAGATGCGGAAGTGTGGGTTGTGGCCGGCGACGGTGGCTTTCAGATGACTATGGCCGAATTGGCGACTATTGCCCAGGAGAAGATTAAGTTAAACATAGCAATCATTAATAATGGCTATCTTGGTATGGTGCGTCAGTGGCAAGAATTCTTTTATGAACGGAGATACGCAGCGACACCACTTTTAAGTCCTGATTTTGCGAAACTTGCAGAATGTTTTGGATTGAAAGGTATGCAGGTTGATGCGCGTAAGGATGTTGTCCCGAGCGTAGAAGCTGCGCGTGCGGAAGAAAAAACTGTTGTAATGGATTTTAGAGTCGAGCAAGAAGATACTGTTTATCCGATGGTGCCCGCTGGTGCTGATCTTGACAATATGATCAGACGGCCTAGTTCGGCTCCAATAGTTGAGACAGCTGACGATAAGTAGGTTTAAACAAACAATGAAACATACTTTCTCTGTTTACGTGGAAGATAAACCCGGTGTTTTGAATCGGATTGCGTCGTTATTTCGCCGTCGCGCATTCAATATTGAGTCGTTGACAGTCGGACATACTGAAACTCCCGGTGTCTCTCGGATGACGATTTTGGTCAATAGTGATGCTCAAGGTGCAAAACGTTTGGAAGCGAATCTGTACAAGCTTGTTAATGTGTTACGTGTGCACAACCTGACGGGAGAACAATCTGTTTACCGAGAGCTTGTAATTATTAAAGTCGCGACAACAACCCCAGAGATCCGAACACATGTACTACAGCTGGTCGATGTGTTTCGGGCCCGCGTGGTCGATGTTTCTTCGGATTCAGTAATTATTGAAACAACGGGCACTGAGGATAAGATAGAAGGTTTGCTGGAGGTTCTCAGGCCTCACGGTGTGCTCGAACTGGTTAGAACCGGAAGAGTAGGGATGGTTCGAGGGCCTCGTAGTGTAACCGTTGAGGTGCCGGATATATCGAGAACTGACCGTTCTGATCCAGACGACGACGAAAACATTTCCTATTCGGTATAGTAATAGTTTTAACGTTTAAAGGTAAACGTAACAATCTGACAAGTGAGGACTGTCTCTATGGCGACCATTTATTACGATGATTCTGCTGATCTTTCTCTAATTCGCGACAAAAAGGTCGCTATATTTGGTTATGGCTCTCAAGGCCATGCGCACGCACTCAATCTTAAGGATAGTGGTGTTGAAGTACGAGTAGTGTTGCAAGAAGGAAGTCGTTCAAAGTCAAAGGCGGAAGCGGAAGGTTTAACTGTTATGGCGGGAGGCGAGGCCTCTGCTTGGGCCGATGTGATTATGTTGTTAACCCCTGATACTACTCAAGCAGGTATATATAGTGATCAGGTAGCGCCACATCTTAGTGCAGGAAAGATGTTGATGTTTGCACATGGTTTTAATATCCGCTTTAAAACGATTTCGCCACCGGCCGATGTGGACGTTGCGCTTATTGCACCGAAGGCACCCGGGCATCGAGTTCGTGAAGTGTTTCTAGAGGGGGGTGGAACACCAGCACTTATCGCAGTTGAACAGGACGCAACAGGAAATGCGAAGCCCTTGGCGTTGTCATATGCGAAGGGCTTGGGTGTGACCCGCGCCGGTGTTATTGAAACTACGTTTGCTGAAGAGACAGAGACAGATCTTTTTGGTGAGCAAACAGTGCTATGCGGTGGTGTCAGTGCACTGGTTAAGGCTGGGTTTGAAACTTTAGTTAAAGCAGGGTACCAACCTGAAATTGCGTACTTTGAATGTATGCACGAGTTGAAGCTGATTGTCGATCTCTTTTATCGCGGTGGCTTGAACTACATGCGCTATTCAGTCAGTGATACGGCCGAACATGGCGATTACACGGGTGGACCTCGTGTTGTGACCGATGACACCCGAAGAGCTATGCAGCAAATTCTTGCTGACATCCAGGATGGCACCTACGCAAAAAACTGGATTGCCGAAGATAAGGCCGGACGAACTGATTTCATGGCGCAGCGCAAGAAGGAGCAATCTCACCAGATTGAACAGGTTGGTGGAGAACTAAGGAAAATGATGCCCTTTCTTGATGCAGTCGCTCTCAAAGAAGATGTTTAAGTATTCGTATTAGCAGGAATCATTTCAACTATAGAGATAGAGAGAGGAATCCGATGCCACGCGTTGAGTTCGAATCGTTACCTGCTGATGCCCGGGTGTGGATCTTCGCGGCAGAACGCCAATTGATGGTGGCGGAGCAGAATCGGTTACTGGTGGAGGTGGACAGTTTCATAGCTCAGTGGGGCGCACATGACGCTCCATTGATTGCCGGTCGAGATCTTCGCTACGAACAGTTTTTGTTTGTGGCGGTGGATCAAAAAGCTGTTGGTCCCTCCGGATGTTCAATTGATGCGCTGGTTCGCCAGATTAAGTTGCTTGAACAGGATCTTGATATTGAATTTGTCAATCATGCTCCAATCATGTTTCGACAAGGCGATGAGATTTACCGAGTGTCGCGGACTACATTTTCGGATCTTATAGAAAGTGAAAACGTTAGCCTCGAGACTGTGGTGTTCGACAATACGGTGACTCGCTTGGGCGATGTTCGTGATGGGAAGTGGGAACTTCGGGCACGAGAATCGTGGCATGGCGATGCTTTTTTTAAGGTCTTCCAGTCTTAGAGTCATGATCACGCCTAGGCAACGAAACACACTGTGTTTCCTGATACTGTTGTGTATGACCCTTCTTTTTGTTTCAGAAATCGCTGCTGCACATCCAATGGATGAACGTAATGCGGCCTTCGTTCAAAGTATTGACGGCGTAGCATTTTGGCCGTTTTTGTATTTAGGCGCCAAACATATGGTGACAGGGTACGATCACCTCCTGTTTCTAGTTGGTGTGATTTTCTATCTCTATAAATTAAGTGATGTTGTTTTGTATGTCAGTTTGTTTACTCTTGGGCATAGCGTCACTTTACTTTTTGGTGTTCTGGGCGGTCTTAATGTAAATGCATACGTGATTGACGCGATTATTGGATTGTCAGTCGCGTACAAGGCTTTTGAAAATATGGGCGGTTTTGAACGCCTCTTGGGATTTCGGCCTAATTCAAAAGTGGCGGTTCTCATTTTTGGACTCTTTCATGGGTTAGGTTTAGCTACCAAACTTCAGGAATTTACGATGGACCAAAGTGGTTTAGTGGCCAATATTTTAAGTTTTAATGCGGGTGTTGAAGTTGGGCAGATCTTGGCTCTGTCCGCGGTACTTATTGGGTTTTTATATTGGCGGACACGTTCCAGTTTTTTACGATTTTCCTTGGCAACGAATGTTCTTCTGATGATTGGTGGATTTGTATTCGCGGGTAATCAGATGATTGGTTATATTTTGTTTTCATAGGAGTGGTAGTGCGGATGAATGAGGCGCCTAATTCTATTTCTACGAAGAAACTAATTACGGCAACGGTCGTCGCACTTCTAGTGGCCGTGTTCTTAATTGTCGGTGTAGTGTTGCCGGCAGAGTATGGTGTTGACCTCCTCGGGACCGGTTCGGTTTTGGGGCTACTTGGCTTGGCACAGGAACGTCCCATTGCGCTTGAATCTGACGAATATCTCGTTGACACAGTAGAACTTATTATTGGTCCTTACGATTGGATCGAATATACCTACCGCTTTGAAGAAGGCGGTAGTATGTTATTTTCTTGGAAGGCGACCGGGCCTTTGAGTTACAACTTTCACAGTGCTCCTGCTGGTGCTCCTCCAGGCTATGCTGAAAGTTTTGATGCCCAAGAAAATGATCATGCCCATGGTGCATATGCGGCACCTTATGCGGGTGTGCATGGATGGTACTGGGAAAACAAGGCCGAGACTCCAGTTACGATTACCCTATCAACAGCGGGATTCTATTCTGAAGCCCATGAAGCTCGAGACCGCGTTGATGGATATCATTCACTGACAGATCTTCGTGGAAACAAGGTGCCCGCTCGGTAGGGTTCAAGGTAAAGGTACAAATCATGTCAAAAATGAAATTGAGTTACTTGGCAATGCTCTTAGTTGCTGGTGTAGTAGCGGTCGTAATGGGATTGTCTGGCATGTCGGTGATGTTTCTAAGCGCTTCTGAAGATCCGCGCATTGTTGCTGCTGATGCCGTTGGTATGTCTGCAGAGAGGCTCAAAAGAATCCCTGAATATTTTCAAGAGTACATTGATGCCAATCAAATTTCTGGTGCTGTTTCTCTGGTAGCTCGAAAAGGAAAGGTGGTTCATTTAAAGGCGCAGGGATGGCGATACAAAGAAGACAACCAGCCTATGACCACCGATACGATTTTTGAAATGATGTCTATGACCAAGCCGATTGTGTCGACGGCTTTAATGATGTTATTTGAAGAGGGACGTTTTCGACTTGACGATCCCATATCCACATGGTTGCCGGAGTACGAACAACATACGGTGCGGTTGCCAGGCTACCTTGGTGCTCGACCTGTATCGTCTTCGCGGCCTGTGACTGTTCGCCATGTGTTAACGCACACTTCTGGCCTCACGTTGAATCCAGATAATCGTGGCATGAGTCGGGAGCAAGTCGATCGCGCAACGAACTATGGCGAGCGATTTCCCACGCTTCGTGATCGGGTGAGAGCAGCTTCGACAATCCCTGGTTATTTTCATCCTGGGGAGCGATGGCTATATGGAGACTCAACAGATTATGTCGGTGTACTGGTAGAAGAGATTTCTGGAATGACTTTGGATGAGTTTCTTCGTGTGCGTATCTTTGAACCACTCGGGATGATCGATACCCACTATTATGTTCCCGAAGCTAAGCTGGGCCGTGTGGCCGCTGTCTATCGTCCCACTCATGATGGAACCATCGAATTGATGCGTCCTCCAACCGTCACGGAGCCTTCTAAGTATTTCCGTGGTGTCGCAGGTCTTAGTTCTACGGTTTCTGACTACTACCGGTTCGCCCAGATGATAGCTAATGGTGGCGAATTAGATGGTATTCGCATCCTTGGACGTATGACTATTAATGCAATGATTACTAATCAGATAGGGGATATGCCAGTCGACGTACGTGGTCCTGGATATGGGTTCGGTCTTGGTTTTGGAATTTTGACAAATCCGGCAACAGCGGTGGATGCTTTGTCTAAAGGCAGCTACACGTGGGGCGGTGCTTTTGGCACGCTCTACTGGGCTGATCCGGTTGAAGATTTAATAGGTATTCTTTTGATTCAACTGAGGCCGTACAACCATTTTAACATTCGGCCGATGTTTTCAAATGTGGTCACCCAAGCTGTCACGGACAGTTTGTCTGATCAGAGCCCTAGAATTATGGGGTATCCCACGCCCCATTAGTTAGTGTGATTTATTAATGACCAGTGTCAGAGGGAATCGTTTATTTAGTCACTATTTGGAATGCCTTGAATGGTGATCCGTGTTCCATCGGCGCTCCAACTGGTACGAGACTCAAATTTCCAGATGCCGTTTGCCTTCACAAAGGTGTCGTGGTTTTTACCGGTTGAAAAAACCTGCGGCGGGTTAACGCTCACATCAAGGATCATGAAATAGTTGTAAGCACTGGCGCCGCTCGGTGTTGCTGCAATTTCTAGGTTGTTAATCCAGTGTCTACGAAGAGAGCCATCCTGATTGTCAATATAGTGATTGGCAAATTGTAATAGAGCGTCGTGTCCTTTAAATCCGTTGAAATTTCCGTCTTTTGTCCAAACTGAAACCCAGCCTTTAGCGTTTCCGTCATCGATTGTGTTGTTGTATCTTGCGTAAACGTGACGTATGTCGATGTGGTCTTGTGTACTTAACGAGGTTTCTGAGTGAGAATTTTTGGAACCCCACCACAACATGGATAAGCTAATCAGGACAAAAAAAGAAACGGTTTTCAATTTTTTTGACATTTTTTCTCCTTAGGAAAACAGTAAATATTTCGCTAAGATTTCCAACAGTTTTCTTTTTTTAAGGAAAACATCTCAGAATTTACATTGTTATTTCACGAAAATCGTTCCATTTTATTGAATCATAGGTAAATTAGTTTTCCTGTCTTAACGATTTTAATGCTCAATACCTCTAAATATTGTTTAGAATAATGTGCATTAATCTTATCGGGTTTCTGTTTATTTGTCGGTTAAGGTTTAAGGGTTGTGATTTTTCTAGGTAAATTTCTGCAGGAGGTTTATTACGGTGAGTAAGTTTAATTTCATTAAAGTCGCAGGCGTTATCGCAGTTTTGATGGTCGTTCCGTCTGTCGTCAGTGCACAGCAGATTGGTGGAACTGTCACAGATTCCACTGGTGGTGTGTTGCCAGGTGTGACTGTTGAAGCAAGAAGCCCGGCCTTAATTGAGGGTGTTCGCTCGGCTGTTACTGACGGGAACGGAAATTACCTGATTGTTGCTTTGGAAACTGGTGACTATGAGGTGACGTATAGCTTGCCTGGATTTGGGAGCGTGCTTCGAGAAGGTATTGAACTTAGTACAGGGTTCACCGCTAATATTGATATCCAGCTTTCTGTTGGTGATATTGAAGAGACCATTACAGTATCTGGTGCGACACCTGTAGTCGACATCCAGAATGTCGAGCAAAGAGCGGTTATGGATCGTGAGGTCATTGACAGTATTCCCACTGGTAAATCTTTAACGAGTTATGGTCTTCTCGTTCCTGGTATGACCGGAGCTGAATCTTACGGCACGAGTTTGTCGCAGGATTCTGGTGGTTTGACTTCTCAAACATTGCAACGACTTTCTATCCATGGTGGTTCCCAACTTGATCAGACAGTAAACGTGAATGGCATGGATGTTGGTGACGCGTTTACTCAAGGCGCGAACATGGCCTATTTCCCCGATACAAACTTTGAAGAAATTGCCTACAACTATTCGGCAAACTCTGCAGAGGTTGAAACTGGGGGAGTCTCGATTAACATGATTCCTCGTGAAGGCGCGAACGAATTCAGTGGAGCTTTTTTTACTACCTTTACTCGGCCGGGTCTGCATGCTGACAACTTGGATCAGGACCTCATTGATAGAGGATTACTGTCCGGAACTAAAGTCGTCAATAACTGGACGGTTGCACCTTCTTTTGGTGGTCCTATCGTCCAAGATAAATTATGGTTTTTTGCAACGCATACCTCCCAGCAGGCTGATTTGGTTGCACCAGGAGCGTTTCAAGCCGTAGATCCTCGCGCATTGGTGTTTGTGCCTGATACGAGCAAGCCAACTAATGACGAGTCAATGGTGAGGGAGCAATCAATTAATTTGACCTATCAGATGACGTCGAAGGACAAAATAAAGGCGTATTGGACGAATAGTTCGACTGATAAACCTTTTTATCTACAAGGGAGAACTCTTGCTTCAATTTTCGTGTCACCTGAAGCGGCTGTAAACACGGATATTCGAACGAATGCGTATCAGTTAGCTTGGGTTCGCCCTCACACGAATCGATTGTTGTTCGAGGCTGGCGCGTCTCACCAACCGGTGCAATTTACACTGGCTCCTTCGGATTTAGCGCAGACGGATATCCCGGGTGTGCTGGAATTCTCGCCCGTTTCTGCTTCACGAAATATGACAGGCTGGTTATCTGGACCGACTGTTCGTGAGAGTCCCAAGGTAATTAATTCCTACCGTGCTGCAGTGTCGTATGTTACGGGAAGTCATAATTTGAAGGTTGGTTTCACGATGCTGCAGCAGCACATTGCAGTTGGTCAGGAAAGTGATGCCAACTGGTTGGCAATTAATACCTACGGTGGGTTCCCAATCCGTATTAATTATTATGGAAGTTCCACCTCGGAGAATTTTGGAAGTCCAACTTTAGGCATTTATGCCCAAGAACAATGGACACTTGATAGATTGACAGTCAATGCCGGTGTCCGTTTCGATTACGTTAAAGCTGGATATCCTGATCAGATTCGTCCTACAAATGATTGGGTCACAGAGCCCTTCTTTATTCCGGCAAACACCGCGGTTACTTGGAAAGACATTCAGCCACGACTTGGTCTCGCTTATGACTTGGCAGGGGACGGAAAGACAGCTGTGAAGTTTTCCGCTAGTCGGTACGGTGCTCGTGATTCAACAGATTGGGCCGAACGCTTAAATCCTGCACTGAGTAATCGGCGCATGATTCGGTCATGGAATGATGGGTATACCGGGTGTATTTCAGGAACCTGTATTGTTGGAGATGGTCTTCCTCAGGGTGACCCCAATAACCCAGCGCCGAATGGTGAACTGATGAGTGCGAACGCTGACCCTTCATTTGGTATTCCGGCGATTACTCGTTTCTATGATGCGGAGTGGGCCAATGGATTTGGGAACCGGCAATCAAATTGGGAAATTTCTGCCAGTGTCCAACGTGAGCTAATGGAAGGTGTGTCCTTGGATATTGGTTATTTCCGTCGTGCACAGGTTAATTTAAGTGCGCTTGATGATCGGAACTTAGGACCGTCTGATTTTGACACTGCGACGGTCAATATTCCTACTGATTCAAGGTTGCCTGGTGGCGGCGGAGGCACACTTAGTTTCTATGACCTTAACCCAGCGTCTGTCGGAACTCCTGATGAGTTACGAACAAATGCAGACAACTTTGGTGGTGAGAGCCAGACGTGGCAGGGGCTTGATTTTACAATTGATGCGCGTATCGAGAATCTGTTACTCCAAGGCGGGGTGAGCACGGGTAGTCTTTCCCATGATTACTGCGAAATAGCTGCAAACCTTCCAGAAACTATGCGTGCTTTTAATGCGCCGATTCCTGCGCGATCCGCATTTGGTGATACCGCTCCAATTGATTATTGCAATAGGAATGAAGCATGGCTTACCCAAGTGAAGCTGCTTGGCTCCTATACCCTGCCCTATGGTATTCAGGTTGCAGGCACCTTGCAGAATCAGCCAGGCCCGGAACGAGCTGCTGAAGCGAGGATTACTACCAACTCTCTGGGGCGTGCACTCACGTATTTCCCTAGTGGTGTGCAACTGAATTTAATTGAGCCAGGTTCAGAGTACGGTGATCGGTTCAGCCAGTTTGATATTCGATTTACCAAGATTTTTGAAATTGGTAGTCGTGGTACTCAGTTTAGAGCGATGTTTGACATTTTTAACGTCTTTAATGCAAACACCGTAACAATGGAACAACCAGCTTACGGCGCAGACTGGCTTGCACCACAGGTCATCATGCCTGGTAGGTTGGCCAAATTTGCTTTCCAACTCGATTTCTAATCTGCTCATCGAGTTTGGCACTGAGTTTATGTGGGGTGACCGAGAGGTCACCCCTTTTTTTTTGATATCTTCACATGATGTATTTACGAGCACTATTTTTTCTCGTTTGTTTTATTGTCTCGTCCCAAGAGAGGGTTGTTTTATATGGACAATCTGCCGAGACGACGGTCAACTGGCCTGCCTATGCCGCGGATAAAGCGAGTAGTAAATATTCTCCTCTCGATCAGATAGATAGGTCGAATGTGCAGCAACTAGAAATTGCTTGGCGACAATCGACTATTCCGACAGTCATTCGGAGAGGTAATAACATGCCAGCACCTCAGCGGTCTCAAAATACACCGCTGATGGTTGATGGGCGTTTGTTTATTAGTACACCTCTTGGAACAGTCACGGCTCTTGATGCTCAGACCGGTGAGGTCCTGTGGTTTGACAGTGATAAATTGCCAGGTAGTGCAGGAATAGCAACACGTGGTCTGGCGTACTGGTCGTCAAAAAATATGACTTCGGAACCAGGACGTGTCATCGGAATCGTTGGAGCCTACTTGGTTGCACTCAATGAAGAAACCGGGCAGCGCTTTCAAAACTTTGGTTCTGGTGGAGCTGTAGATCTTAGATATGGTTATGACGACAATGTGGTCCAAAGTTATAGCTGGCGTTCCGCACCTTTGGTCGTGAATGACGTCATTGTTGTTGGTTCGTACAATGCTGATTACTTGGCAGCAGTTCAGCCAGCCACGAAGCAGGCTGCTCCTGGAGATGTTCGAGGCTTTGACGTGCGTACAGGAGAACAGCTCTGGATTTTCCACACGATTCCGCAAGAAGGAGAATTTGGTAATGATACGTGGAAAACGAATCCTACCGAAGACAGAGCATCCTGGGAGTACTCTGGACATACGAATATGTGGTCATTTCCGAGTGGAGATGAGGAACTTGGGTACGTGTATTTACCGTTGAGTACGCCGACGAATGATTATTATGGTGGTCATCGCTGGGGTGATAACTTGTTCGCGGAGAGCTTAGTCTGTCTGGACGTCAGAACAGGTGAACGTGTGTGGCACTTTCAGGCAGTACATCATGGTTTATGGGATTACGATTTCGCTTCAGCACCAAATCTAATTGATATCTCTGTTGATGGCCAGCTTATTCAGGCGGTGGCAATCGTCAGTAAGCAGGCCTTTACGTATGTGTTTGACCGAGTGACGGGTGAGCCTATCTGGCCAATTGAAGAACGACCTGTTCCCCAATCAACTGTGCCGGGGGAGAGCACATCGCCAACACAACCATTTCCGACAAAACCGCCTCCCTTTGATCAGCAGGGAGTCACAATTGATGATCTAATTGATTTCACCCCGGAGTTACGCCGAGAGGCAATCGAAATCATTAGTCAATATGAATATGGGCCTATCTTTTTGCCACCATCCTTACTTAACAGTGACCCGGATCAAAAACAGGGATTATTGCAGATGCCTGGAACATCAGGTGGAGCCAACTGGGTTGGTGCCGGCGTCGATCCTGAAACAGGAATCTTGTATGTTCAGTCGGCGCATACACAGGTGGTTGTCGGCCTTGTAAAACCTGAGCATCCTGATGCTGATGTGGACTATATACGGCAGGCATATAAGTATCCAGAAGGTCCGCAAGGACTGCCTCTATTTAAGCCGCCATATTCGCGTCTTGTCGCGATTGATTTGAACCAAGGTGAAATTCTATGGTCTGTACCAGTAGGGAACGGGCCACGGAATCATCCTGCAATACGGCATTTAGACTTACCTCCCTTAGGACAGGCTGGTCGAGCGTCTCCGCTGATTACAAAGACATTACTGTTCATGGGAGAAGGTGGTCGCGCAGGGCAGGTCATTCCATTATGGGGTGGCACAGGAGGCAGGATGTTTCGAGCCTATGATAAGTTCAGTGGTGAAATTCTCGCAGAAATAGAATTGCCAGGCCAAGTCACAGCTGCACCGATGACCTATATGGTCGATGGCAAACAATTCATTGTTGTGACCATCGGATCTTCTGGGCGACCCAGCGAGTACATCGCATTGAGTTTGCCGTAATAGTGACCAATAGCGGGTAGAGGTAATGTCATTTAGCGTAAACGTGATACTCTAAAAATCAATTAAAACCTTGGCTAAGGGAGTCATGGGCGTAGTGATGAAAACGGGAATACTTTTGTTCACAAACCTAGCTCTGCTTGCAGTGCTCGATGGTGTTAACACACTATCGGCTCAACAGCGGGCGTCCGAGCGACGTGTCGCCGATCCAGGTGGCACTCAGTTTAACGTGCAATTTCTGCGGTCTTCTGGCGGACCTGTGATTCCTATTTTTGAGGGTTGGTATCAACATCCAGAGGGGGGCTATGAGTTGTCCTTTGGGTACTTTAACGTTAATACAGAAGAACTTTTGGAAATTCCTTTGGGTCCCAATAATTTTATCGAACCGAAAAAGTATGATGGTTTACAGCCAACAACGTTTCTTCCGATGCCAGTAGGGGATCGAAGGCACTGGGGTGTCTTTACTGTTCCAGTGAGTGCTGATTTTGGCGACCAGGATGTGGTTTGGACGTTACGAGTTCACGGACAAGAACTCTCGGTCCCTGGCCGGGTAACAAGTCCGCCGTATCAATTAAATGGCTGGACAGTTCCAGGCGAAGGAACGGGCTCACCTCTTCTTCGTTTTGATCCTGATGGCCTGGCAGGGAGGGGACCATGGGGGCTCAAAACAGGACCCCTTACGGTGCGAGTTGGTCAGGCACTTCAATTAAATGCATGGACTCGTCGCGATAAAAAATTTGAGAGTGACACACGACCTATTCATATAAAGTGGTTTAAACACCAAGGCCCTGGGAATGTTGACTTTAGTAATACAGAGGGTAAGGTAAGAGCAGATCTCTGGATAGATTCGACAACTGGTGCGTTAGTTGACACGAGTGCTGTTTTTTCTGAGCCGGGCAAGTATGTTGTACGTATTCTGGCGTTTAATACTATTCGAGAATTTGAATTTCAATGTTGTTGGACCAACGGCTATATTGATGTCATGGTAGTAGAGTGATGGCCTCGTGATGGGGAGATTATGAGGAGACTAGTATGGTGAAAGTCAGCAGTACGCAACCGAGGAAGTATCCAATTTCAGCCGTGTTTCTGTTAGTGGTTATTGGCCTTATTGGTAATGTAGATGCTGCCCCTGCACCAACCTTCTCTAAAGATGTGGCTCCTATATTACAGAGATCGTGTCAGCGCTGCCATCAAAAGGGAGGCATCGGTCCTATGTCTCTTGTGACTTACGATCAGGTTCGACCTTGGGTGCGCCAGATTAAGGATCGAGTTGTCCGTCGGATTATGCCGCCATGGCACATTGACAGAACCGTGGGCATTCAAGAGTTTAAGAACGATGTATCACTTACCGAAAGCGAGATTGGCACAATAGCGAGATGGGTCGATGATGGTGCTAGAGAAGGCAATCCGTCAGATTTACCGTCTCCGATCGAATGGCCTCCGGCGTCTGAGTGGGAATTAGCAGAAATGCTTGGCCAACCTGATCTTGTGGTGCGTTCTCCACCCTACACGGTGCGGGCAAATGGACAAGATCAATGGTGGAATCCCGTAATTCCTTTTGAAGGAATTACAGAACCGCGCTGGATCAAGGCAGCAGAATTCAAGCCATCTTATCCCTTGGGTGTGCGGGTGGTGCACCATGGACATGTGAGACTGCAGCAACCTGATGATGATTTTGTAGTCAGGTTGGCAGGCATGGGCGTAGGTAAGCGCTGGGAACTCATGCCCGAGGGTGTTGGAAAATTGGTACAACCTGGTCCAGCTCAGATTAGGTTTAGCCTGCATTATTTTCCTGTTGGTGAAGAGGTGCCTGATGATGTTGTAGAGGTTGGTGTGTGGTTTCATCCTAAAGGTTACACCCCGGATCTTGTCACTGCCGGTGAGGTAAGACATTTAATCGACGGCACTTTCACAACCGGCCCAAGGGCGCGAGACATGATCATTCCTCCACATGGCCACTTAACACTTCAGCATGCGTATACGATGGATTCTCCAGTGATGATTCACAGTTTTCGTCCTCATATGCATATGAGAGGTTCTGGTATGTCGATGGAGGCGCTTTATCCTGACGGACGGCGTGAATTGTTAAGTAGTGTAAATCGGTATGACCACAATTGGCAGATTGCCTATATTTATGAAGACGATGTGCAACCGATTTTACCTAAGGGAACGGTTATTTTGTTGCATTCCCATTTTGATAATACGAAAAATAATCCAATCAATCCCGATCCCGACCAATGGGTACTGTTTGGGGCACGTGGCGTGGATGAAATGTCTCATGCGTGGATTGGAATGACATATCTCGACGATGAGAGCTTTTCCCGTTTAACTGCCGAACGACGTGCCCTTCAAGAAAAGAAGGGTGTTTCTTCAGTGTCCTGTCATGAACATGCTGGGGTTCCCGGGCAATGTAAAACTGGGACATTCTAAGTAGCGTGTGTCTAAGATGTTGTTCTTATTGTTCTGACGACGCAAGTGTCTGTATTCAGGCTGCGAGCTCGATTACCCTATGAAGTGGTTTGTCTGAAGACAAACTATGAATGAAACGATTTGGTGTCTAAGAGGGAGGCGCATACATATGAGAGAAAAGAAAGTAATGGTCAATGTTTCGCTGATGTTTGCTATGACGATTGTGTTTGGTTTATCGGTAATCTGGGCGCAGGAGCAATCGACTGCGGACCCTTTTGTAGGCACGTGGAAGCTTAACCCGACGTTGTCATGGCAGTTTCGTGGCGAGCAAAACAAGTACGAAATCATTCGGATCACGGTGGAGGATGATGTGCAGACGTACCGTGTTCGTAGTATGGGTTCTCGTTCAACTATTGATTCTCACTCAGGCTATAGTGTGAAATTCAATGACGATGAGTGGGTTCACTATGAAAATTACATTCCAGGTAATTACCGTGACGCGGAACTTCTTACTGTTAAGGTAGATAACCGAACGCATTATCGAATAGCTCGAACGAAGTCGACAGGGGAAGCCGCCTATATCTTAATGCGGCGTATGGCAGGTGATGGTCAATCGTATTCGGCAACTCTTCTTACACCTGATGGAGATATCACATTGATCCGTGTTTTTGAGCGCTGTGCCGAACCCTGTGAGCCACCCGCTCATTTTCTTCAGGATTAAATGCAAGCAACATTCAAATCCTTAGATAAACAGAAAAAATGGAACAATATTTCGGGGTTTAAATAAATGAAGTCCGTGGTGGATCGGGTCGCCCTCTAGCTAGTTACAGTAAATGTAACATCAGTTGTCGTTGCTAGGCCTCCATCATGAGCAATACACCTAAGGGTGTATTGCCCAGGTTTGCTAAAGGTCGCTTGTACAACCCAAGTGTCATCCTCCGGGGGATCCGGTGTTTCCCAACCCGCGCCCCACGGGGAATTTGAGTTGGCTCGTGTGTCTTCCCATACCTTGGTTTGTGGAGGGCTAAAAGATACTGCGCCAGAATCACTCCGGTAGACAAACCATGATAGTCGAAGTCCTGTTGCCGAGTTAGGGGTAAGACTTGCCGGTCGGCCGAGATTGGTAGGCCTCATTTCTCGTGGTTTTGGTAAACCGTCGGTGTCTCGAGCAACAGCCGTTAACGTAACTGGTTCATTCACTTTAACACTTCGTGTCGTCGGTCCATCGACTGTAAGCTCTGGAGCTATATTTTCAAAAAGATTGCCAGAAATCCCGGCGCCATTGTTAGCCATTCTTACAACGGCATCCATAAAATAATCTGGCTTTAGAGTGCCATATGCGTGTTTCGTTTTTCCATTACTTGTCAGTGTCCAGACAAGTTCTTTCTCGCCGAAATCAGCAGGCACACGAATCTTAAAGAGCCACCGATTTCGTCTAGGCAAAAAGTATGTTGGTTGTCCCTGATCGGGTCCGCCTGGTTCAATATTATTGTTTGGGCCAATGGGAATATATAGTTCTTCTTCCCAGTTGCGATTCATAGTTCCAAAAACAAGGTTGAAAGACCCATCTGTATTCTTTTCCCAGCCTTCGTACGCAGGAATGACTTCTTGTCCTGCATCGTACGATCTGGCGTTTCGTTGCGCATCAAGTTCAGAGACAAATGCAAATATAAATAAGAAACCAATAGTCAGGAAAAGCAACGTCTTTTTCACTGTTGATCTCCATCTGCCTCGGCGAGGTCCATTTCTTCTGTGCCGCACAGTGGGCATCCGAGCACGGTTTCGCCGTCAGCAAGATCTAGGAGATTGCGGCGCTCCGTGATAGCCTCGCTGAATTCTTCGTCAGTCATGTATACGCCACGCATCAAATTGATAAACATCTGATCAACAGAGCGATGTCCTCCTCCCGACCAGTTCCTTGGATCGGGGACATTCGGATTGGAGGGTGAATTGTTAAAGTACCCAGTGATTCGAAGGATAGTGCCCTTAGGAAGCAGAGGTGCAGCATCGTCGGCGTAGGTATAGACACGTACCCAACTGTGGTCATATCCGGCACAATTTAGCGTCTGTACTGTGATGCCGTAAATTGCCTCAAGACACATTCTGACACCAGGTGCATGCATGTGTGGTTCGAAAATACCAATCTTCGCATTTTCAGGAAGTGTGAAATAGGCTTCCATCTGTTGGTCTGAGTCCATAGCTTCAATATCAAGATCTACGCCATTACCAAAAAACATATGCTCTTCTTTAACGGTTGGTTCGTATCCTTTTGGATGAAATTTAAAGGCCACACTGAGATGGGCTGCAGTGTCTGCTCCGTTCGCGTGCAGGTGAACAGAATCAAATGTCAGTATTGAGCCGGCTTTCATGAGCTTACCTGATTCGGGATTAAAGAAGTCTGCATTCCGCCCCACTTCGTGCACGGGCCACGAGCCAAAGCGTTCTCGATTTCCCTCTTCATCGCGTACTGGATCAACAACTCCCAATGACGAGTGGTGAACGACGAACGAACCGCCAACAGTGCTTCGGCGTTTTCCGACTCGAGATTCTGTTACTTCTTTGAATTCGAGAGCGGCTACGTATCGGTCCTCTGTTAGTCCAGAGGGAACTTCACCAATTGATCCCCACCAGTCTGGTGCTTCACCTTTCACATTTACCGTTGGTGACGAGACAATTAAATCTGGCTCGCCAATTTCCCATTCGTCTACATCTATAAAGGCAACAGGTGCAGGCATATCGGCCAGGTCGCCTTTTGGCGCCCCGTTGTCAGCCCATAAAGCAATCTTTTCAATCTCTTCATTGGTAAGAGACGGATCATCTTTGAAACGTTGAATCCCAATGTCCTTTTCGATGTACCAAGGTGGCATAACTCCAGCTTGGTCTCTAAGCCCGGTTCGATATTTGATAGCCCGTGCCCACGGACGCACTTCTTCGTAGTCAATAAGTGACATCGGAGCTATTGCGTCAGGTTTGTGACACTTCTGGCAACTTCTTTGGAGAATCGGAGCAATATCCTTTGTGAATGTTACTTCATCATGCGCCTCAGTTTGTGCCGCCGATGTAGACGGAGCAATTAAGCCTGCAAGCAACAGCGTAGATAAATACATCCAAGAAAGTCGGCTCAGCATAAGAATCTCCCCTTACTGTTTCAGACGATATAGTTAAGCCAAATGTTATCACTGATTTATCTTATTTGATCATGAAAAATAAGCTGTGATCGAGTAAAGACAATCAACCACCTAATTCTTAAAAACATTAGTTTTAAAGGGAAATGTGGTCGGGACGCCCAGATTCGAACTGGGGACTTCCTGCTCCCAAAGCAGGCGCGCTACCGGACTGCGCCACGCCCCGACATAAACATAAATAATACTAGGAAAAACACCCTCACATCACAAAGTTTCGCGAATTCATGATTCTAATGTGAGGAATTTCCATGTAGTGTAATAACAGTTCTTAGGGAGAGTAGTGTGGTTTGCCCATGTGGCCCGGAGACTGATGTGACAAAACGATTTAAGAAATACCTTTTGATGCAGTTAATCATTCTCGTAATGATGTTTTCAATGAAAGTTTTGCAGGCTCAGATTGGCGGAAACTTGGCGGAAGGACCTCCAGTTGAATTGGCCCTCAATATTGCCACGATGTCTGGTGAACCGACGATTTCAGTGTCTCAGTTTGAGTTGGTTACCGGAGAATATTATCGTCTCAATGTTACTAGTGACGGAGATGAGACTTGGCGTTTTGAGGCTGACGAGCTTCTTCAGAACTCACATTTACGAGTTGTCACAATTAATGAAATTGAGGTGCATTTACAGAGTCTAGCTTTTCGGGCGATTGAGTTTGATGTTGCTGGGACTGCGCAATTTAGTTTTGCCCCTGTTCGGCCTGGCACCTACACTTTTTCGGTTGGTGACACTCCCTCAACGACGAGGCGCCGGGCTGATGGAGGCCGCATGGTTACTGGTCAATTTATTGTCAAATAAATCAATAGTTACCCCATAGTTCTCATGAGGTGCTTGCACATTGAGTGTTTAAGGTAATCCCGTGTTAATTAACGGGAACGGAAGTCGACTCGGACAACTTGCATGAGGCTTGTTCCTAGGTGATGATGTCAGAGCGAAATATGTTCGTTACTAGTAGGGAGACGTCGGTATGCATTGTCGAAGTATTGCGCGTATCTTTGGTGCTGTCATGGTGGCCGGATTTTGTGTGTGTGCTATTGCGCCGACTTACGCCCAAGACGAGCATAACGATGGTTGGTCTCTAGAGCGTCTTACTGATGGCCAACCAGACTTGCAAGGTGTATGGCTCAGTAAGAGTGCAACACCACTTCAACGTCCTGAACTACTTCAGGGACGGGATCGACTTACCGATGAGGAAGTTCGGGAACTGAGGACTCGTGCGGAACGTCTATTTATGGACGGAGACGGTAGTAGCGATTTCGCTGCAGGAGACAATCTTTTTTTAGCCGCGCTAGCAGACGTTGATCACTACAGTAATCCACGATCAACCTGCAACTCCTTGTCGATGATTGAACGTGAGTTTGATAATCGGACCTCACTCATTGTGGACCCTCCAGACGGACGTATTCCGGAAATGACCTCGTCCGCACGGCACAGGCAACGAGCAGCCTCTCTTGTTGAAATGAACCCACCTGGTCCAGAGATGCTCTCGCCGTGGGTGCGATGTATCACCCGAGGATTACCTCGGCTAGGAGGGACTTCCGGTGCAGGCGTTTATGGCTATTATCAGATTTTCCAGACTGAAGAATATGTGGTGTTTTTTATGGAAACAATACATGATGCACGCATTATTCCAATTAGCGAGAGCCCGCATATTTCTCAGACGATTCGGCAGTGGCATGGTGATTCACGAGGATGGTGGGAAGGAGATACGTTGGTTGTTGAGACGAAAAATTTTTCCGCCAAGGCGAGTGTGCTTGGTTCAGATGAAAATTTGCACTTAATCGAGCGTTTTACCCGTACTTCGGAAGAGACGATTACTTACGAAGTAACAATGACCGATGAAACAGTGTGGGCTTCTCCTTGGACAGTTCGTCTGCCATTGACGCACACATCAGAATCTATCTATGAGTTTGCGTGCCATGAAGGAAATCATTACGGCATGATAGGCATTTTGGCAGGTGCTCGTGCACAGGAACAATCTACTGAACTTGAATAATTTTCAAGACAGGTCTTGATAGCAAGTTTTGAATTTATTCCTTGGTTAGCCCTTTTCTAAAACCGGCTGAGGCAAGCTGGTGTCGACAGGTAATCACTTCTTTTGAATCAACGTAGAATGCTGCCCCGTTCCGGACTCCCAAGAGAATACTGGTACGATAGGGTTCAACTTTGACGATATAGTCCACGTTATTTTTTGCAAGCAGTTCCTCGACTTGTTTAGCTTCGCGCAAAGTCCCTGCTATATACACGCGTGTACTAACGTCTGTGTCACTGGGGAAAGACTCTATTTCTGTCAAGTAGTCAGGATCCTTTTATACGATTGTACTTCGTGATTATAAGAGTGATAGTAGGGATTTTTACCATATGGTGTCACAATGGCCTGTATCTTTTTCGGCAGACGTATTGAAAGGTGGCAACGGGTGCGACGAGTATCGGTGCTTCGATGGGTCTCGATAGTTCTTATTGGGTTGTCGGTTGTGTTTGTCGTGCGTACTTATGCTCAATGGGGAGGGTATCGACCTCGATATCCTCCTCGTTTTAAACCAGCGGATTATCGAGATTCAGGATTTTCCTTTTGCAGATTAATGTATACAAGCAATCGACGGGAACGATCAGGCCGAGGCTGGTCGACTGATTATCCGTACGCTGATATGAATTTCATGATGCGGCTGTCTGAACTAACGTCTACTGATGTGGATTTAACTAGTGGAGGAGAACCTAATCATTGGGTTGTTAGTCTTACGGATGATGCTCTGTATTCGTGTCCATTTCTGATGACTTCAGACGTCGGGACTATGAGTCTTCGCCCGGTAGAAGTATCACGATTACGAGATTACCTACACAAAGGTGGATTTTTATGGGTGGATGATTTTTGGGGACGGCGTTCCTGGAGTCAGTGGGCGAGACAAATCGGGAAGGTGCTCCCTCCCTGGGAGTATCCAATAATTGATATTCCCTTGGAGCATACGCTTTTTACGACGATGTTTGCCATCACTGAAGTACCGCAAATTTCAAACATCCACTTTTGGAGGTGGTCGGGTGGGACAACGACTTCTGAGCTTGGACGTGACAGCGAAGTGGCACACTTTAGAGGAATTTCAGACAAGCATGGACGACTGATGGTAGCTATGACGCACAACACTGATATTCAGGATGCATGGGAACGGGAAGGTGAAGAAAAACAATTTTTTGAACGTTTTTCACCTGATGGTTATGCTCTTGGAGTCAATGTTGTCTTGTACACGATGACTCATTAACAAAGTTCCTTTGTGTGACTGTACTGGCACAGTGTGCAGATTGTAATTTACGAGCACAGAGTTGAAATATTTAACAGTAGAGGAGATTAAGAAGAATGAATCATCACCAGAAAAAAGGATTACTAACAAGACGGCATGCCTTGGAAGTGCTTGGTTTGTCTGCGGGCCTTGGTTTAGTTGGAATGGGACGCAGTCAGGCCTCACAGCCGATGCAATTTGTGAGTGCTGGATCACCTGAGTTTACTCCTGGATCAGTAATTCGGACTCTTAAAGGAGATATTGACCCTGCCGAGTTTGCGGATGGTGCAACGTTATTTCACGAACATCTGAGAGGTGGAACCGTAGATGAAGTTCTTTTTGAGGTCCAGTCAGCCGGTCGTGACGGGGTTACCTGTTTAGTTGATTCTGTGACGGGACGACGTTCCCGGCAGGCGCTCGATCATTTACAAGGTGTGGCTGATCGTGCTGATGTTCATATTGTGTGTGCCGGAGGATATTTTCAAGACGTCGGCTTTGCTATTTATCCAGTTCGTATTGCAGAAGCGAGCGAAGATGAGCTTTATGAAGAACTCGTTCAGGATGCGACAAGTCAGCGGTGGGGAGCCTTTGGGGAAATCGGTTCATCGCTAGAGATGCGTCCGGACGAGCGTAAGGTACATAGGGCAGTCGGGCGTGCTCATGTGACCACGGGGTTGCCTGTTTTTACTCATACACCGCACGAAAGTTGTCCGAGTTGCGCAATGGAACAAATGGATACGATGGAATCTGTAGGGGTTGATTTTAGTCACTTGGTGATAGGGCACATGTCTACAATCAAACGTGCGCACGATCCACTGGGAACGCATGCGGCGATTGCTAAACGTGGAGCTTTCATTGGTCTCGACACGGTTGGGCACGAAATGAGTCGGTCTCAGATTCCTGAAAAGGACAAGGTGCGGATGGTGCAAGATTTACTGGACGCTGGTTTAGAAGATCACATTCTGTTTTCGTCGGACATGGGAAACACAACACATTGGAAAGCCAATTATGGCAATGGCTACTCAACGGTGCTCATGCAGTTCGTCCCGAAATTGCTCTACGCGGGAATCCCAGAGATAACCATACGAAAGATTTTGGTCGACAACCCGCGTCGTTTACTGGCCGTGCAACCAAAAGTTTAAGTTAAAAAAGGTTGTGCGCTTGAGGGCGAATGAGGATAGCCACAGTGTAATGCCGAGGATTAGCGTATTTTTAAGGAGTGACGATGCGACTATTTAAGTTGTGCTGTATTGCAGGAGGTTGTCTATTTGTCGTAACGGCGATGTGCAATGTGGGAATCGTCGTCTCTGGGGCTGGTCAAGCTTCCTCCGAGAGTGGTGCGGTTGCATTGCCTGAGACTCCGACGATGGTAAGAAGCGCCGACTACCCTCAGTTACGAGTCGTTGTAATGGGCCGGGGACTGTCCCATCCGTGGGGATTAGCATTTCTTCCTGATGGAAACATACTTGTTACGGAGCGTTCGGGACAACTTCGCTTGGTCCGTGACGGCCAGCTCGATCCCATTCCTATTGCTGGGGTTCCAGAAGTGTTTACAGGTGTTCGACTTGCCGGGTTGATGGATATTGCTCTTCATCCTCAGTTCGTTGAGAACAGATTTGTATATCTAACGTATTCAAAAGCGTCGACGAAAGATAGCATCGAAGGATCAACTATAGCGGTTGCCCGTGGGCGGCTTGAAGAAAATGTCCTTGTTGATGTTGAGGATTTATTTGTTGCGGATGCTTGGAATGGTGGTATCGCGGCCTCACGTATTCTATTTGGTCCGGATGACATCCTATATATGACCGTTGGGGGTGCGATTCGGTCAGGGAGTACGGGGCAACAGGCCCAAGACCCCTCAGATCACATGGGGAAAGTACTTCGACTTCACGATAACGGGAGTATTCCAGAAGACAATCCATTTGTACAGCAAGACCAATTTCGTCCGGAAATTTTTTCTTTAGGACACCGTAACCAGTTGGGACTGGCGTTTCATCCAGAAACGGGTGAACTTTGGGCGAGCGAAAATGCTCCTCAAGGTGGCGATGAAGTTAACATCATTCGTGGTGGGCACAATTACGGATGGCCTATCGCATCCTACGGACGTGAATATTGGGGACAGTGGGTAACGGAACGCCCGTGGCAGGAGGCTCTGGAAGCTCCAGCAATATTGTGGTGGCCTTCAATTGCACCATCCGGTTTAGTTTTTTATACCGGTGATAGGTTTCCGGCTTGGAAGGGAAATTTGTTTGTGGGTTCCCTGATGACTGGTCGTATGGCCCGGACAGGTCACCTTGAGCGGATTGTTTTTAATCGAGAGCAACAAGAAGTCCGGCGTGAGTGGTTACTTGCTGATCTTCGACAGCGCATTCGAGATGTGAGGCAAGGTCCAGATGGTCTGTTGTACTTGTTAACCGAAGAGGATGACGCGGCGATTCTACGTCTCGAACCAGTCGAATAATTTCGGGCATTGTGTCCGCGATATGAGGAAAGGAAAGACCCGTGTTGCCTATTGTACGTAGATGCTTGTGTGTGTTTTCTTTCTTAACGTTTGGTTTAGGATCAGCTAGTTGTCACGAAACCCGTATTCCCTCTGACAGCAGTCAACCAAATCCTAGCGGCACACGTTTAGTGGAGACTGCTGCGACTGTGGCCTTTACCGAAGGTCCCACAGTCGATGCTGACGGTGCGGTTTACTTTACGGATCTTGACAATAATCGGATCTTGCGCATGTCTCCAGATGGCGTCGTGGAAACATTTCGTGAACCGAGTAATCGAGCGAACGGGTTAATCTTTGATAGTAAGTGGAGGCTCTTAGCCTGTGAAGGTGGAGATGGTGTGACGGCACTTCCTCGCGTGACTCGGACAACGATTGAGACTGGCAATGTCGAGATATTGGCTGACAGTTATGAAGGGAAACGGCTTCATCGGCCTAACGATTTAACGATAGACGGGAAAGGTCGTATCTATTTTACTGATCGTCCAGAACCAGGTTGGACTCCGGACCAAACGGGTGTTCATGGTGTTTACCGGATTGATCCAGATGGGGTAATTGAACGCATCTTAACCGAACCGGAAATAGAAAGACCAAACGGCATTGTGATATCCCCTGATGATCGGACGCTTTATTTGTTGGAGACGGCTCAACACGAAGGTGGGGCGAGAATGATTCTCGCTTACGATTTAAACGAAGATGGCACGGTAAGTAACTCTCGAGTGTTTCACGATTTTTATCCTGGGCGAAGTGGGGATGGGATGACAATAGACACAGAGGGTAATCTTTATGTTGCCGCGGGACTTCATCGTCGGCGAGGAACGAGTGAAACGTTGGACACTGCGTGTGGTATTCATGTCTTTTCTCCGCAGGGAGAACGTGTGGAGTTTATTCCAATTCCTGAAGATACCATTACGAATTGTGCTTTTGGAGGAGACGATTTAAAGACGTTGTACGTTACGGCGGGAAAAACGTTATATAAAATCAGAACGGATATTACTGGCACACGTAGATGAGCACTGTTTAAGAAACTCAGCTAGTCACTGTCACTGTAATTTCTTTTGTAGTTTTTAGACCCCCATCATGGGCCATGACCCTGAGAACATACGTTCCAGGCGCATCAAATGTTGCAGTAACCGAAAAACTCCCATCATCTGCAATGCGTTCTTTTGCCCACTTTGGTGTCGGGGTAACAACTTGGCAGGCAATGTTGCGGGTGCTACGATTTCTTAAATCAGGGTTAAACTGTTCGGGTTCAAGCGTGACATGTTCGTCATCTCCACGGTAAAGAGACCATCCAACCATCAAGCCAGCAGCATCAGAATCCTCTTGGCCAGTACGTGGCTTCGGAATTCCATCATCAGTTGCAGTTGCGGTTAGAGTGATTGGTTGACCAACACGAACTTCTCGAGCTGCATCTCCGTTTACGGTTAACGTTGGCGGGGAACTTTCACCTTCACCCGCTCGCTGCCCAAAGCCTCCTTCGTTCATCATCGTGATGCGTTGATCGAGCACGTATTCAGCGTTTAGTGTTGCATAGGCTTTTTCCGTGCTGCCATTTTTTGAGGTTAAGGTCCAAATGATTTCTTTGTCACCGAAGTCTTTTGGAACGTTGATTCGAAAAACAAATTTCCCTCGTCTTGGGTAAAATCTCGTGGGTTGCCCTCGGTCTGGGCCATTTGGTTCAATGTAGTTTTCAGGACCGATCGGAATGTGGAGTTCTTCAACACAGTTTCTGTTATAGAACCCAAAAACCATGTCAAAACTTCCATCAGCCTGTGGTTCCCATCCCTCAAAGACTGGCGCGATACTTTGTCCGTGTGTATAACCGGTTTGTGCACTTATTTGGGAGACAGATCCAGGTACATAGCAATACGCCAAGATCGCGGTGATACTGACGAATAAAAAATGGGTTCGAGTGTTTGCTTTATTGAGTTTCATGCTTGCTAATCCGAGCGAATGGCTTTAATTGCTGCAGTTCCGAGGACCGAAACGGCACTAACGGCTGAAGCCAAAATTACAATAGCGGGTGAACTATTTTTTGTTCGCCCGCTATTGCTTAGCTATTTTAAGTGTTATTGATTATTTGCCACCGCCATCTGCATTTCTTCCCGTTCCGCTACAACTTCAGCGTATTGTTCTTCGTCGAGGAAGGTAACTTTTGGCAGCAGAATAAACATATCGTCGATAGAACGGTTTCCCCATCCCTTCCAATTTCGAGGATCGACAACGTTTCTGTTCTTGGCCGTATTGTCGTACCAACCCATGATATGTACCACGGTGCCCTTAGGAAGGATTGGCGCGTGCCCGTCTTTGTAAACATACACTTTTGCCCAGCTATGGTCATAACCTGAGCAGTTCAGTGTTTCGCGTGTTTGGTTCGGATAGATGGCTTCGACACACATGCGTTTTCCACTTGAATGCATGTGGGGTTCAAAGGTTGTCATAATGCCATGTTGGGGCATCGTGTAGTACCCATCTATCTTGACATCATCTTGACCAGCAGGGATGTCGAGAGCGTCTCGGGCATTACCCATGGCGAGAAAACCAGACTGCTTATACTTTGGTTGGTACCCTTCAGGATGAAAAACAAATCCAACATCTGCGCGAACCGGAATGACAGCGCCTGACGCATACAGATGGACGGTGAAACGGAGTGCGGAATCTGCAGCGAGGACCACTCCAGTACTATCAGGATAAATGGTTGCATTCTGTCCTAGGCTGTAGACCATACGAAATCGGCTGCGGTCTTCAAGCGACAAGTCATCTTGTTCGGTAAAGACTTCGCTGCTATGAACACCAATATGGTGAATGGTGAAATTGCCGAATCCACTTCGTGAATTCTTTCGCGCTGCATTTTTTTGCTCGTCACTAAGTAAACGGACTTCTTTGACTTCGACGGCTTTAATATAACGATCTGTGGTTAGTCCTGTTGGGACCGGACCAATTTCATCATGATAGTCTGCGGCCACCGCAGGCACTTCCATAGCTGGAGTTGACACAACGAGATCCGGTTCACCAATGGTCCAGACGTCAGCATCAGCCCACACGATGGGAGCCGGAAGATCGGCAAGGTCGCCTCTGGGGGCTCCTGCATCCGCCCAAGCTGCCAGAGTTTCAATTTCCTCATCGGACAGGGAAATGTCGTCTTTAAATTCTTGGATGCCGATGTTCTTTTCAACGAACCAAGGAGGCATTTCTCTTAGCGCCGTTTTCTCTTTAATCGAACGTGCCCACGGTCGGGTCTCCTGATAAGTCAAAAAAGACATCGGTGCTAATGAACCTGGTCGATGGCAGCTTTGGCAAGAACGTTGCAATATTGGTGCGACGTCCTTTGCAAAGGTCACCTCATATTCATTGCTTGCCATGGCAGGCGTCACTAAGATCAAAGTGGATACCACGAAAAAACCTATTGCTAAAGCACCGGTTTTATTTAGCGTGTCCATATGGAAATTCTCCTCATTACGAACGTTCTATTATCTATTTCGAGCCCGGTAATTAAGGGCCCATCAGAGCTATACTACGCAGGGATAGATAACCTGTCAAATAGATAGACACTTTGTGATCTTAACTGTCAGGCGCAGTATTCTCAGAGATGCTGTAAGAAGTGTGTTTTGCCCTATTTTGGGACTTCTGGCAGGGCAAACACATAAACTGCGTTACCACCGTTTGGGGTATAAATATCCGGACTGACCCAGCGCCGAATATTTGGAAATGCTCCGACTTCTGTGGGCACGGCAATGTATTGTTTCTCGTTGACCGTATAAGTAACAGGGAACCCAACGGCAGAACTGCCTAACCTAACCTGCCAGAGCACCTCGCCAGTCTTTAAATCAAAGGCTTTAAAATAACGGTCCACATCACCCACGAAAGCCAGATCAGATGCTGTAGTCATAACGCCTGTTGAAAATGAAGCACGTTGCTCGTGACTCCACACTTCCTGCAGTGTGCGTACGTTATAGGAACTTAGACGACCGAATTTACCATTACTTCCATCGCGCTCGAAAAAACGAACATCTGATCCTGTTTGACTTCCTGAGCCTTCAGATAGTTCTATGTTTCGGGCAGTCATTTCTGAACAGTGATTTTGATTCAACGGAACCAAGAGTGTTTCACTGGAAGGACTATACGCAGAAGCGGGCCAGTTATGACCGCCATAATAGGCTGGACACGAATGAATCGGTTCTCCAATTTTAGCATTCAGAATGTCTGGCCTGTAGGTCACGCGTCCTGTCGTAGTGTCAATCGATTCAAAGATATCTTGGTACACTGTTTCCACAACATTTAGAAACGAGCCGTTTCTACGGTCTAATTTCCACATCAATCCATCTTTGCCGACTGTTATTACAACAGGTTGGCCATCAATGTCTATCAAGACCCTTTCAAACACGGTATCAAGATCAAGTGATTCGCCGGGAACGTGCTGAAAGTACCATCGAATCTCGCCGGTGAGTGGATCCAATGCGAGTGTAGAATTTGAATAGAGGGCAGCGTCGTAAGGTGTGATACCGCGACTAACAGCTGCCCAAGGTTTTGCCTGAGATGTTCCTATAAAAAAGAGGTTGAGATTTCGATCGTAACTCCCGGGGATCCAGCTTTCAGTGCCGCCACGCACACCTAGAGGGAGGTCGCCCCAAGTGTCTCCACCCGGTTCGCCCGGTTGCGCAATTGTTGACGTGCGCCAGAGTTCTTGTCCGGTCTCCGGATCGTGTCCGGTTATAAAGCACCCAACTGGTGTAAAACGAGAACATCCGGTTACCCCGCTCACGATTACGCCATTTGCGACAATAGGACCACCAGAATGACTGAATCCTTGCGCAGGATCGGCTTTTTCTGTTTCCCAGACGAGGCGTCCCGTCTTGGCATTAACAGCCACAATTTTTGCATCCGCCGTTGTCATGAACACTTTGTCTTTATACAGTGCGATAGAACGCATCAGGCTTGTACGCATGGTGGTCTCAGATGCGAACTGATGGCGATATTCCCATAGGATGTCACCATCTTTTGCATCGAGTGCCTGGAGAATATTTCCAGGATTCGCCACAAACATTACGCCATCGTGAACAAGGGGTGTCGTTTGTACTCGGCCTTCGTGCATCGCCCAAACCCAGGCAAGACGAAGGTCCCGCACATTGTCTTGGTTGATTTCAGAGAGGGGGCTGTAGCCAAGGCCATCGCGAGTCCTTCGCCAGCTTAGCCAATCACCTGCAGGGGGGTTATCGAGAAGTTCTTCAGTTACGTCTGAAAAATATTCAATTTCTTTATGCTGAAGATCAAGATTGTACAAACGAGAACCTGGTCGTTCAGGTGGTTGATTTTGGGCCGCAGGCGCGTCGTCTTGAAGGCTGGCAGCAATCGTTCCACCCGACGTGTTTAATACGAGAGTTGAGTTAGTCTGCAATTTTTGGTTGCCAGCGACGTGGCCGTTGGTTCGTAAAATATAAGCAACGATTTCAAGATAGTCGTTGGGACTTAATGAACCTTCCGCTCCAGGAGGCATCGTAGTACGAATTTGTTGAAACAAACTCTGCACTGTTTCTGTTCCCCAAGCAGACATAAAATTTGGTCCAGCGAGAGGTGGACCGAAAGCTCCCCGTAAATCTCCTTGATGGCATTCGGAGCAATAGCTGGAATATAGACGCTGACCTGATAGTGCCTGCGCATCGGTGTAGGAGTCGTTCGTGGAAGGTTCCTGAGCGTGATTTGTTAAGCCTGAGACAAGTAAGACAAGAGCAATAGATAGGTGATGGACTGTCGTACTCATACGAGAAACTATGAATTATTGCGTGACTTGTACAGTGACGTCTCGGTTTGTTATCAATCCGCCGTCATGTGCCATAACTCGAATTTTGTATTCACCTGGTTCATCGAAATGGACATTCACTGGAAACCGGTTGTTGCTAGGTATAGATGGAGGTGACCACCCAGGGGTCCAAGGAGAGTTCCCCCGGTAGTCGGTGTATACCTTGAACTGTTCAGGTTCAAAAGAGACGTGTTCACCAGGGCCTCGATACACGAACCAAGCTACACGAAGGCCCCATGCATTGTAGTTGACAGGTGTTGAGCGAGCAGCGGCTTTTGGCTCCGGTATGCCATCATCTATAACGGTAGCATCCAAAGCAAGAGGGGTTCCAAGGGGAACCGTTCTTATTGTATTCCCATCAATTTTTACAGTGGGAGGCTGATTTTTTCGCTCGATATCTGCCGTTCCGAGGCCGCCGATATCTTTCATTTTTAAGAGGTCGTCTATGACATAGTCAGGTTTCAGACTTGCATACGCGCGTTCTGTTTTTCCATGAGCTGTAAGAGTCCATATCACTTCTTGCTCACCAAAGTCATGGGGCACGGTGACATGAAATACATATCGATTACGCCGCGGCATGAAGTACGTAGGTTGTCCTTGATCGATGTTGCCCGGCGAAAGCTGGTTGTCTGGACCAACCGGGATATGTAGTTTTTCATCCATGTTGCGATTCATGTACCCGAATACGAGATCAAACGAACCGTCTGGGTTTTGTTCCCAGCCTTCGAATGCTGGAGCCACATTCTGTCCTCGAGAAAATATGATGGTCTGGCTACTCGTAATCGTTGGCACTGTCAGTGCGACAACGACCAGGTAAAACATGACATTCGATTTGGACAGATGTTTCCAGATTGTATCTGTAGCCATAGACAATAATGTTCCCTCTTGCAAAAAGTTACTGTCAGTTTTGGGATGTAGCAAAGACTTGTCTGTCACCCCGCGCGGCAACTTCTTCTTCAAACTGTTCGTCGGTTAGGTACGCCATTCGAGGCAAGTGGTACAACATATCGTCGATTGATCGGTTGCCCCAGCCTTTCCAGTTTCGTGGGTCTAGCACTTGTGGATTGCTGGGTGAGTTGTCGTACCAAGCTAGTAAATGTAGTACGGTCCCCGCGGGAAGCAAGGGTGCTACATCATCTTCGTATACATAGACTTTGACCCAGTTGTGATTGTAGTCAGCACAGTTCAGCATTTCACGGGCGTTGTTCGGGTACAGGGCTTCAATACACATACGTCGTCCGCTCGAATGGAGATGAGGTTCGAAGGTCATTAAAATTGCAGGACGTTTGAGACGATAGAAACCATCACGCATGATATCGTCTTCGCCAGCAGGGATGTCAAGCTCAAGGTCAAACGCGCCAGACTGGGCTCCAAATCCTTGCATGTATTTCGGTTCATATCCAATAGGATGAAATTTAAAAGCGGTGTCGACCCGCGCCCGAACTTCTTTACCCACTGAGTGAAAATGCATGCGGTCGTACGTAAGGACAGAGTTCTCTGGTAATTTAATGCCAATCCAATCGGGAAAATACGTCGCATTTTGACCCAATTCGTGGGTAATACTGAAGTTGCCCATTTGCCCGCGAGTGCCATCATTTCCGCGACTGTCCTCATCCCTTTCGTCCATTGCAGCTGTTATTACGGCATGGTGGACAACCCACAAATTTAATTCTGCGCGACCAGTATCTGACGCGGTGTCAGGTGCCGAAACGACGGCTGGTTCAATTTCAAGTCCGTCTTCGTCGACAAGTACCTCTTTCACCTCAACAGCCTTGATGTAACGGTCAACGGTCAATCCTGTTTGAGAGGGAGGGCCAATACCTCCAAACCAATCTGCAGCAACAGCTTCGATGGTAGCGGTAGGGGATTCAACAACGAGATCTGGTTCACCGATACTCCATTTGCCAGCGGACCATTCTCGAGGTGCGGGCATATCATCTGGGTTCCCCTGAGGAGCTCCGTTATCTACCCAATTACCGATCAGAGAAATCTCCGCGTCGGTCAACGATGGGTCATCCTTAAATTGCTGTATCCCAATATTTTTGTCAATAAACCACGGGGGCATTTCACGGGAAAGTGTTCGTTGTTTGATTGAACGCGCCCACGGGCGCACGTCCTGAAATGTAATCAATGACATTGGTGCTCCACCGCTTGGGCGGTGGCAGTTTTCACAGGAACGCTGCAGAATTGGTGCGATGTCTGCCGTGAAAGTAATATCCGAGGCCGCTTTTTCCTCTCCAAATGCTGTTGTAACTAATAATAGGGTGCCAAACACGCTAACACCGAATATTTTAAAAATGTTCTTACTCGCAGTGAATGTCCTCATCATGGCATTCCTTTCGCTTACGTGCGAAACCGTAATTAAGATCTATCTGATGCTATTGTAGGCGACTAGCCAAAGAAGTCAACTAACTCTACAGAGGAAAACAGATAGTTGAGTGTTAAACCGTCTGGATGATAATCTGAACACAGACTATGAAAAAAATCTTTGAAAGACTAATAAAATTTGTTTTTTTAGCAACGTCTATCTTGATGGTCGATGTCGCTGGTCTGCATGGGCAGGACTATGAATGGAAGGGATACGCTGGATCGAACGCGTCGTTAAAATACTCCACTCTCGATCAAATTAACCGGGATACGGTTGATCAATTGGAAATTGTTTGGCGTCAGTCTGCCACCCCCCTTGAAATTAGGCAGGAAAATCCTGATGCACCGGTGCCGTTTAATTATCAAAACACTCCACTGATGATCGGGCGCCGTTTATTCATGAGTACAGGCTATGGTACGGTAGCCGCATTAGATGCAACGACAGGCGAAGTGTTGTGGTTTGATGTGCCTCCACAGAGGGAGGGGAGTGAGGTTTCACGGGGAGCTGCGAGTCGAGGCGTGGCTTACTGGGCTGATGGTCAGGAGGAAAGGATTATTGCGGTCTCCGGACATTATCTGGTTGCTCTGGATCCGGTCACGGGAAGCCGGTTTACGGGGTTTGGTGACGGCGGAGAAATCGATCTGAGGCAGTACGAAGACTTTGTTGTGCAATCCTATTCGTGGCGTTCTCCTCCATTAGTGGTTGGGGAGGTAATTGTCGTTGGTTCCACGGCGCGGAACGCGCGTGGACGACAACCGCCAGGAGACATAAGAGGATATGATGTGCGTACGGGGTCTTTATTGTGGACGTTTCATACCCCTCCTCGTTCTGGAGAATTTGGAACTCACACGTGGTTGAACGATTCTTGGGGGATTTCTGGTTTTACAAATGCGTGGTCGACTTTAAGTGCGGATGATGAACTGGGCTACGTATATTTTCCCCTGAAACAGTCGACTGGATATTCCTACGGCGGTTCAAGGCCTGGAGAAAATCTATTTGCCAATACGTTGCTTTGTTTAAACGCTAAAACTGGTGAACGCGTCTGGCATTTTCAGACGGTCCACCACGACATGTGGGACTACGATCTACCGGCCGCTCCGGCCGTTATTGACATCATGGTTGATGGGCGTGAGATTAAAGCGGTTGCCCAGGTGTCGAAAGTCGGATTTGTTTGGGTCTTCGATAGAGTAACGGGTGAGCCAGTATGGCCGATTGAAGAACGAAGTGTGCCGGCTGGCGACATTCCTGGGGAATGGTATTCACCCACGCAGCCATTTCCGACGAAGCCCCCCGCGTACGAACAGCAGGGGGTGACGGTCGATGATCTTATTGATTTCACTCCTGAACTTAGAGAAGAAGCGATCGAGATTATTAATCAGTATCAATATGGACAACTTTTTACACCGTTGTCTGCTGCTGAAGGCGCGACGCAAGGCACGATCCAGATGCCGGGGACTGTGGGCACCACGTTTACTGGAGCGGCTGTTGATCCTGAGAGTAGAATCTTATATGTACCCTCGAATCATTCACCTATTTTTGTGCAGATGATAGAGACAGAGCCTGGCGTATGGGATAGTAAAAGAGGAACGGCGTATTTTGGTGATCATCTGGAGGGTCCGAGGGGACTTCCCATATTTAAACCCCCATATGGTCGTCTGACAGCAATTGATCTAAATGCCGGAGATATTTTGTGGACAGTTGCGAACGGTAACGGGCCTCGGGACCATCCTGCTATTTCGCATCTTAATCTTCCTCCTCTCGGGCAACCTGGTCGGGCAGCTCCACTTGTCACGAAAACGATGGTGTTCCTGGGAGAAGGTGGCACGGCCGGAGTCCCGCTTTTACCTCGATATGGTGGTGGTAAGATGTTTCGCGCTTACGATAAATTAACCGGTAAGGTTATATGGGAAAAGGAGCTTCCAGGTGGCACTACTGGGGCTCCGATGACTTACATGATTGATGGGAAGCAGTTTTTAGTTGTGGCAGTAGGGTGGGATGATTTACCAGGTGAGTTGATTGCTTTGGCACTGCCGTAACTTTGATTTAGAGTGAGAAACTTTTCTTCCGAATATGTCAAAACTAAAAGGGGGCTTTGATGCCAATTGATAAATGGGATGAAGCAGGCAAAATCTGGGAAGAGGACCATGGTCTTTTAGATGAGTCGCAGATTGCAAAATGTGCGCGCGCAGACGAGGCCGAACCGCTCCCGTCCCCTATTCCGACACGCATGATTTCAAATGGTGAGTACATGCCGGTTCCACAAACGGATCAACAGAAGCAGGTCGAGGCAAGGATCGAAGATCTATCTGACTCGGCGAGCAAAAAGCTCGGTATTGGCAGGCGGGAATTCTTGACCTCAACAGGTGGAATGGCAGCAGCACTGATCGCAATGAATGAAGTGTTTGGTCATTTCTTTAATGTGAATCCCATCGAAATGTTTGAACCAGAAGCATTTGCACAAGCTGGAGCTCCGCGAGATCTGTTTGTCTTTGACGATCAGCTGCACTTGGTGCGAGGTTCGAACACGACGAGTGGTCATTCTTTGCGGGCCGCTGCACAGGGGCCAACTGCCGGTGAGCGATATGCGCCTCGTGGCGACCGGGGGCCGGACGAAGGCGGAGAGACGTGGAGGGTGTGGAATCCTGCATTGGTCGGATTACCGATGGGCCCTGAAAATTTTCAGTTAGTGCAATTTATTAAAGATGTTTACCTTGACAGCCAAGTTACCATCGGATTGTTGAGTAATGTGACGGCGATGTCAGCCACACCTGTGGGACAACGCGGTGATCCCAACGTCGAGAATCGTCCGCCTAGGAATTATCGTGAAGCCGAGCGGGCTGAAACAATAACGGCTGCACAAACGGCGGCCGCGAGAAATTTTGTTAATGAGATTTCTGGGTCTCGACGGATGATGGCACATGGAATGCTATACGTTGGCAAAGGAAATCTTGAATACTTACAGCAACAAATAGATGAGAACCGTCCTGATTCTTGGAAGGGTTACAACATTTCCTACGCGGCAAAGGTTGACGACGACCCCAACAGTTTGATGCGTCGGTGGCGTCACGATGATGAAGATGTAGCGTATCCAACATTTGAGTTGATCCAGAACACGTACGAACGGATACGTGACGAATTTCCAGGGTTTAACAATGTCTGTGTCCATAAAGGTCTTGCCCCTGGGCCGCCAGACCCTGTGATGGGACATCCAGCGGATCTTCCTAAGGCGGCGCAGGATTGGCCCGGCCTGAATTTCATTACTTATCATTCCTGCATACAACAGACGACATGGCATGCTGATTCGTTGCAGACTATCCGGTCTCGTACGCTGCGGGATGGAGTTCCAGATATTAAATGGACAACGGAATATGCGCAGTTAGTTGCACCGTATTCTAACTGCTACGGCGAAATTGGTACAACATGGGCTTCTTCTGTTGTGACCTTTCCATCGGTGGCAGCGCATATCATGGGTCAATTAATGCGATACCTTGGAGAAGACCGGATCCTCTTTGGTTCTGATTGTGTCTGGTATGGGTCTCCGCAATGGCAAATTGATGCGTTGTGGCGGTTTCAGATTCCTGAAGAAATGCGCGAGCAATATAATTATCCAGAACTCACGGATAGGGCCAAACGCAAGATCTTGGGACTGAATTCGGCAAGGCTGTACCATATTGACCCAGTCGAAGGTGCAGAAAAGGATCGTTTATATAGGCCGGTACCGACGGATTATGAATCTCGCATATCAGATGAACTGAAAACGATTATGGAATTCCCGGGTTATACGGCGGACAATATGTCGAAATTAAAAAACAAGTATGCGGAATTAGGCGGAACATCTAGTAATACCCGATACGGCTGGATGCGTACTAAAGTCTAGACCCTGGCAACCCGGCGTAACTATTGACGTTGCTTCACCTGTTGAAGCGTTGTCTTTTTATTCACATGGGAAATTTGGCAGATTATGGTTAATAAAGATTTGTTGTTGGTAGTGGTGAGGCACATCAGTATAGGTGTGTGTGTTGGTGCGGTGGTGTTTCTAACATCAAATGTGGATGCTCAAGAGGGCGTACCTTACAAACCAGTTACAGACGCTGAACTCGTGGATCCACCGGACGAAGATTGGCTGATGTATCGCCGTACCTATAATGGGTGGGGCTTCAGTCCCCTCGATCAGGTTACGACTGCCAATGTACAGAACCTTCGGCCATTGTGGTCTTTTGCGACGGGTTTGACCGATGGGCACGAATCACCGCCTATCGTAAATGATGGCACGATGTTTATTACGACCCCTCAGAATAATGTAATTGCGCTGGATGCTCGAACGGGTGACATGCTCTGGCGGTATGTGCGCGTATTACCCGAGTCGCTTAGACAAATTCATCCAACAAATCGTGGAGTTGCTCTCTATGCGGACAGAGTGTATTTAGCTACGGTTGATTCGATGCTTGTTGCGTTAGATGCTGTTAGTGGCAATGTAATCTGGGAAACGGAGGTCGGCGACTGGCAGACTGGTTATTACATGACGATGGCTCCGCTTCTCGTCAAGGGCAAGGTATTGGTAGGGGTTTCGGGTGGCGAAATGGGCATTCGTGGATTTGTCGCAGCCTTTGATGCAATGACAGGCGAGGAAGCATGGAAAACCTACACAGTGCCGTCCCCTGATCAAGAGGGAAACGAAACGTGGCCAGGGGAAACATGGCGAACCGGAGCGGTACCCGTATGGATAACGGGTTCTTATGACCCAGCGCTCAATCTCACTTACTGGGGCACTGGTAATGCGGGTCCATGGATGGGCGATAAGCGTCCAGGTGACAATCTGTATGCAAATTCAGTTATTGCTCTTGATGCGGACACGGGTGAGTTACGGGGATATCACCAATATCACTGGAATGGGTCATGGGATTGGGATGAAGTCGCCTCACCATTGCTCATAGACGTCGAACGTGAAGGACGTACGATTAAGTCTCTGGTGCATCCTGGAAGAAATGGGTACTTGTGGGTGCTTGAGCGAGGAGCTGATGAAATTACGTTTGTCGATGCGAAACCGTTTGTGTATCAAAACGTGTTTACTCGTCTTGATCCGGTAACTGGGAGACCAGAATATGATCCCGAGCATAAACCTAGAACAGGTACACGGCTCATGTTCTGTCCTTCTGTATGGGGTGGAAAAAATTGGCCTCCGGCCGCTTATAATCCATTGACTAGACGTCTGTATTTTTCAGCCAATGACAATTTGTGTGCTTATATGAATACTCGTGAGGTTGAATACTCACCGGGAAGTGTTTATACAGGCGGATCCTCACAGATGTTTGTGCGTGAAGGTGCGGACCATATCGGAGAATTGCAGGCATGGAATCTTGATACTGGAGAAGAAGTCTGGACTAGAGAATTTGAGTCACATAACTGGGGCCCCATTCTCACAACAGCAGGTGGACTGGTGTTTGCTGGAGGAACGAATGACAGGTATTTTAGAGCGTTTGATGGATTGAGCGGAGAAACGCTTTGGGAACAACAGGTCAGTTCAGGAGTTATTGGAGTGCCGACATCGTACATGGTAGAGGGGGTCCAATATATCGCCGTACAGGCTGGATGGGGACTCGATGCTGCTCGGATGCAGAACGCTTTGGACCGAAGCCGCGGAGAGACCACGCTCCTGCCCCAAGGTGGAGTGCTTTGGGTGTTTGCTCTCGATAATTAGGTTAGGACATTATCGTCCTTGGTAATCCTCTTCAGTGACCGGTTCGTACCAAGTTGCTGAGCCACTAATAAAAGTGAGCTGCACTACGTGTTCATCTGGAGACGCACCATGCCAGTGGACCACATCTGGTCCTGCGTACACTGGCATACCTGGTAAAAGGTCCTGTATTGCCTGTCCACGCTCCTGAGTGCGTCCCTTGCCGTCTTCAGCCATGAGAATTTGCCAGCCAGAATGGCTGTGCCAGTTTGATCGAGAC
>CEUS01284591.1_pt1 | contig 38847 bp, 38 predicted proteins | sample 427031 | NCBI WGS metagenome assembly CEUS01 (sample SAMEA2622837, study PRJEB7988) | marine metagenome | biome: marine biome (ENVO:00000447); feature: marine epipelagic mixed layer (ENVO:xxxxxxxxx); material: "saline water (ENVO:00002010), including plankton (ENVO:xxxxxxxx)" | depth 140 m | reverse complement strand
GTACTTTGTCTTAAGGCATGGAAGAGTAGGTCGTTGCCAGGATTATTCTCTTCAATTAAATTTTAAAATCAATAAATATGTGTAATGTTTTCAATTATTATACCTTTATTTAATGAGGCTAAAAATATTGATAAATTAATTAAAGAAATTAATTTTAATTTAAATAAATATAAGAATTATGAAGTTATACTAATTGATGATGCTAGTACTGATGATACATTTATAACAATAAATAAATTAAAATCAGAAAAAATTAAAATTTTAAAAAATACCAAAAATAAAGGCCAAAGCTATTCTATTTATAAAGGGATCAGCAGTTCATTAAATAAAATAATCATTACTTTAGATGGCGATGGTCAGAATGATCCAAAAGACATACCAAAACTTTTGGAGCATTATTTATCTCAAGACAGCATTAAGCTAATAGGGGGAATTAGAAAAAAAAGAAAGGATACATTAATAAAAATAACATCCTCTAAAATTGCAAACTATGTTAGATCACAGCTACTTAAAGATAACTGTAAAGACACTGGTTGCTCCCTAAAGGTTTTTAATCGCAAAATATTTCTTGAATTTCCATATTTTGATGGAATACATAGGTTTTTACCTGCTTTATTTAATGGTTATGGGTATAAAACTAAATTTATTAGTGTAAACCACAGAAAAAGGAAATTTGGAGTTTCTAAATATGGGACTTTAAAACGTCTTTATAAAGGGATAATAGACATGATTAGAGTAATTAAAATTCTTAAAAATAAAAAATAGTATGAATTATATTTTAGAATTACTTGGTTTAAATAATTTAAGTTTTAATGAATTGTTATGGGTATCTTTTGGGCTCCTAGGACAACTTATTTTTTTTAGTAGATGGATAATTCAATGGTTTTCATCAGAAAGATCACAAACAAGTGTAATACCAGTCGCTTTTTGGTGGTGTAGTTTAATAGGTGGTATAATTACACTTGTTTATGCGCATCATATAGGTAGTTTTCCTTTTATGTTAGCACAAGCAATAGGTATTATAGTATATTCTAGAAACTTATTATTAATTAAAAGGAGAAGTAATGAATAAAATTCATAACTATATAAATGGATCAAGCAGATCTATTTCTGAGAATGAACTTTCAGTAGAAGATCCTTCAACAGGTGAAGAAATTGCAAAAGTCGTAATGTCATCTGAGGAGGACTTTGAAGCAATAATTAAAAGTTCAAAAAAAAGTCAGATTGAATGGTCTAATACTACTCCTCTTAAAAGATCAAGAATTCTATCAAATTACAAATCTTTAATTGAAAAAAATTTAGAAGAACTAGCTAAACTTGTTTCAAAAGAGCATGGCAAAACACTTGCAGATGCTAAAGGTTCTGTCACAAGAGGTTTAGAAGTTGTAGAATTTGCTTGTGGCATTCCACATTTACTTAAAGGTGAATTTTCTCAGAATGTTGGAAATAATATTGATTCATGGTCTGTTAGACAGCCATTAGGTGTTTGCGCAGGAATAACACCATTCAATTTTCCAGCAATGGTTCCTATGTGGATGTTCCCCATAGCAATTGCATGTGGAAATTCATTTATTTTGAAACCTTCTGAAAAAGATCCATCATGTTCTATAAGGCTTGCTGAACTTTTTACTGAAGCAGGACTTCCTGATGGAGTTTTTAACGTAATTCATGGTCAAAAAAATGTTGTTGATTTAATTTTAGAAAATCAAGATATTTCAGCCGTTAGTTTTGTTGGCTCTACTCCAGTTGCAAAATATATTTATGAGCAATCTGCAAAAAATGGAAAAAGAGTTCAGGCGTTAGGTGGAGCTAAAAATCATTTAGTTGTAATGCCGGATGCAAACTTAAACCAAGCTGTTGATGGTATTATAGGTGCAGGTTATGGTTCTGCCGGTGAGCGATGCATGGCAATATCAGTTGCTGTTGCTGTAGGAAATATTGCAGATGAATTAGTTAATAAAATACAATTTGAAGCTCAAAAACTTAAAGTAGCCCCATGGACTAACTCAGAGTCTGACATGGGACCTGTAATTTCAAAAGAACATAAAGAAAAAATTGAAAACTACATTTCTATTGGTTTAAAAGAAGGTGCTAGCTTGATTGAAGATGGGAGAGGTTACAAAATTCAAGGTTATGAAAATGGTTATTTTATTGGCCCCACATTATTTGATAATGTAACCAAGGATATGAGAATATATAAAGAAGAAATATTTGGTCCAGTAGTTAGTGTAGTGAGAGTAAACAATTATGATGAAGCTCTAAAACTTGTAAATGACCACCCTTTTGGAAATGGTTCAACAATTTACACTTCAGATGGTGAAATATCTAGACACTTTACTACCTATTCAAATATAGGAATGGTAGGAGTTAATGTCCCTATACCTGTCCCAATGGCATTTCATAGTTTTGGAGGTTGGAAGCAATCATTATTTGGAGATCACTCTGTACATGGAATGGAAGGAGTGCATTTTTATACAAAACTAAAAACTGTTACAAGTAGATGGCCTAAAAGTATCAATGAAGGTCCAGAATTTATTTTACCTACAAATTAATGAATATCCTTATTACCGGTTGTGCGGGATTTATTGGTTATCATCTTTGTCAAAGATTATTAAATAACTTAAAATTTAATGTCATAGGAATAGATAATGTAAATGATTATTACGATGTAAAATTAAAGAAACATAGGTTAAATATTTTAAAAAAAAATAAAAAGTTTTTATTTAAGAAAATTGATATCTCAAATAACTCAAAATTAAATAAATTATTTATTGAATTTAAATTTAGATATGTAATAAACTTAGCTGCCCAAGCTGGTGTTAGACATTCAATAAAAAACCCAGATATTTATTTTAGAAGTAATATTTTGGGTTTTTGCAATTTAATTTTTTTATCTCAAAAATTTAAAGTAAAGCATTTTGTTTATGCTTCAACAAGTTCTGTATATGGGGATCAAAAAAAATATCCAATTCGTGAGGATATGAATACAGATTTTCCATTATCTTTTTATGCAGCTACAAAAAAAAGTAATGAAGTAATAGCACATTCTATTAGTTATATTCATAAATTGCCGACAACAGGATTAAGATTTTTTACTGTTTATGGACCTTTAGGAAGACCAGATATGGCTCTTCATACATTCACAAATAAAATTATTAACAATAAAAGACTAACTCTTTTTAATTATGGAAATCATGAAAGAGATTTTACATATATTGATGATATAGTTGAAGGTATAGAAAAGGTATTATGCAAACCCCCTAATAAGCCAATTCCTTTTAATATATTCAATATTGGAGGTAATAAGTCACATAAGCTAAAAAAATTCTTGTCACTAATCGAGAGTAATTTAAAAAAAAATGCTAAAATATCATACAAACCATTGCAAAAGGGTGATGTTATAAAAACTAGGGCCAATTCCAACAAGCTTGATAATTATATTAATAAAAAAAAATATATAAGTCTAAATTTTGGTATAAAATCATTTATTAGTTGGTATAGGAGATTTTACAATGAATAATAAAAATAATAACAACGATATTATTGATGTTAATTTTGTAATCAAATCAATTCTAAACAATTGGATTATTGGTCTTATTATTTTTATAATTACAATTTCTGCATATGTTTATATTGAAAGAAATGATGCAAAGAAATTTGTATACACAAGAATAATTGATGGAATGAGTCTATATCAAAAAATGATTTTGACAGAAGTTAATAATAAAATTAAAGAATTACAAGCCTATGATAGAGATACTTTTTTAACAAAACAAATTTCTTCCTTTTCACATTTGAATACAAATCAAAGAAATTCTATAAACCAATTTTTTCTTCAACGTAAAAGTTTAACTCAACAAAGTAAAGATGAAGAAGATAAAAAAAATATATTAATTTTTGATGAAAAATACATCTCTTTTGAGTTGGTTAGTCTAATAAATTCAAAAAAGTTTTTTATTAAAGTTATTGATGAATATAAGGAATTAAATCCTGATAAATTGCAACTTATTGATCAAATTTATAATCCAAATGCTTTTTTAACAATAGATGATTGGATTCTAAAATCTTTGCAAGAATATACGGATAAATTAATCAAAATAGAAGTTAAATTTACTCATCCCACGCAGCACGATATTTTAAAGGATTTTAGTGATTATTTCTTATCCAGATTGAATCAAGAACTTATAAACAAAATTATATCTTATATAGATTTAACAATATTTACTTTTGAACAAAATATTCAAAGTGAAATAGAAATTACAAAAGACTTAAATAAGTCAATTACTAAAAATTATAAAGATTATTTGGATAATAAAACTACTTTGCTTAATAAAAATATTCAAATTGCAAGAAAAATGAATTTAGAAAAACCCCTTACAATTAATGATGTTAATATTACATTTGAAAATTTTGAACAGTATTTTCAAAATATGCACTCTTTTTTATTAGGTTACGAAATATTGGAGTCTGAGTTAAATCTTGCAAATGAAATGAAAGGGTTAAATATGTTAATACCTGATTTAGTTATTAACAATAATTATATTGATGCTCTTAATAATGTTACGCTAGTTAGAGAATTAAAAGATTATTTAAAAAAAACAAATATTTCAAAATTTAATAGTGATAAGAAAACTTTTAAAATAGTGAACTCTGACTCATTTAATTCCAGCAGAACCATATTTCAAAAAGATATAAATGTTATAAGAATTGTTGCTTTTTTTATATTTATTTTTTTATATATCTTTATTTCACTTATAATCTCAATTAGCAGGAAAAAAACTGAATAAATGCAAGCAATTATTGAGAAATTTTATTTTTTAAATTTTATAAAATGTCAAAATTAGAAATTGTTAAGAGAGATCCTTATATTGTTTATGCATTCTTTATATTTGCGTTTTTATTTATTACTTTTATTTTTGTGTTATTTAGAAGTCTATTAGATGTAAAAACCAAATAAATGGTAAATCTTTTTACAAGAATTTTTGATAATTTAAATAAATTATTAATAATTATGTTGCCACCAGCAATAATAACTGGCCCATTTTTATCAGATTTAATTGTTTCACTTTCTGGAATTTTATTTTTGCTTTTAATTATATTAAAAAAAAAATTCGAATACTTTAAAAATATCATTTCTTTTAGCTTTTTTCTGTATTGTTTGTATTTAATAATAATTTCCGCAACATCAGAAAACAATTTGCTATCATTTGAAAGTAGCTTATTTTATTTTAGATTTGGTATACTGGTACTAAATATTGCTTACTGTATAAATTATTACCATAAGTTTTTAAAATTATTTGGTTTAAGTTTTCTATTAGTTTTTTTATTTGTTTTAATTGACTCTTATTTCCAATTATTTTTTGGAAATAATTTATTGGGTTTCACCTACGCCAAACACAGATTAACAGGTATATTTGGTGAGGAGAGGGTGCTTGGAAGTTATTTATCTAGATGTTTACCTTTTTTAGTTGCATTGATTATAATAAATGTAAAAAATACAATTAAAGTTGAATTTCTAATTTTTATTTTAATCTTTACATCACTACCAATTATAATTTTTTCTGGTGAAAGAACGGCTTTATTTTATTTTATACTATTCATGATTTTATTTTTTTTGCTTATAACCAACAGCTCAAAATTAAAATTATACATTTTTTTTACATCAATATTATCTTTTTTTTTAGTATTTTTATTAAGTGATAGTGCTAGAGACAGAATGATTAATTTTACTACTTATCAACTTAATATTAAAAACGAATTAGACAGTGGTGGCATAAGAGTGTTTTCAGTTCAGCATGAAGTTATTTACAGTACTTCATTAAAAATTTTTAGAGATAACTATGTATTTGGCATTGGCCCTAAATTGTTTAGAGAAGTTTGTAAAAAGGACAAGTATATAACTCTCTCAAAATTAGACGCTAGTATTAATGGTTGCCAAACACATCCTCATAATACTTATATTCAGTTATTAACTGAAACAGGGGTAGTTGGTACTATTCCCTTATTATTTCTTCTTTTAAATAATTTAAATACCTTAATTAAACAATATTTTTTTAGAGTTGATTGCTCTAAAATACATTTGAATAATTATAGAATTCTTTTGTTTATTTCAACATTGATAACATTATGGCCTTTTGTGCCTAATGGAAATTTTTTCAATAACTGGCTTTCTATTATATATTTTTTACCAATTGGTTTTATTTTAAGTGATTATTTTAAAATTAAGTATGATTAAATTTCCCTAAATTTAGTTTGTAAAATAATTGGAATAAATAAATTTTTTTTATATAATAAAGCTAGAACTTAGTTCATTATAAATATGAATATTCATTATAATTGGAAGATAATTAGAAGTTTATCTATAGAAAAAAGATACTTAATAGATTATGCAAATTTGAAGAGTTCTTTACTTTTTCCACAAAAACAATTTTCAAGTTATAAAGATTTTTTAAGAATTTCAAAAAAAAATCAAGGAATACCTATTTTGCTTCCTATAAAAGACAAACATTTTACTTTTACAGATTTATCAAATAGTTTTAATTTAAATGAAATAGAAGTCGCTAAATATATTTTTTTAACAAATAATATTAATTATCCTGCAATAAAATTTTTGTTTAGAAAGGGGTATAAATTTTCAAATAACTACAAAATTAAAAAAAAATATGCTGCAATTGTTAACGATATAGTAAGATTTAATAAAGTAACACAAAAATTAGTTAAAGATTGTAACAAGCATAAATCCCTTGTAGCTTTTCAAACTAGAAATATTCCACATTATGGCCATGAGAAAATAATAGAATTTTTATTAACAAAATTTGATGTTGTTGCTGTAAACCCAATAATTGGGCCAAAAAAAAAGGGAGATATAAAAAATTCTGTTTTAAAACACTCATGGAGATACCTTATAAATAATATTTATGGCGATAGGTTAAAATTTTGGCCAATAATTTCTAACATGTTTTATGCAGGACCAAAGGAGGCTCTTAATCATTCAATATTAAGACAAAACATTGGTTTTAAAAATTTTCTAATTGGAAGAGATCATGCAGGTATGTCAAATTTCTACAAAAATAACCAAGCTATTAATTTTATAAAAAAACATAATAACCAACTAAAAATCGATGTAACTACTATAAATGGAGCCTTTTATTCAAAATCAAAAAAAAGAGTAATTGTTGTCAAAAATTTTAATCAGTATAAGAACGATTTAGTAAATATTTCTGGAACGAACTTTAGAAATCATTTGGAAAAAAAACAACTTTTTAAAAGAGCAAATCAAAGTATGCAAAAATATATATTTTCAAGGTTTGATAACTTATTTCAATAAAAATTTATGGACTCAAAAATTATCTCAACAATAGGGCCTGCTACTGAAAAAGAAAAAAGTTTAAAACTTATATTAAAAAAATCAAGTATTTTGAGAATAAATGGAAGTCATAATACAATTTTGTGGCATGAAAAAATTAGTAAAAAAATAAAAAAAATTAATTCTGATTCTGTTATACTTTTTGATATACCTGGGATTAAGCCCAGAATAAAAAATACAAAAAAACAATTTTTAAAAAAAAATTGTAATTACCTCTTCTACTATGATTTAAAAAGAGTTCCCCTTTTTTTAAGAAAAAAATTTTCAATGATATGTTTAACAAAGCCATTTCCAAAAAATATTAGTCAACAATTGTTTACTATTTCGGATGGCCAATATACTTTTAAAATTATACAAAAAACAAGTTCATATGTTATAGCCAAACCAAAAAATGACTTTAATTTGTTACCTTATAAAGGTGTAAATTTTCCAGATTCTTTATATGATGAGGATGAGCAATTTAGAGTAATAAATAATTTTTTAAAGAAAACAAAAAAAGTAAGTTATGATGCATTAGGTATCAGTTTTGTGCAATCTGATAAAATATTAAAAACATTAAAAAAAAAATATCCAAATAAAATAATTGTATCTAAAATAGAAAATTCTGAAGGCATTAAAAATATTGAAAAAATTTTAAATTTTTCTGATGTTATTATGATAGATCGAGGGGATTTATCGGCAGAAATTGGATCTCATAATTTATTTAATTCAATTATAATGATAGTTGAAAAAGCAAAATCTTCAGGCATTCCAATTATAATGGCAACTGAAAATTTTGATTCTATGATAAAAAATGAACAGCCCACTAAAAGTGAAATAGTAGCAGCAAATTTTAACATTTTGTTAAATGTTGACAAACTGATGCTTAGTGATGAAACTGCTACTTCAATAAACTGGTTAAATACTCTAAATTGGACAGATAATTTTTTGAAAATATCTAAAAAAAATAATAATTTATTAATGAGTAATAATAATTTTAATACTAATTTTAACATATCATCACAGAATCAATTGTGGAATGCTATTGAAAAAATTCAATCTTTACCTTTTATGATAGTAACAAAAACTGGAAAAGCTATTTATCAATTTAAAAAGTTTAAAAATAACGAAAAATTAATCTCTTTTACCGACTCTGATAAAGTTGTCAAACTATGCAAATTTTGGAATAACATAGTTTGCATTAAAATTAATAAATTAGGAAAAAAAGATACAGGAAAGCAAGTTGAAAATTTAGTTCGAAAATTTAAAAAAATATTGTTCAAAAAAAATAAATATATAGTTGCAATATTTGTCTTAAATCCAAAGAAAGGTTCAACTGCTAATGCTATACATTTTATTTCTAAGGAAATGTTTTAGTTTAATGGTTATTTGGTTAACTGGCTTATCTGACTCAGGTAAAACATCAATCTCAAAAGAGTTTTTAAGAATCTCTTCAAAAGAAAATAAATTTATTTCTATAGATGGTGATGATATAAGATTAATTTTTAATAATAAATTAGGTTTTAGCAAGCCTGAAAGAATAAAACATATTAATCATATTCAAAAATTAGCAAAATTTTTAGAACAAAATCATATAATGGTTATTGTATCTGCATTGTATTGTAATTCTGATATATTAAAATGGAATAGAAAAAATTTTAAAAAATATATAGAAGTTTTTGTAAAAACAGATAAAAAAACTCTGATCAAGAGAGACACAAAAGGGATCTATAATAATTATAAAAATAAAAAAATGAAGAATGTTGTTGGTTTTGATATAAGATATTTCGCTCCAAAAAACCCAGATATTCTAATAGATACAAACAAAAGTTCGATAGAAAAATCTGCTAAAAAAATATACAAATATTTCAAAAAACTAACAAATAACAATTAAAACAAATTATAAATATATTGATGATGGGTATTTTATTTAAACAAATTGTAAAAAACTGTCTTTTTGCTATTTTAAAATTTATCAGATTTTTTACTTATTCATTTGATAAGAAAATTTCTCTATATTTATCAAAGTTAAATTGGTCATCAAAGATTTATAATAAAAGTCTAGAAATAACCACTACTGTAGGATGTGCAATGATGTGTTCATACTGCCCTCAAGAAAATTATAAAAAAAATGGAAAAAGTTATCCCAGGGTTTTAACTTTCGCAATTTTTAAGAAAGCATTAGATAATGTAAATAAAGATGTAAAAATACATTGGACTGGATTTAGTGAGCCACTTCATTGTGAAGAATTTTCAAAAATGTCTGATTATGCTTATAACAAAGGGCATGTTCAACATATTTCGACAACCATGTATGGAAGAAAAAATTCTAAAGAATATGTTTCAACCAGTAATAAATTTGAATCAATAGTCTTACATCTTCCTGATAAAGATATGTTAATGCATCTTAAAGTTAATGATGAATATATTGATTACTTAGAAAAAACGTTAAGATTTCAGTCAAAAAAAATTAAAGCTAAAAAATTCTTAATTATGGTAATCGGCGATGATTTTGAAGAAAGGGTAAAAAAATTACTAGCAAAATTAGTAGAAGAAAAAATTATTTCAGAGAGTCAAGTTGAAATAAGGAAGCATTTAGTATCTCGTGCGGGTCAAATTGAGAACAGAGAAGGTTTTAGACAGAATAAAATTGAACAATTTGAAAAAAATAAAAAAAATTTATTTTATTGTGGTTACGGTAGATTAAATAAAAGTGTTATGTTAACTGATGGCTCTCTAGCGATATGCTGTAATGATTATTCTATTGAACATAATGTTGGCTCATTAGTAGATGAAAGTTTAGATCAGTTATATCAGCATAAGAAGCTGTTTTCTGATGATGATTTTATTCGAGGAGATAAAGAATTATGTAAAAAATGTGAATTTTACAAGTTTATATAAATCATTGTAAATTTTTTTTTATTTTAAATAATTGTTAAATTCAAACAAATTCAATATATTATGTTAGTATAAAGGTTTTTATTATGAATATTTCTGTGACTGATAAACTACAAGGTAATCAAAAATTTCATGGACAAAAATTTATTAATAAATCTCTAAGTCCAGCCATCATCCTTGAAAAACTTGCTAAAAATCTTGATCAATTAGACTTTGCTGATGATAATTATAAAAAGAAAATTTATGATAGCATAAAATTAAATGGGGAATTAAATTTTGATTTATCGAACCAAGAAATACAATATTGTTACAATATCCAAAATCCACAAACAATTTTTAATTATCTTGCATTTAGATATAAATTTAAATTAGCGTCTAGTCAGAAAGAAGAATTAGATGTACCACCTTATTTATTAATTGAGCCAGTAAGTGCATGTAATCTCAGATGCCCAATGTGTTTTCAAATTGATAAAACATTTACTAGAAAACCCTTCATGGGAGTAATTGATTGGGATTTTTTTAAAAGAATTGTTCAAGAAGCTAATGATATAGGTGTTGGTGCAATTACCCTAGCAAGTAGAGGAGAACCTTCAATGCATCCTAAATATGGTGAGATGATTGAGTTTGTATGTAAGCAAAAAAATATATTTGAAAAAAAAACAAACACAAATGCAACTTTCTTAAATGAAAAAATATGTCATCAAGTTTTTGATAATGATCTCACAACAATTGTAATATCTGCCGATCATTATGAAAAAGAACAATATGAAATTTTAAGAAAAGGAGCAAATTTTGAAAAAATTATTAAAAATGTTGAAATGCTACATAATATTAGAGAGAAATATTATCCTGGATCTAACACTGAAATAAGAGTGTCAGGAGTTGATTATCATAAAAATCTAGACAGAAATAAATTTGAAAAATTTTGGATACAGTTTAGTGACAATGTTTCTGCTAGTTTTGCAATCGAACGATGGGATACCTATAACAACCCTCCTCATGAAGATATTAATAGTGCCTGTTCTTACTTATGGGATAGAATGTATGTTTGGTTTGATGGACTTTGTAATCCCTGTGATGAAGATTATAAAAGTTATTTATCATACGGTAACTTAAAAAATAATTCTATTAAAGAAGTTTGGAACTCAAAAGATTTAAAAATTAAAAGACAAAAACATTTATTTTCATTAAGAAATCAGCTTACTCCCTGCGATAGATGCGGTGTTTGTTTTGACAAATAAAATAGGTTTAATAGGATATGGTAATCAGGCAAAGAGATTAGAAAAATATTTAAATCAAATTGGCTACAAAATTTCAATTATTTACAAGCCAAACTTTAAAAAAAATTTAAATAAATTTACTAATGATTTTAAAAAAATTCAGAATTGTGAAATTATATTTATTTGCTCAACTAACTCTACTCATTTCTTGTATTTAAAAAAATTGATTGGAAAAAAATATATTTTTTGTGAAAAACCTCCTGTGTCTTCATATGATCAGTTATTGAAACTAAAAAAAATAATAAATAATAAAGTTTTCTTTAATTATAATTTAAGATTTTGTGAGATAAGTAATTTAATTCAAGAAGCCAAAAAACATAATTTTGGCAATTTACTTTTTGCCAATATTATTTTAACCCACGGACTTAGTTCTAAAAAAGGTTATTTGTCTAATTGGAGGTCAAAGAAAAAATTGAGTCCAAAAGGAGTTTTTGAAACTGTTTCAATACATGCACTAGATATAATTTTATACAATTTTGGTATTAAAAAGATTTTATCAGAAAAATTAACTAATACATCTGGCAGAGGCACTGCATATGATACAAGCTTTCTAAACATAATTACAAAAAACAATGCTAACATTAGTATCTTTTGCTCGTACAACTCACCTCTGGTAAATTCGTGGATTTTTGTCTTTGAAAATGGAACTTTAAAATATGACAATAATATTTTGAAACTAAATGGACCAAGAAATAATTTTGATAAAAATAATAATTTTATTGAACCAAAAAATATATCTTCTAAGAGGATATCTTATAAAAAACTCTATGAAAAATCACTATTCAATAGTGTTAATCATTTTATGAAAACTGTGAAAAACAAAAAAAAATTTCAAAATGAATTATCTTTGATCTCAAACAAGTTAATTCTGCAAAAATGAAAAAATATTACAAATATTTTCAAGAAATGCTCTTTATCATTGGTAATGATAAAAAAAAATTAATCATATTATTTTTTCTTTATGTAATAGCACCTTTAATAGATGTAATTGGTATAGGTCTAATTGGACCGTATATGCAATTACTCTTATTTCCAGAAAATTTTTATGGTACTTTTATTTACGAATATTTAAGCAAATATAAAATTCTAGATGACTCATATAAAAATGTTTTATTAATATCTAGTATTATTTTATTAACAATATTTATTTTAAAGTCTTTTTTAGCAATTTTCTTAAATCATTCTACTGTTAAAATTTTAATGTATTTTCTAGTAGAAGTTAGAAAAAAATTAATTAATTCTTATAAAAAAATTAAATATATTGATTATCTTCAACTTAACAGTTCGAAATATATTGAGATAACGACTGGTTTATCATCAGTTTTTATAAGTCATTGTTTAGGAGCATATTTAAGATTATTTAGTGAGTCATTGGTTGCATTATTTTTTCTTTTGCTACTTATCTTTACTAATTGGAAACTTTTATTAGTTTTAATAATCATAATCTCTCCGGTGATATTATTATATGATTATATATTCAAAAATAAATTAATTTTTTATGGTGGAAAGAAAAGTTTAGGAAAACAAAAGATAATAAAAGGTGTTAGAGAGTTATTTGATGGTTTTAAGCACAACCTAATTTTTAATTCTTTTGAATATTTCGAGAATAAAATTATGGAGGGTGCCAATGATATAAGAAAAGGAGAAATTATAAGTAAACTTATAACATTTTCTCCAAGACATATTTTAGAATTCTTATTTATTTCTGTTATTATAATTTCTGTTATTTTTTTATCTCTAAATGAAACAAATTTTTTATTATACATCCCAAGTTTTACTGTATTTGCTATTGCATCAATTAGAATAGTTCCCTGTATAATTAACATAGTAAATATTTTTACTTCAATAAATGAAGGTAGGTATGCAGCAGAAAATATTTATGTTGAATTAAAAAAAAGTAGAGAAATTAATTCAAATATAATAAATAAAGAAAAGCAAAATATTTTAGAATTTCAAAAACTTAGTTTAAAAAATGTCAGCTTTCAGTATCCTGGCTCTAAAGATTTTACTCTAAAAAATGTAAATTTTGATATTCTTAAAAATCAAACAATAGGTATAATAGGTGAGTCTGGATCAGGTAAGACCACCCTTATTGACATAGTTCTGGGTCTACTTCCGGTTGTAGAAGGTGAAATATTAATAAATAATCGAAATTTAAAAGATTTTGATTTATTTTCCTGGCATAATAAAATTTCTTATCTGCCTCAAGATAGTTTTTTAATTGATGATACCATAGAAAAAAATATATCTTTGGAAAGCAAAGAGCTAGATATGGAAAATATTCAAAAAATTAACCAGTCACTAAAAAAATCTCATCTATCTGGTTTTATAGATCAATTACCAAATGGAACTAAAACAGAACTTGGAGAAAGAGGAGTTAGAATTTCTGGAGGACAGAAACAAAGAATAGTATTAGCAAGATCTTTTTATTTTAATAAAGAAATTTTAATAATGGATGAATCGACTAGTTCATTAGATGTAGAGACTGAAAAAGAAATTATAAATGAATTAAAAAATATTAAAGGTAAAATTACGATTATAATTATAGCACACAGACAATCAACTATTGAATACTGTGATCAAATTTATAGAATATCAAATAACTCAATTATACAAGAAAATTAATCTATATATGTCACTTAAAAAAAATAAAGTTCTAATTATTGCAGAAGCTGGCGTTAATCATAATGGAAGTATAAAAGTTGCAAAAAAGTTGATAGATATAGCTACAAATGCTGGCTCTGATATTGTTAAATTTCAAACATACAAAACTGAAAATTTGATTACTAAAAATGCCCCAAAAGCAAATTACCAAAAGAAAACTACAAATACAAATGAGACTCAATTTCAAATGTTAAAAAAGTTAGAGTTTACTGAAAAAGACCATGCAATACTAATAGATTATTGTAATAAAAAAAATATTGAATTTTTATCTTCACCATTTGATTTACCCAGCATTGATCTTTTAAAAAAATTTAAATTAAAAAGAATAAAGATACCATCAAGCGAATTAACAAATCATATTTATTTAAAAAAGATTTCATCTTTTAGAGGTGAAATCATTTTTTCTACCGGTATGTCTTCTATGAAAGAAATAAGAGACGTTTATAATTTTTTAATTAAAAATGGTGTAAAGAAAAAAAAGATTTCCATTTTGCATTGCAATTCTGACTATCCTACAAAATTTAAGGATGTAAATCTTAGATCAATGCAATTAATAAAAAAAACAATAGATGTTAATATTGGATATTCAGATCACTCTATTGGATCTGAAGTGCCAATCGCTGCAGTAACACTTGGTGCTAAAATTATTGAAAAACATTTTACAATTGATAAGAAAATGGATGGGCCTGATCATAAAGTAAGTCTTGACCCTAAAGAACTAAAATACATGATTAAATGTATAAGAAATGTTGAAGAGAGTTTGGGTAAATCTAACAGAATATTATCAAAAAATGTTATCGATAACATTAAAACTCATACAAAATCAATTGTTGCTTCAAAACCAATAGCAAAAGGAGAAAAGTTTTCATTAAATAATTTAACAGTTAAAAGACCTGGTACAGGTCTTAATGCAAAATTTTATATGAAATTGATCAATAAAAAATCAAATCGAAATTATAAAGCTGACGATTTGATATCAAAGAAAGAACTATGAAAAAATTAGTTTGCATTGGTTCCGGCGGTCATTTACGACCTGTTTTAGATGCAGCTAGTTTAAGTAAGTTCAATGTAATAGGTGTAATTGATATCAATTTTGTAAAAAATGAAAAAATACTTGGTATTAATGTTTTTCAAAAAATAGAGTCTATAAAAAAATTTGATATAAAAAATACATCTTTATTTATTTCGATTGGTGATAATAAAATTAGAGCAGATAAATATAATTATTTTAAAAAATATAAATATAATTTTATAAATATTATTCATCCAACAGCAATTATTTCGAATAATGTTAGTTTAGGTGAAAATATTTTTATAAATTCAGGCTCAATTATCAACTCTAATGTTAAAATAGGAAACAGTAGCATTATAAATACAGGTTGTATTATTGATCATGAGACAGTTATTGGAAAAAACACTCACATTGCACCGGGATCGATTGTTGCTGGAAGATGTAATATAGGAGATTTAGTATTTATAGGTATGGGGTCAAGGATAATACAAAATATAAAAATTGGAAATAATGCAACACTTGGTGCTGGAACGGTTTTAATTAATGATGCAATAAAGAATAAAACTTATTTAGGTATTCCAGCAAAAATAAAAAAATCATGAATTTATTTTATAGTTCAATTATTAGTAAAAAAAAAACTATTGATGAAGTGTTTAAATTTTTTATTGAAAAAAAAATTTCTAACATAGAACTAACAGGTGGCATACAGTATGATGAAAATATACTTGATAAATTAATATTTTATAAAAAAAATTATAATTTGAACTTATTGATACATAATTATTTTCCAAGTCCAAAAAAAGATTTCGTTATTAATTTATCTTCTTTAGATAATGAAATTTATAATTTAAGTCTTAGCCATTGTATTAAAGCTATTGAAATTAGTAAAAAAATAAAAGCAACAAAATATGCATTTCATGCTGGTTTTCTTTTAGATTTAGAAGCGGAAGAGACAGGCAATTTAATTAAAAGAAGAAAATTAATTAATAGAAATAATGCCATAAATAGATTATGTGAGGCATTTACTAAGCTAGTAAATTTTTCAGCCGGAGAAGTTGATTTATTTATAGAAAATAATGTAGTAACTCTAGAAAATTATAATAATTTTTCAAATATTAACCCCTTTTTACTTACGGATAAAAAAAGTTATTTAGAGTTAAAATCATTTATTGATTTTAATATTCTTCTAGATTTAGGTCATTTAAATGTGTCTAGCGAAACTCTTAAATTAGATATTAATGATGAAACAAACTTTTTTTTACAAATTGCTAAATACATACATTTTAGCGAGAACAATAAACTCAAAGATGAAAATTTAGCATTTTCAAATGATAATAATGCTTATAGACATTTATTAAAAAATAAATTAGATACTAAAACTATTACTTTAGAAGTCAAAAGTGATTTTGATCAGATTGAAAAATTAAGAGATAAATTTTTAAAGTTATGAAAGTTATTATTGTAGGAGCTGGTACCACTGCTAGGTCGACAGCGGATATATTGTCTAAAGATCCAAATTTTCAAATTTATGGATTTGTTGGAAATAAAGATGAAGATAAAAAATTAAGAGGTAAGTATATTTACAATAATATTCCATTTGTAGGAAGTCACGAAATAATTAATAAATTAATTGATGATGAGGTTAAAGGTTTTGTGATAGCAATTGGGGATAATTATTTGAGAGAAAAGTTGTATTATTTTGCATTAAATAGAGGATTAAGTCCTATAAACGTAATTTCAAAGAATGCGATTATTATGGACAGCGTCAATATTGGAAAAGGTGTAATTATTAAACCAGGCTGTATAATATCAAACAATGTTAAAATTAGTGATAATGTTAAATTAGATACTAATGTGATTGTTGAAGTAGATTGTAATATAGGCGAAAACTCTAGTGTTGGATCCGGTTCTATTTTGGGAGGTGCCAGCACTATTGGAAGAAGTGTTGAACTTGGAACCCGAGTAGTAATCGAAAGCTACATTAAAATAGGCAAAAATAATAAAATAAAATCTGGAACTGTTTGCTTTAAAAATTTAAAAGATCTACCTAGAAAAAAATAACATTATAATGAATTCCAAATCACTACTTGTAGCAGGAGGAGCGGGATATATTGGTACAACATTAATACGTGATGCCCTTGAATTAGGATATAATGTTATATGTTTAGATTTACTAGTATATGGTGGAAAGCCCCTAAGTGCCTTTTTTAATCATCCTAGATTTAAATTTATTCAAGGCGATATTAGGAATAAAAAACTACTTAATTCTATATTAAAAGATATAGATTTAGTAGTAAATTTAGCAGCAATTGTCGGCGACAAACCATGTCAAGCTGCTCCAGATTCTGCTGTATCAATTAATTCATTGGGAGCTAAAATTCTTGCAGATTGTTGTATTAAAAATTCAATCGAAAAATACATTTTTACATCAACTTGCTCTAACTATGGTATTTCTGATCCTAAAATAGCAGTTACAGAAGAAGGAGATTTAAATCCTGTTTCACTTTATGCCGAAACCAAAATTGATACTGAGAATTATCTAAATTCTTTAAATCAGAATAAAATGAAAACTGTATGTTTGCGTTTTGGTACAGCTTTTGGTATCTCAGCCAGGACAAGGTTTGATTTAGCAGTAAATTCATTAACTTTTGAGGCATTTACTAATAATCAGATAACAGTTTTTGCAGGTAACACCTGGAGACCATATATACACGTCAAAGATATTTCAGGTATAATTATTAATTTTCTGAATGCACCTTCGGCTAAAATCAAACACAAAATTTATAATGCAGGTTTTAATTCTCAAAATTTCACTAAAAATGAAATTGTCGATACATTATTGCAGGAATTACCAGAGCTTAAAGTAAACAACATTAATACAATAGATGATAGAAGAACTTATAAGGTGTCGTTTAGTAGACTTGAAAAACTTTTTCCAAATTATAATATTAAAAGTGTAAGAGAGGGAATGGCAGAACTTTTACTAGCATTTAAAACTGGAATACTTAAAAAAAATGATTTTGAGTCTAATAATTTAAATAGAATTACTGAATTTTTTAAACTAAATGAAAATAAACTAAAGAATATCAATGATTAAAAAACGAGCCGTTCCTTGGGCTGATCCAATTCTAGATCAAAAAGAAATAACTAAGGTATTGAAAGTTTTTAAATCTCAAAGATTCACTTCAGGACTAAATGTTAAGTTGCTAGAAAAAAAAATTGCAAAATATTGTAATGCTAAATATGCTCTTTTGGTTTCTAATGGTACAGTTGCTTTAGATTTGGCTCTAAAATCTCAACATATAAATCAAAATGATGAAGTAATAGTTCCTGCTATGACATATTTTTCAACTGCATCTTCAATATCCTATCAAAATGCAAAACCAGTATTTGTAGATATTAATCCAGATACATTTAATTTGGATCCAGATAAAATTCAGAGAGCAATAACCAAAAAAACTAAAGCAATCATTTTTATTGATTATGGGGGTTTCCCTGCTGAAGTAGATAAAATAAAAAAAATTGCTAAAATAAACAATCTTAAATTAATTCATGATGCAGCTCAGTCGTTAGGTGCAAAATATAAGAATAAAAATATGGGTTTAAATGGAGATATATCGACTATGAGTTTCCATATGGCTAAGATTATGACAACAATAGAAGGTGGTGTAATATTCACAAATAATTCAAGAACTTACCATGAAATCAAAACTCTAAGAAATATTGGTGAACCATCAAATAAAAAATATATACATACACACTTAGGAACAAATGCAAGAATGACAGAAATTCAAGCAGCTATTGGATTATCACAATTTAGTAAACTGAATAACTTCTTAGTAAAAAGAAAAAAAATATGTTTGAAATACAATAAAATTTTAAAAGGTATGAAAAATATTATTAAACTGCCAATTATTGAAGAAAAAAATAAAAAATCAGCAAACTTTTTCTATCCAATCTTAGTTAACAATAGAGATTTTGTCGCAAAAAAGTTAAGATCAGATTATAATATCGATACACGTGTTGCTTATCCGATGCCAATATACAATCAGCCAATTTATAAAAATAATAAAATGTCTTTTAAAAAAGAATTATGTAAGAATGCAGAATATGTTACATCAAAAGTTCTCAATTTACCCCTCTATCCAAGTATGAAGACCTCAGATATTTTTTATGTAACCAATTCATTAAAAAAAATATTGAATAATAAATAAAAAATGGAATTAAATAATGGATATGTATGTATTGTAAGTTTTGGCAATATTGCAAAAAGACATTTTAATATTTTACGCAAATATTATCCTAATCTTAAAATTGTAATTGTAAGTAAAAATCAAACAAAATACAAGAATGCTATCATATATGAAAATATAGAAAAAATTAAAAAATTAAAAATTTATTTAGCAATAATTTGTTCTCCGGCCTCATTACATATTTCACATGCTAATTTCTTTCTTAAAAAAAATATACCAACATTTATTGAAAAACCATTTTCATCTAATCATAAAGAAGTAATAAATTTGTTGAATAAATATAAAAATAAAAAAATATATTTGATTATAGGTTATGTTTTTAGATTCCATAGCCAGGCACAAAAAATAAAAAAATTATTAGAAATAAAAAAAATTGGTGCAATTAATTATGTTAAAGTTAATAATTTTTCATATTTGCCTGAATGGAGGCAAAAAGATTATAGAAAAAGTGTTTCAGCAATCAAAAGTTTGGGTGGAGGAGTCTTAAATGAATTGAGTCATGAAATAGATTTGTTGTACTGGTTTTTTGGAAGATTTAATTTCGTAAATTGTCAGCTTACTCATTCAAATAAATTAGACATAGAAACAGAAGACGATTGTGTATTTGAATTTCTAAAAGGAAAAATGAGAGTTTTTGGACATTTAAATTTTAGTGAAAAATTTCATAAAGAGAGAACAATTCTTATTAGTGGAAATAATGGTTTAATTTATTGGGATTTAAATAACAGTATTTTAAAAATTAAATCAGAAAAATTTAACAAAACCTATGCATCAAAAGAAAATTTATATAATGAAATGTATGAGTATCAAATTAAGTTTCTGATGAAAAATTTTTTAAAGAGTAAAAGAACAACTAATAAAAAAAATTTAAGAGATGTATCTGAGTTAATACATAGTTGTAAAATTTCTTCAGAAAAAAATAAAAGTTTAAGATTGAGATGAATATAGCTTTTATTTTTGCTAGAGGTGGATCCAAAGGTTTAAAAAATAAAAATATAAAAATTTTTAATGGAAAACCATTAATTTATTATTCAATTGAAATTGCCAAAAAAATAAATTTAATTGATGATATTTATGTATCTACTGATGACAGTAAAATATCTAAAATTTCACTTACGTATGGTGCAAAAATCATAAAAAGACCAAAGAATTTATCAAAAGATTCTTCCGATGAATGGAAAGCTTGGCAACATGCAGTTAATTATATTAAAAAAAAAAATATTAAATTTGATAAATTTATTTCATTACCATGCACATCTCCATTAAGGTCAAAAGAAGACGTTGTTAAATGTATAAATAGAAAAAATAATAAAAATGATATGGTTATTACTTATTGTAAGACAAATCATAATCCTTACTTTAATATGGTAATGCATAAAAAAAATAATCAATTAAAAAAGATTATGAATTTAAAGAAAAATATAATTAGACGCCAAGATGCGCCCAAAATCTTTGATATGTGTACAGTAGCCTATGTTACTTCTCCAAGTTTCATTGTAAATAATAATAATTTATTTGATGGCAGAACAGAAGGTGTTGAAATTCATAAAAATAGATCAATTGATATAGATGATATTTTAGATTTCAAATTTGCTGAATATATTTATAGTAAAATATTAAATGAAAAATAAGATTATAGTAATAACAGGTGCATTTGGAAAAATTGGATTTGTTGTAGCATCCTCATTACTTGAACAAGGTCATTCTGTAGTTTTAAGTGATATAAATTTAAATTTAAAAAAATATAATTCATTGAAAATAAAATTTAAAAATAGTGTTGAATTTTTTAAATCAAATATAACCAAATCTTCAGAAATTGATAAGCTAATTAAATTTACCTTAAAAAAATTTTTAAAAATAAATACCCTCATACATTGTGCATATCCAAAAAATTCTAAGTTTACTAATCTTAATAAAAAAATTGATGAAAAAAACCTAAGTTTAACACTCTATAATCACTTAGGCGCAACAATAATAATATCTCAAAAATTTTTAAATTATTTTCAAGGAAAAAAATCGGGTAAAATAATATTTTTTTCTTCTATTCAAGGTATTTCTTCTCCAAAATTTGAACACTATAAAGGAACGCTGTTGCAATCTCCCATTGAATACTCAGCAATAAAATCTGGTATTGTTTCAATAACTAAATATCTAGCCAAATATTCAAAAAATAAAAATATTAATATTAATTGTATTAGTCCAGGTGGTATTATTGACAACCAAAGCAAGATATTCGTTAATAATTATCGAAAAAGTTGTTTAAATAAAGGACTGTTAGATCCCTTAGATATTACAGGTACTGTTTCTTTTTTAATTTCTGATAATTCTAAATATATTAATGGTCAAAATATCATTATCGATGATGGTTGGTCTTTATAGATAAAATTATTGTGAATACTTAATATTTTATATAAAGAATAAGTATGGGAATGAACTTAGCATCATTCAAGCTCGCACTTGAATTAAAAAAAAAAGGTTTACTAGACAATATTAAAAGTATCCTAGATATGGGATCTGCTGATATGAGAATCAGCTATGAAAATCTGAAATTTTTATTTGATCAATCAAAAATAGATTTTGACAAAAAGAAATTTAATTTTTTAAAAAATTTTCCCAAAGGTAAAAGACGATCAACAAAAATATTTTGGAATTCATTAGGTTTTAACAATTATGAATGTTTAGATATAAATAATAAAAATAATTCACATAATATAGACTTAAATTTTCCTTTATCTAATAATAAATTAAATAAACAATATGATTTAGTAAATGATTTTGGAAATAATGAACATGTATTTAATGTTGGAGAAGCATATAAAACTATGTACAACATTACGAAAAAAAATGGCTTAATGTGGATTAGACAATCAGTATATAATGGTAATGGTTTTTTTAATTTTGATAAAAGTTTTTTTGAAGGTATGTCTGTTGCTAACAATCTTTCTATTTTATTTTCATCTTATGTAGTAAAAATCAATTTATATGAAGAGTATTTGATTCCTTGCTCAAAAGAATTGTTATCTTCAATTGATTTAAATAAAGTTCATGGGATTGACATAACTTATGTGTTTAGAAAAATTAAAGATCAAGAATTTAAATATTATTATCAATATAGTCTGAACAGTCCAAACGATACTTATGAAATTCAACATCTTGAACATCCATATAGTTCGGAAAAAATTTATATTAAAACTAAAGAAAAAAAAGAATATATTAAGTTAGCAAAAAAAGGCAACAAGGATGCAATTGAATGGCTACGAGCTCTGGGAATTAATTTTTAAAAAATGAAAGTTTTGGTTCTTCCAAAAAAAAATGGAAATATTATATGTACAATTGCAATAGGAAAAAAATACTATAATCAATGGCACAAATATTGCTTTCCTTCATGGAAGAATTACTGTAAAAAATTTAGCATAGGTTTAATAGTTTTTGATAAAAACATAATTGATGTAAATCATAAAAAATGGAAAAAACCAACATGGCAAAAATTACTTATTGCTAAAGAAATAGTAAAGCTTTATCCAAATGCAAAAAATTTATGTTATCTAGATACTGATATTTTAATAAACCACCTATCATCACCTAATATTTTTGATTTTCATAAAAATAATAAAATTTCTTTAGTATCTCAAATTAATAATCTTCCATATAATTTATTGAAAACTCAAAAAAAAATTGCTTTTTATAGAAATAATTTTTACTCAAAAAAGTATCCTTTGGATTCTGCACTTTTTATGACTAAAAATCAAATTTATGATTTTCACAATTTAAAAAGACAAAAAGATTATGCATGTATGGGTTTAATAATGTTCAATATAAAAAAATTCAATGATATTTTTTATAACTATTTCTTTTTATATGATAAAAAAACTAAATCATTAACTGGTGGTGATGAGCCCATAATGAATTTTATTTTACAAAACAATCACCATATAGAGTGGTTAAATTATAAATTTCAGTCACTTTGGATATATGAAATAGCTAATAACTATCCTTTTTTATATCAATATAAAAATAAAAATAATAACACTATTAAAAAATGTGTCCAAAATAGTTTGTTCAATAACTATTTTTTACATTTTGCTGGATCATGGTATGAAAGCAAGATGATAAAAAATATTTTCAAAAATAATGATTTATTATTATTAAAAAATTATTTCAATTATGAAAATATAAAACCAAAGGGCAGACCAAAAGGAATAATAAAGCCTTGAGTTTACACATTAATATATTAAAAAAATATTTTAATTTTAATTTAAGATAGAGAATGACTATGAATGTTTTTAGGTGTAAAAATTGTCTTAATTTATCCACAAGACCAAGAATAACTTTTGATGAAATTGGATGGTGTAATGCATGTCAATGGATGAAAGAAAAGAAAACATTCAACTTTGAGTCACGTATAAAAAAATTTATAAGTATTATAGAAAATTTTAAAAAAGATAACGATGCAGTCTTTGATTGCATTGTGCCAGTTAGCGGGGGGAAAGATGGAAGTTATGTATCTTATATTCTTAAAGAAAATTTTGGTCTCAACCCATTAACAATAACATCTAGACCTCCATTAACTATGGAGGTTGGTGAAAAAAATTTAAACAACTTTTTAAGATCTGGATTTGATCATATTCATATAACTCCAAATGAAGAAACAATGAGAAAAGTAAATAAGTATGGTTTTATAGAAATGGGTTTTCCTTATTATGGATGGTTAATTTCTATCTTCACATCAATAATTAAAACTGCTATTCAATTTAAAATACCTTTAATAGTCTATGGAGAAGATGGAGAGATAGAATATGGAGGTTCAAAAGAAAATATTGACACATTAATTTTTGGCTCAGATTATATTGAAAAAATATATTTTGAGAGTGGATATAAAAAAGTGATAGACGCAGCAAAACTTACAAAACAAGAAATGTTCTGGTTCGAACTTCCAAAAAGAGATGATGATTTTGAAATATATATGACTCATTGGAGCAAATATGAAAACTGGGATCCATACGAACATTATTTAATTGCTAAAGATAATTGTGGTTTACAGGAAAGTGAGATGTCAAACTCCGGAACTTTTACAAATTTCGCTCAAACAGACCAAGATCTTTATGCACTTCACACGTATTTATGTTATTTGAAGTTTGGTTTTGGCAGAGCAACTCAAGATGCTGGCATTGAAATAAGAAGAGGAGCTATGTCAAGAGCACAAGCAATAAATTTAGTTAAATTATATGATGGCTTATATCCTCAAGAATTTATTGATACTTATTTAGATTACTACCAAATGACTAGAGATGAATTTGAAACAGTTTTAGATAAGTGGGCAAATAAAGATATTTTTAATAAAAAAGATGGTTTTTGGGTTCCAAAAATTGACTTGTTTAAGTGATGATTATTATTGTTGATTATTCATTGAATAATATTTTTTCAGTAAAAAGTTCCCTAGAATTTATGAATATTGAATGCAAAGTTTCAAACAAACCAGAGGAAATATCAAAAGCTACTCATATAATATTACCAGGAGTAGGATCATTTTTTGCCGCAATGCAAAACATTAAACAAAAGAACATTGATATCGCAATGCAGGATGCTGCTAAAAGAGGAACTCAAATTTTGGGTATTTGCCTAGGTATGCAATTATTAGCTAAGAAGGGATATGAAGATGGTATCTCGGACGGAATTGGACTTATATCATCAGAAGTAAATGAATTTGACAAAACAAAGACAAATAAAAAAAAAATTCCTCATGTAGGATTTAATAATATTAATATAAATAAATCTAATAAACTTTTTAAAAATATTGAAGATGGAAGTGATTTTTATTTCAATCATTCATATATAATAAATACTGAAAAAAAAGATAAGAATATAATTTTCCACAAGGGTAAATATGGACAGGAATTTGTTGCAGCCTTCGAGTATAACAATATTAATGGAACACAGTTTCATCCAGAAAAAAGTCAAACTAATGGTCTAATGTTGTTAAGAAATTTTATAAATCTTTAAATAAAATGTTAAAAAAAAGAATTATTTTTACATTATTGTTTTATGACAAATTTTTTACTCTAAGTAGAAATTTTAGATTACAAAAAGTAGGAGATATCAATTGGTTAAGAAAAAACTATAAATTTAATCAAACTACGGATTCTATAGATGAATTAATAATTTTAAACACTAGACCCTCAATAGAAAATAGAAAATTATTTATAGATACCGTTAATAAATTATCTAGTAATTGCTTTATACCTATTTCTGTGGGTGGAGGAATAGATGATTTAGATTATGCAAAAACTTTATTGAGAAATGGAGCTGATAAAATAGTAATAAATTCTATTATATTTCATAATGAAAGAAAAGTTACTGAATTAGCAAACAATTTTGGAAAACAATGCGTAGTTGCATCTATCGATTATAAAATTAATAAAAAAAATGAATTTGAAGTGTATGTAAATTCTGGAAAAGAAAACACTGGTATTAGTCTTCAGAAATATTTAAAAAAAATTTTAACTCTTCCTATTGGAGAAATTTTTTTAAACTCAATTGATAAAGATGGAACTGGACAAGGAATGGAGTTGTCAGTTTTAGATTTAATTCCCAAAAATATACATACACCATTGATTTTTTCAGGAGGAGTTGGAAAGTGGGAACATATATATGAAAGCATAAAATCCGATAAAGTTGATGCTGTAGCAACTGCAAATTTATTTAATTTTGTTAATAATGGATTAGAGCTTACAAGATATGAATTATATAAAAAGGGTATTAAAATTCCATTGTGGAAAAATGAAAAATTTAAAATGTAAGTATGAAAAAACTCACTACTATTTTTCTTGATAACAATTCAATATTTTCAATTTTCAAGTTATTTATTTTAATTATTAATAAAAAAAATGAAATAGAAAAAATATATTATTTTGAAAAAAGAAAATTATACTTATTAAAAATTATTTCAAAAATTTTTAATATTCAAATATCTTACTTTGAATATAGAAATTTTTATAATTTTGTTGATAAAGATAAGATGAATCTTGGATGGAAAATTCAAACCTATCAAGCTCATCCATTTATTAAAGAATGTCTTAGTTTGTATAAAAGTCAATATAAGAAATTTTATGAAAAAGGCTTTGAAAAATTTTTAATCAAAACTCTTGCAGCATATAAATGGCCATACAAAAATGAAACATTGTTAGATATATTAATTAAATTAAATGAAATTGAGAATAAAAGTTTAAATAACAAAGTTTTTATTACAGAAAATATTGTTTTCTCAGACGTTTTTAAAAAATATTCATTAAATTTAGGTATAAATATTAATTTTTATGATAAGATTAATTTTTTTTATTCATATTCATTTGCAAAAAATTTACTCAAATTTTTTATAGGTAAATTTATAAAGAAAAATAAATATAATAATAAAAAAATAGATAAAAATAAAAAATATATAATATTTGATATTTCCCTTTCCATATATAAACCACTTGAATTTTTAAAATTTAAAAAAATAAATTTTGAAAATGTAATTTTTGTATCTAATGAAAATTTTGTAGGTGAGAAAGAGTTAGAATATATCAAAAAAAATAATTTAAATTTTATATTTTTAAAAAAAAGATTTGATAATCAAAAAGATATCCCATATTTCTATGAGCCGGGAATTGAGTTTTATAAATTAAATATTTTTCGATCACTTAATAGAAACTTTCTTGATAACTTGTATAAAGAATATCTAAATAATTATTATATTTGGAAAAATTTTTTTAAAAAATTTAATTCTAATATCTTTATTACTGATAATATTTGGTCTAATCAAACCCAATCAGCTAATAATGCCATGCAAAATTTAGGAGGAATATCAATAAGTTTTCAAGGATCTTTTTGGGAAACACCACCTATACATGCAATAATTCATTCAGATATTTTTATGACATTTTCTCCTATGAATATAGAAGATTATCATAATAATAATTCTTTTTTTAATATATTGATCAAAAATGGATATATAAAAGATTACTCATTTCAATTAGAAAAAAATAATTTAAGTCATATAAGAACTAAAATTTTAGATCATGGTGCTAAAAAAATAATAGGCTTTTTTGATCAAGGATCAACTAATGATTTATGGCCAAATCCTCACTATGTATCAAAAAATACTTATGTATTTCTGTTAAATAAACTTCTTGAGAATGATTGGCTGGGATTATTAATAAAACCAAAAAAACCAAAACTGCTTAGACAAAAACTAGGCAATGATTGGGAATTATTAAATAGAGCTATTAAAACAAATCGATGTCATGTTATTTTAGATAATCATCCGGGACATGTAAAAAATTTCACTCATACCCCAGGTGTTGTAGCCAAAGTAAGTGATATTTGTATACATGATATGTTAGTTTCAGCTACTGCAGGTCTTGAAGCTTATTTATCTGGTACAAGATCAATTTTATTTGATTATTTTGGATTTCATACAAGTATTTTTTATAAAAATAACATGAATGTTGCTTTTAATGATTATCAAAAAATGTGGAATTATATTGAGAATTTTTTTTATAATAATGATTATACTAATAATCTTGGTGATTGGAGCAATATTATTAATGAAATTGATGCTTATAAAAATGGAAAAAGTTCTCATAGATTATCAGTTTTAATTGAAGAAATATTCCTTAATTCTTTAGAAAATAAAAATAGAGATGAGATTCTTTCTGATGCCATTGAAAAGTGTAATAACTTATTTCAATCTGACAACATTTTAATTAACAACTAGTAAAAACAGCTAAACTAAATAAAATAAGCTTTTTATTGCTTTAAATCAAACAATCCCGTAATTAATAATTTTCAATCAAATATTAATTTTGCATTTTTGTTTACTTATAGAAATAAATTATATTTTAAGTGTTTTTGTTCTGAATCTAAGAAAAGGTGCTAGAGCAAAATCATTATATATGATAACAAAAAAAGATCTTTTGTAATAAATGATAAAATTTAAAATAATTAGATTTTAAAAATGAAACATAATTTTATTTTTATAATAGTTGACTCAATTTCATATAAATATTCGTGGTTAAATAATGAAGAATTCATGCCAAAATTATTTAAAATGAAAAATGAATTTAAAAACTTTCATAATCATTTTTCTACAGCAAGAAATACAAGAGGTGCATTTGCAAGTATTTTAAGTGGACTTTATCCAAATTTACATAAAGTAAATAATAGAAAGCATAGTTTTCGCTCTAATAAATATGGTTATTTACAAAAACATATGCAAAAATATGGATACCGTACTTTTTATTACGGTACCCAACCATTATTTCATTCAGAAAAAAAAAACGATAATTTAGATTTTAATGAATCTATATATTTAAGCCCTTCTATGGCTGAATACTTTATACCCGCATTGAATTATAACAAGAGTATCAAAAAAAAGTTGACAAGTATTAGTAATAAACCTTATTTTCTTTTTTTGCATTATACTGATGTTCACGCGCCTTACGAAACACCAAATATTAATTTTCTTTCACCAAAATATAAAAACATTAGAAATTTTCTTATTAAAAACTTTTTTAACCTAAATATTCCAAGAAGGTTTAGATCACTTTACTTGTCGCAAAAAAATTTTAATTTAGATAATGTTGTTTATAATGATTATCCTAATCTTAAAAATGATTGTATTAATCCACGAGGAAGATGGTTAACTCCTGAACGATATCCAAAATTTTATGATGCAGTTTGGTCAAATGACGCAATGTACAATGAGTATATAGATTTGATGAGAATGTGTAGTTTGTATCAAGATCATGCACTTTATGAGTTTTTAAATTATTTTAAACAAGAAAATAGTAAAAATAATATAATTATATTAGTAAGCGATCATACAAATAACGACATTTACCCACCTATGAGACAATGTAAAACAGATTTTTTATTAGATAAAAATTTACAAATTCCTATGTCAATTTTATCCTTCGATAAAGAGATTACAAAAAAACTAAAATTAGTAGATAATGAGTATACATATACATCTCACATTGATTTTTATAATTCTTTTCTAAGTATTTTTGATAATGAGTATGAAGATAACGATTATGAAATTAACCTTATGAACGTTAAAAAAAAGGATAGGTTTTTGTTAGCACAAATGTTTGATTCTAGACAAGATCATAATCAGTTTAGAATGTTTAACGAAAATGACTCTATAAATTTTTTTATGAAACCAAGTGATATAGTAAAAGATATTATATCAAAAAATGAGATAATGAATGATATTGATGATTATAAATATTCTCAGTATATTGATTATGTTTCAGGTTTAAATAATAAGGTTCTAGATAAAAGAGGTAGTAATGAAAAAAATTAAATTTAAAAAATTTAACTATTTTAATGTTATTTTAAAACTATTATTTTATAAGATTTTAAAAAAGAAAAATAAAAATAATTCATGGATCAATTTTAAAGATTTCAATGTTGAATATTTTGATTTTAATCAATCAAAAATTAAAGTTAAAAATGATAATAAAACTAAAATAGATATACAATCTGATTATTATCCAATGAATTAATATGAATATTATTTTTATTATTTTGTTTGTTTTAATTATTGTGAGTTTAATTTTATTTTTTTCAATAAATAAAAATGAGAGAAATTTCTTTAGGGAAATTTATGAATATAACTTCAATCAATCATACTATTCAAAATCTAATTTCAAAAAACCTAATAATTTAACTTTTATTCCACATCCAATATACAATTGGTCACTTAATCCTTTTCATAAGAATTCTAATAATCAATTTTCTCATACCATTGAAGGGTTTAGAAAAACATCAAATGCAAATAGTATAATGGACAATTTAGACTATAGTTTTAAAGTAATTTGCATTGGTGGAAGTACTACTCATTGTCAAGAAATAGATGATGTTAGTAAAACTTGGCCATCTCTTCTTAATTCTAAACTGAATAATCAAAATTCTTTCGTTTATAATTTTGGAGTTGGAGGTTGGAATACACTCCAAAGCTTAAATAGATTAATTTCTTGGTCAAATATAATAAAGCCTAATTTAATAATTTTGTATCAATCTAAAAATGACTTAACACCATTTGTTCAAGGGAATTTTAAAGAAAAAACTATTCAAAATGATTTACAAAATATAATCGTCCAGTTTTCTCAATCTTTTAATTTCGGTTATTTAAGATTATTTTCTAAAATACCAATAATAAATATAATTATCTATAAATTATTTTTAAGAAGAAAATTTTTAAAATTTGGCTTATTAAATATATACAAACCAAAAGCAGAATCAAATACGAATGGGTTAAAAAGAATTAATAATGAAAATATTGAAAATATTTTACTTAGAATAGAAACAATTTTTAAAATAGCAGAAATATTAGACTCAAAAGTTCTTTATGTTCCCGAGCTAGTATTTGATAAAGAATATTCAACAGTTTTAAGAGAGAAAATTTTTCCTAAAATAAAAAAAATTTCTGAAAAGTATCAGAATGTTGAATATTTTGACCTCTATAACGTTATGCAATTTAATTCAGAATATTTTATTGATAAAATGCATTTTACTGAAAGTGGATGTGAGATATTTTCAGAGATATTAAAAACAAAAATTATAAATGATTATTATAAATTAAATGATTAATAATTATATATTAGGTATATCCTGTTATTACCATGATTCATCATGTGCTCTTATCAGAAGTGGTGAAATTATATCAGCTCTTCAAGAGGAAAGGTTTACAAGGGTTAAATTTGATCCAAATTTTCCTATTAATGCAATAAATACTATTCTTAAGAATGAAAAAATTACTATTAAAGACATATCAGCCGTAACATTTTATGAAAATCCAAATTTAAAACTTGAAAGAATATTACAGAGCTATTCAGATGATAAGTTATCTAGATTTATAGGTATATCAAAAAAAATACTTTCGTGGTCAAATAAAAAATATAATTTTTTATATGATTTTAATTTTTATTTTAGTGAATACAAAAACAAAATATATTTTTTTAATCATCATATTAGCCACGCTGCATCTGCATTTTACCCATCAAATTTTAATAATTCAGCAATACTTACAATTGATGGGGTAGGAGAAAAACAATGCACAACAATAGGAGTAGGCAATGAAAACAAAATTAGAATTTTAAAATCACAAGAATATCCTCATTCCATTGGACTATTGTATAGTACTTTTACTAATTTTTTAGGTTTTAAGGTTTTATCAGGAGAATATAAGATGATGGGGCTAGCTCCTTATGGAGATCCAAAATATTATAATCTTATTAGAGATAATTTAGCAACTATATCAAAAGAGGGCATACTAAAAATAGATAGCAATTATTTTAATTTTAACGATCAAAATAAAATGTTTAATTCGAATTTTGAGGATCTATTTAAAATAAAATTTAGAAAAGAAGAAGAAAACATAGAAAAAATACATATGGATATAGCTGCATCAATTCAAAAATTTACAGAAGATTTTGTGATTGCAAATTCAGAATTTGCAATCAAATTGACAAATCAAAAAAATTTATGTCTAGCAGGTGGAGTTGCTTTAAATTGTGTAGCAAATTCAAAAATTTTAGAACACTTTAACGGAAATATCAATTTATGGATCCAGCCAGCATCAGGTGATGCAGGCACTTCTTTGGGCTCTTCTTTATACCTTCACTATAATGTTTTTAATAACAAAAGAGATATTAACATTAATTATAATCAAAAATATAGTCTTTTAGGTAATGATTATACTTCTGAAGAAATTGAAAACATTTTAAAAAAAATAAATATTAAATTTCAAAAACTCGATAATAAATATGATCAAATCGCAGATTTACTCAATAAACAAAAAATTTTAGGTATTTTTAATGGCAAAATGGAATATGGTCCTCGAGCTTTAGGTAATAGAAGTATTATTGGTGATCCAAGAGATAAATATATGCAAAAAAAAATGAATTTAAAAATTAAATTTAGAGAATCCTTTAGACCTTTTGCACCAATTATTTTAAAAGAAAAGGTTGAAGATTGGTTTGATTTTAAATACGATTCATTTTTTATGTTACTTACTGCTAAATTAAAAAAACAAAAAATCATAAAAGATAATAATAAATTTCATGGAATTGAAAAAGTTAATGAGGTTAGATCTGAGATACCAGCAGTAACACATTTAGATTATTCAGCAAGAATCCAGACAGTCACTCATGAGAGTAATAGCAATCTTTATAATATTCTTAAATCATTTTATAATTTAACAGGATGTCCAATTTTAATAAATACATCATTTAACGTAAGAGGAGAACCAATTGTTTGTACTCCTATAGATGCTCTAGCAAATTTTTTTCAAACCAATATTGATTATTTAATACTTAACGATTTTATTATTTCAAAAGATAATCAAGATTTAAGTATAGTAAAAAATTATTATAGAAAATTTAAACCAGATTAAATATGAAAATTATAGCTATGATACCTGCTAGAATTGGAAGTCAGAGATTAAAATATAAAAATTTGGCATTGTTGAATAATAAACCCCTAATTAGTTATGTCATTGAAAAAGCTAAAAAATCTAGAGTATTTAATGAAATATATATAAATTCTGATCATAGGATTTTTGAGAATATTGCTAAAAGATATAAAATTAAATTTTATTTAAGAAATAAAAATTTGGGTAAGTCAAATACTACATCAGATCAGGTTGTATTTGATTTTTTGAAAAATAATGAATGTGATTATTTGGCATGGGTTAATCCAATAGCGCCACTCCAAGAAATTGATGACATAAAAAAATCTGTAAAATATTTAATTGATAAAAAAATTAACTCACTCATAACTATAACAAATAAAAAAGTTCATTATCTGTTAAAAGATAAAGCAATAAATTTTAATATGAATAAAAAGTTTGATAAAACCCAAGATTTACCTGCAGTTTCAGAAATGGTTTATACGCTAATGATGTGGAACAGCAAGTCTTTTTTAAGTCATTATTCAAAAAATAAATATGCAATATTGCATGGTAAAAAATTCTTTTATGAAATATCAAAAAACTCATCAATAATTGTTAAAAATAAAGATGATCTTAATTTAATTCAAAATATATTATTAAAAAAAAATAAAAAAATAATATATGATAAAATTCTAAACCTAAAATAAATGTTCCCAAAAAAGAATAGTATAAAAAATATAAATAGACAAAGACCAGATAACAAAAAAAAAGGTTATCTGTATCTAAATCGAAATGAAAGGACTGTTGATCTAACATTAGAAATTAAAAAAAAATTACAAAAAGAACTAATTAAAGTAAACCTTGGCACATATCCTGAAATATCTAAATTATATAATAATTTGTCAAAGTTAAATAGTATTAGTAAGGATAATTTATTTGTTACAGAAGGTGTAACAGGCGGAATTAAATTAATATTAGATTCAATGAACAAGACTAAGAAAAATGTAATTTTTCCATATCCAACATTTTCACTTTACGAAATATTTATACAATTAAATGAATTCAAATCAATAAAAATTTTGTATTCTAAAAATTATATTTTAAATATTAATAAATTACTATCATCTATAAATAAGAGTACCGCTGCTGTATTTCTTCCAAATCCAAATGTTCCTATCGAAGGTTATTTGGATCAAAAAATTATTATTAAAATTGCCAATAAATGTCTAGCTAATAAATGTGTTTTAGTAATTGATGAAGTTTATTTTCATTTTGGCTCAAAAAGTGCTTCAAATTTAATAAATAAATTCAAAAATATTATAATTTTACGATCTTTATCAAAAGGATTTGGATTACCAGGTTTAAGAGTTGGCTATATGATTAGTCATAGAAGTAACATTGAATATTTGTCTAAAAATAGAATTGGTTATGAGACAAATTCATTATCAATTGCTGCATCAAATATCTTTTTAAATGATACTAAATTTTTAAAATCTTACACTAAACAAGTTAAACAAAGTTTGATTTTGATAAAAGAAAAAATGCAAAAGATTAATGTTAAAACTGTTGGAGGCAGCTATGGAAATTATATTTTTATAGACTTTAAAGATATAAAAAAATGTAAAAAAATAGTTAATGAACTTTATAAAGAAAAAATAGTTGTAAGAGATAATTGGCCCAAACCATTTGAAACAGGCATTCTTATCTCAGGCACATCAATTAAAAATACAAAATTTTTTATTAAAACACTGTATAAAATAATTAACCATAAAAACTATGTTTTTTGATGTCACTGTCATAGGTGCTGGTACAATTGGCATATCAATTGCTCATTTGTTGTCAAAAAAAAATTATAAAGTTTTACTTATAGACAAAGAAAAAAATTTTGGTTTACATACATCCTCAAGGAATACTGAAATTATACATGCAGGAATTTATTACAAACCAAACAGTTTAAAAGCCAAGATGTGCATTGAGGGGAAAAGTCTTCTCTATAATTTTTGTGATTATTACAAAGTACCTTATAAGAAATGTGGTAAAATATTTTTGGGATACAATAATGATCATCTAAAAAATTTTGAATCTATTATCTCTAGAGCAGAATTAAACGGATTGAATGACCTTTATGAAATAAGCTCCGAAAAAATTAGTTCCATAGAGCCAAATATTAAAGGCAAATATTTTTTAAGATCACCTTCATCTGGTATTTTTGATAGTCAGGATTTTATGCAAAAAATGCTTAATATTGCTGTTGATAATGATCTAATTTTTTCTCCAAATACTGAATTAAATTTTGTGGAGGATTATAAAACTTATAATACACTCCATGTAATTGAAAATAAGAAAAATAGGTTCAAAATTAATTCAAAAATAATAATTAATTGCGCAGGTAATTTTTCTATATCTTTATTTGAAAAAATATTTGATATAAAAACATTATATAAGCCTAATCCTATTAAAGGAAATTATCTAACATACTCCGGTAAGGCATTATTTGAAAATATAATTTATCCACCTCTTAAACCTGGTAAAATTGAACCAAGAATAGACGCTATATCTGACATGAATAACATAATGAAATTTGGTCCAGATGTAGAACAAGTTACCAGTTTGGAGGATTATACAGTTAATGAAAATATTAAAACAAAGTTTTATAATGAAATTTCAAAATATTTAAAAAATATCGAAATTGATAAATTGAATCTAGCTTATTCTGGTATAAGGCCTAAAATAAAATATAAGAATTTTTTACATGATGATTTTGTAATAGAATGGTATAAGGATAAATGTATAAATTTATTCGGTATGGACTCGCCAGCACTTACTTCGTCCTTAGCTATTGCCAAGTATGTTAATTCGATGATTGATGAAAAAAATAAATAATTGCATGTATTTAAAATCAGATTAAGTATTTAGCATACTATTATGAATAAAATTTACTATAAGGATTTATTGCTCTTCACTAAAAAAATTTTAAATAATATAAAATTAGATAAGTTTTCAAATGACTCAGTTTCTTATGGACTTTGTGATGCTTCCCTTAGAGGTGTAGACTCACATGGTATAAAACTTTTAAGACATTATGTAAATGTTGGTATAACCAAAAGAAAAAATCCTAATCCTAAATTTAGATTTATAAAAAAGTATCCATGTTTACAAATTCTTGATGCTGATCATGCATTTGGTCTAGCAGCAGGAATGAAGGCAATAGACAAAGGTATTGAAATTGCAAAAAAATATGGAGTAGGTATGGTTCCAGTAACTAATTCTACACACCCTGGTGCTCTTGCTAGTATTGCAATGCGAGCATCAAAAAAAGGTTATGCTGCGTTCGCATTTACTCATTCTGACTCATTGATGTTAAGTCATAATTCATCTGAGAGATATTTTGGAACTAATCCAATTTGTTTTACATGCCCACGAGAGGGAGAAGAACCTTATTGTTTAGATATGGCGACAACAATTATTTCATGGAATGAATTATTAAGTTATAGGAATAATTCAAAAAAACTTGAGTCTTTTATGGCAGCTGATGTTAAGGGAAACTATACTAAAGATCCCAAAAAAGCCCATTCCCTTAGACCCATCGGTGATTATAAAGGTTTTGGCCTAGCATCAATGATTGATATTATGTGCGGTGTCTACACAGGTATGCCATTCGGACAAATGATATTGCCAATGTTTACTATACCCAATGATAAAAAAAGATCATTAGGCCAATTTTATATTGTTTTTAAGGTAGATGGATATTTGTCAAAAAAAGAGTTTTCAAGAAAAGTAAAATTAATGTCAAATCAAATTAGAAATCTTAAGTCTGCGAAAAAAAAAGTTCTTGTTCCAAACGATCCAGAAATAAATTTTAGCAAAATTCGTATGAAATCAGGTATTCCATTAGATAAAAATACATATAAGGATTTAAAATATTTATCTAAAAAATATTCTGTTAAACTAAAAACTTTTTAATATTTATAAATATTATGAAAAATATTTTTTTCTTAAACGATAAAAGTGACTACAAGTTTTTTATAAATAATGATGATAAAAATAATTATTTTTATCCACTTAACTTTAAAATATTTATATACTTAAATAAAAAAAAAATTAGAAATGTTATTAGACCTTCCAGTCGTGAGTCAGATTTAGAGAAAAGTATTATAACTCTTAAACGAATAGAAGAAAAAATTGAAAATAGTAATTTTTTTAAATCAAATTTAAATGAAATAGAAAAAGAGACTTTTTTAAATCTTCTTCATGTAACTTTATCAAGCTGTTTAGAAACTTATTATAATATTTATCAATATAAAAATATTGAAAAATTTTATTTAAGATATGATAGTAAATTACATCAATCTAATAATTTTGATGAAATTTTTAAATATATATCAAGATATAATATTAAATATATTGAAAATTTACATAATTTAAGTGAAAAAAATATTAATAAAAATTTCTTTTTTCATAAGTTTATCAATAAAATAATTTTCAATAAAAATAATTTAAAAAGTTGTTATTTATTTTCAACCAATAGATATGGATTTGATAAAATTATAGAATATTTGAAAAATAACTATCAAAATATTAAAATTTATAAAATAACACCATTTAGCAGATATCAAATCATGGCAAATATAGTAAAATTTATATTAAGAAAAGAAAAGTCAATTTTAGATATTAATTTTAATACTTCAAAAGTTGTGATTGATGATTTAAAAATACATCAAATATTAAATGATGTTGATGAACATGTATTCAAATTAATTAAAGACAATTTATTTTCTTTATTAAAAAGAGGAGTTTTGTATACAGCCTCAAAATATCAATCATCAAAAAATATTTTGAAAATTATTAAACCAACGAAGATATTTTTACATCATATTCGTTGGTATGAGAATTTAGCTGTTGCCTATGTAGCAAATAATATGAATATTCCTGTTTATCTAATTTCTCATGGTTCTACTCCCTATAATAATAATGAAAATGTCTCTTACATTTTGAAAAAACACGCAAATGGCATGTCTTTTAGTAAGTTTGCTAACTTTTCAGTTAGTTTATCTCCTGTGTCTGAAAAAATAATTAATTATAATATTAATAATACAAAAATTTTAAGATTAAATTTTTTAAAAATTAAAAATAAAAATATCTATCAAAATCATAGATCAATAAATGAAATAATTATATTACATGCAGGAACATATAAAAATTATTCACCTAGATTGTGGATATACGAAAATGTATATGAGTATATAGTTGGTTTAAAAAATCTCATTAATGTTGTTAAAAATTATAAAAATGTAAAACTTATAATTAGAGTAAGAGGAGACCAATTAAGTCCTCAGCATGAAATAATAAATTTATTACCAAAATATAAAAATATTGAATTTAAAATTGATGGAGATTTTTATTATGATTTAAACAGAGCAAATCTATTAGTTACTTATTTTTCAACAACTGCAGAAGAAGCAATATCCATTAAGAAACCTGTACTTTTATTCGGTGGTACAGATCGTTATAAACAAATAGAAGGTTATAATTTGCTACCTGATAAAAATAATAGTTATCCTGTATATACTGCGAGTCAAACAAATCTTAGAAATACATTAGACTCTATATTAAAATATCATAAACAAGAGCATATTAATGACAAAGAGTATAAAAAACTATCTTGGGTCAATGATTTTAACAATTTAAATATATTATTTTCTAGTTATGAAAAATAAAAAATTTTTATTTATTTCTGGTGATTTAATTAAGCATAAATATCTAGCTATAAAATTAATGAAACAATATTCAATGAGTAGGATAATTATTGAGAAGTATCCAAAAGAAATTTCAAAAAATTATTCACCAGATAATAATAAAATTATTAGTAATCATTTTGATAATGTTTATAAGACTGATAGAAAATACTTTGGTAAATATGTTAGTAAAAACATATCTTTTTTAAATTCAAGAATTTTAGG